>OWIV01000002.1_pt1 | contig 192301 bp, 179 predicted proteins | sample 1732831 | NCBI WGS metagenome assembly OWIV01 (sample SAMN05065757, study PRJEB22554) | human gut metagenome | biome: ENVO:2100002; feature: ENVO:00000062; material: ENVO:00002003 | host: Homo sapiens | place: USA
GCTCGGAGATGTGTATAAGAGACAGGGTGCAGGGGGACGGGGGCCGCAGCCCCCTCCCTCCTGCATATCCCCGGCCCGCAGGCCGTCGTCCTCGCGGACTTTACATCGCTTGCCTCGCCGCAACGCGGCAAGGCGCACTCGCGCCGTCGCTCGTCCTCTCCCGCCCAAACCCGCCGTGCTGGGCTTCGGGCGGGCGGAAAAGAAGCGGACGAGAGACGGAAGATAAGAAACCTTAACGGGTTTTCCGCCGCAAACGCGGCGTGAAAATACAGGGGGAGATCGCGCACGCAGTCGGTGCCTTGGTTTTTGGCTCGTCGGATAACTGGAACTTCAACGCGTCCAACCCGTGTCTGCACTTCGGCGGTAACTATAACCGGAACGGGAACCACGGGTTGTTCTATGTGAACTACAATTCCGTGTCGAACGCCAACGCGAACATCGGCTGCCGCGTCCTTTTAGGACTGGCTACCCACCTCCATTCCTCGTCGTCACAAGCTGCGGAGCGTGCGCCCCGGCCCACGGGCCAGGGCTTACTTTCTCCGCTGCTCCTCCTCTTCCTTGCAAACCCGCTGATGCTGGGATTTGCTCGAATGGGGAGAGGCGAGGGCGTGATCTTCCTCGGCACCCCTTGGTGCAGATTAGCCAACAGGACACGGTTTAGTACACTCCCGCAACCGGCGGGAGCGGTGGAAAGATCGTGAGGCTAAAAGGAGGAGCAAACATCCTGTATGAAACGAGCAAAAGACCTATACCCAAAACTGATTTCAGACGAAAATCTCAGGCTGGCTATCCTCACGGTGAACGCTACGCATAAATGGCACCCACACCACAGGCCCAATAAAACGGTGCTGCGGGTGGAGGCGGACATCGACGGATATGTGGAGAAGCTGCGAGAGATCATCGTCAACGGATATGATGCGGCCCCACCGAGAATAGCCCGGCGCTGGGACAAGAGCGCCGGAAAATGGAGGGACATATCAGAGCCGAGATTGTGGCCCGACCAGTATGTTCACCATGCGGTCATTCAAGTTCTGGAACCGGTGCTGATGCGGGGAATGGACAAGTTCTGCTGCGGAAGTATAAAGGGCCGGGGCATCCATTACGGCGTTAAGGCAATCAAGAAATGGATGCGGACAGACCCGAAAGGGACGAAGTATGCAGAGGAGCTGGACATCCACCATTTTTACGACAGCCTGACCATTGAAACGGTGATGGCCCGCCTGCGGAGGCTGGTCAAAGACCGGAGGATGCTGGATGTATGTGAGCGGCTGATGAAGTACGGCGTCCTGATCGGCGCGTTTTTCTCACAGTGGTTTGCCAACACGGTGCTGCAACCGCTTGACCAGATGATACGGAACAGCGGGCTGTGTGACCACTATATGCGGTACATGGACAACCTGACGCTGTTCGGGCGGAACAAAAGGAAACTGCGAAAGCTGCGGGGCATGATCGAGGACTGGCTTGCAGGCCGCCGGTTGAAGCTGAACAACAAGTGGCAGCTCTATCCGACGGCAAAGCGGACGGTGGCGGCGCTGGGATACCGGTTCGGCCATAAGTTTTCCCTGCTGCGAAAGCGGAATATGGTGCGGTTGAAAAAGTCGCTATCAGAATGTTACCGGGCCATGCGGAAACACCAGAAGATCAGGCCGAAACTGGCACAGGGCCTATTGTCACGGTTGGGCCAAATGAAGCACTGCAACCATGTACATTTCTTTGAGAAGTATGTGGAAACAGGGCTGCAACGAAAATTGAAGCTCGTGGTAAGAGAGCATACGAGAAAGGAGCAGGCAAGATGGAATATGTGTACGGAACCGCTGAAATCGACGGCGTGATGCGTGAAAACCTGAAAGTCATTGGCGGCCCGAAGCTGGAGGAGGGGGAGTACCTGACCACGGTTCGGGAGTACGACGACAACACGATCACCGACCGGTGCCGCATTGACCGGCACTATCTGACGGCGGAGGACGAGGACGGGACGAAGTACGACTTCTATGCCATCAGCGAGCATTACCGCTACATCGACCGTACCAAGATGCTGGATGAAACCAAGGCGGCGACAGAGATCGCCTTTGTCGCCCTGGCCGAGACCGGCGGCATCGACGGGACGACTGCCGGAGAACACAAAAATCTGTTTGAGGAATGGCAGGCGGGGGTCTCCTACAAAGTGGGCCAGTACCGGCGCTATGGAGAGAAGCTGTACCGGTGCGTACAGCAGCACACCTCGCAGGCGGGATGGGAGCCGGACAAGGCGGCAAGTCTGTGGTCTGTGGCCGCTGACCCTGCGGAGGAGTGGCCGGAATGGAGCCAGCCGCTTGGAGCGCATGACGCCTACGCCAAGGGGGCAAAGGTGTCGCACAACGGGAAGCACTGGGTCAGTGATGTGGATGCGAATGTGTGGGAACCCGGCGTCAGCGGGTGGTCGGAGGCGAAAGAATGAGCAGCCATTTGCAGATCATCGCTGAACTGGAGACGGTGACAGAAATCCAGGCAAAAGCCATCCGTGTTCTGGCAACGAGGCTGGCAGAACTGGGCGACACGGAGACCGGGCGGAACGAGATCGCGGAAGCCGATAAGGCATACCGTGAGGCCATCGGCGGAACCGATTGGATGGGCTGATACGCAGGAGGACGAGGGAATGTACATCGACGCGGACTTTATCATCAAGGCGGCAAGCCTACTGAGCGCACTGGGGGCATTGGTGGCGGCGGTCGTGGCCGTGTACAAGGTGCTGGAGAACAACAAGAAGCAGAACGAGTTCATCAACGCCATGCAGGAGGAGCAGACCTTGATCTGCTACGGACTGCGGGGCGCTCTGCAAGGGCTTGTGGAGCAGGGGTGCAACGGGCCATGCAAGGACGCACTGGCGAGGTTGGACAAGCACCTGAACAAAAGCGCCCACCCGCATATCCCGGAGGGCTGAGATGGCCGGGCGGCGGGTGAACAAAAAGACGAAACGCAAGAAGAAGCGCATCGGAACGATGGACTTGATCTTGCTGCTCGTCTTTATTTGTCTGGTTATCTTTACCGTTACCATGATACGGCTGTTCCAGGTCTACGGCTCGGTGCCGGATACCCTTGTAACCTGTGTGTTTGCCACACTGGGCGGGGAGTGCGGTATCCTGGGCTGGATAAAGACCAACAAGGATAAACGGCAGGACAGACGGTGGCAGCGGGAGGATATGAAACGGGAAAGGGAGGCGATGGAGCAGGCCGTGCAACAGTCAGAGGAACCGTAAAGGAGGGATAGATCGTGCTGAACGGCAGGAACAATGAGGAAAAAATCTGGAACTACCTGAAAGGCGCAGGGTTAAACGACTGTGGAGCCGCTGGGCTGATGGGAAACCTGTATGCAGAAAGCGGCCTGCGACCGGACAACCTGCAAAACACCTACGAACAAAAGCTGGGTATGACGGACACCTCATACACGGCGGCGGTTGACGGAGGAACCTATACCGGGTTCGTGCGGGACTGCGCCGGTTATGGGCTGGCACAGTGGACTTACTGGAGCCGGAAACAGGGACTTTTCAATTTTGCCAAGGCGGCGGGCCGGAGCATCGGAGACATGGAGATGCAGCTTAATTTCCTGATGAAAGAGCTGCGTGAGGGTTACAAAGCTGTTCTGACCACGCTGAAAACGGCGGGAAGCGTCCGGCAGGCATCAGATGCAGTCATGCTGCAATTTGAGCGCCCGGCAGATCAGAGCGAGACGGCGAAAAAGCGCCGGGCCTCGTTCGGGCAGAAGTATTATGACAGGTACGCAAAACCCAAGGAGGGACAAGCTGTGGGAACATTCAAGCCGAGACTGACCCGACCGGAGGCGGGCAACAAATATTACATCACCAAGGCGAGCGGAGGATGGTCGGACGCCATCAAGGGAAAGCCGGTGGACGCGCTGTGCAACACCCTTTCCAACTGCGTGGGCTATGCCTATGGGCGATTTAATGAGATCGGCGGTTACGGGTGCTGTAAATATCTGCGGCCCGTGAACGCCGAAAACTTTATCCAGTTTGCCGGGGGCCTGGCCGTAGGTCAGGAGCCGAAGCTGGGGGCCTGCATGGTGTGGCGCAAGGGGGCGACGCTGAACGGTTCGGATGGAGCGGGCCATGTGGCAATCGTGGAGCAGATCATCAGTGCAACTGAGATCGTGACCAGCGAAAGCGGATACGGAAGCAAAACCCCGTTCTGGACAAAGCGCCGGAAGAAAGGCACAGGGAACTGGGGAGCCGGGAGCGGGTACACTTTCCTGGGCTTTATCTATAACCCGGCTGTGAGCGGAAGCACCACGACAACCCCGGCACCGAACCCACCGACAACCGGAGGCGCAACCGAAGCGCTGAAATACAAGGTGGGCCAGATGGTGCAATCTCTGGCGAAGAAGCACTACACCAGCTCCAATGCGGCGACGGGGAAGAACTGCAAGCCGTGCGAGGCAAAGGTGACAGCCATCAATCCGGGAAGCAAGCACCCCTATCATGTGGTGGGTACTTCTGTGTATGGATGGGTAGACGAGGACGACATCGCGGCCACGGCATCTGCTGACACTGCCCTTGCCGTAGGCGACCGGGTGAAGATGGACAAGTCGGCAACGATCTACGGCACCATGCGCAAGTTTGCCGCATGGGTATATGCCGCAAAGCTGTATGTGCGCGGCATTGACGGGAACCGCGTGGTGGTATCCACGCTGAAAAGCGGGGCTATCACCGGTGCGGTTGACAAGAAGCATTTGACGAAAGTGTAATAGGAGGGTATACACATGGATAACATTATGCAGTACATTCCCTTGGCGGTATCCACTGTTCTGCTGGCGGCCCTTATCCTGACGGTGGTCACCAACATCATCACCCAGGTTCTCAAAAAGCTCACCTGGGAAAAGATACCCACCAACATTCTGGCCTTTCTTGTGGCGATGGCCGTGACCCTTCTGGCGTTCTTCGCGGTCTGTCAGATCATGGCGTGGGCCGTCACCTGGTATATGGTGGCCGGAGCGGTAGCCCTGGGCTTGTTCGTCGCCTACGCCGCTATGTTTGGATATGACAAACTGCGAGAGGCGCTGGAGCAGATCATTAACTGGGAAAAGAGAAAAACAGAGTAAAGATGTCCCCCGGCTATCACACTTACAGGTGCGGTAGCCGGGGGATTTTTCATTATACACGCAACAGTGAAAATAACTATTGCGGAGCGGGAAAATATTGGGTATCATAAGGGTGTAAAATGCGACAAAACAAGACAAGCGGAACGGAACCGGGAAACCGGAAACCGCCCGCCGGGATGCACGGGAGGAGGTATTACAGTGCAGGCCAAGGAACGCACATTTAAGCACCTGACAAAGAACGACAGGCTGAGAATGGAACGGTGGCTGAACAAAGGGATGAAGCCGAGAGAGATCGCGGATAAGCTGCGCGTCCACATCTCCACCGTCTACCGGGAATTGAAGCGGGGAGAATATGAGCGGCTGGATGGGGACACCTGGGAGATGGTGACGGCGTACAGCCCGGACATCGCAGAGGAGCGGTATCAAAATCACTTACGGGAAAAAGGGCCAGACTTGAAGATTGGAGCAGATCACGAATTGGCCCGATACATCGAGGAGACGATCATCGCCAACGATTGCAGCCCTGCCGCTGTACTGGGGTATGCAAAGATGGAGGGCCGGACATTCAAGACCTCTGTTTCCGTAGCAACCATTTACAGCTATATCAAAAAAGGGATATTCCTGCGTATCACACAGGTGGATTTGCCGCGGCGCGGGAAGAAAAAGCAGGGGTACAAAAAGGTAAAGACAAGGAAAGACCAGGCCAGGGCATCTGCCGGTGAGAGCATCGAACGCAGACCGGAGAGAGTAAAGAACCGGGAGGAGTTTGGGCACTGGGAAATGGATACGGTGTACAATAAAAAGGATAGTACCAGCAAGGCGCTTCTGGTACTGACCGAGAGAAAGACCCGGCGGGAGATCATCATACTGATACCGAACCGCAAAGCGGAGACCATTGTTAAAGCATTGGACGCGCTGGAGCGGAAAATCGGAGCAGTGAATTTCAGGAAGATTTTTAGGACGATTACGGTTGATAACGGCTCTGAGTTCTCGGCGGCGGAGGAGATGGAGCGCAGCGCTGTCAACAAGACCATCCCCCGGACAAAGGTTTATTTCTGCCACCCCTATTCATCGTGGGAGCGCGGGAGCAACGAAAACGCCAACATTATGATTAGGCGGAAACACCCCAAGGGAACCGACTTTGAAAAGGTGAGCGCAAGACAGATCGCAGAGACCGAACAATGGATAAACAACTACCCCCGGAAGATACTGGGGTATATAAGTAGCGAAGTAGCTTTCCGGGCCTGCTTGCGGGAAATAGGGCTATCGGCGTAGGCCGTATGGGACGCATGGGAGAAAGGGGGGAACTGGAGGGGGCATGAGGAACATAATAAGGAAAAGCGGAGGCTGCCGACCAAGGGAATTGACGGCGGCCATATTGTCATGTCAAAATTGAACAAAAATGAAATGGAAAATTTGTGTGCAATAAATGCTTGACTTTTTCAAATGCAAAAAAGTCAAAATATCCTCTTGCAATTTTTCCGTAGAGTGATATAATATTAAGGCAATCGTTTCCAAGGCCGCTCGAGGGGGTAGCCGATATTGAAGGTTGTGATGGGCACATACATTAAATATGGCCCCAATAAGTCAGAACCAGAAATGAGGTGAAAAGAATGAAACAGGGTATCCATCCGAACTACGTTGACTGCACCATCACCTGCGCATGCGGCAACGTCATTAAGACTCGTTCCACCAAGCCCGAGATCCACGTCGAAGTTTGCTCCAAGTGCCATCCTTTCTACACTGGTAAGCAGAAGCTGGTCGACAGCGGCGGACGTGTTGAGCGCTTCAACAAGCGTTTCGGCCGTAAGTAATTGCAACAATTACAAGGCTTCCAAGAGCGTCGTTCCCTTTGCGGGGAGCGGCGCTCTTTTTGCGTCCGGCCGCGAAAACTGCCGCATCAGCGCAAAAGAAACAATATTTGGAAACGCACACAGGTTTATCTTATTTCTGACACATTTTCGGGCTAAAATGATGCAGATATTCCCGGGGACACCCGCAGAGAAGGAGCGTTTTTTGTGATAGAAGTATCCCACCTCACCAAGAAATACGGCAGCCGCCTTGCAGTGGACGACATCTCTTTCACGGTGGAGGACGGCGTCATCTACGGCCTGCTGGGGCCGAACGGTGCCGGCAAGTCCACCATCATGAACATCCTCACCGGTTATCTTGCCGCCACGGAGGGGCAGGTGACGGTGGCGGGCCATCCGCTGCCCGAGGAAGCCGACGCCGCCAAGGCCTGTGTGGGCTATCTGCCGGAACAGCCTCCTCTTTACCCGGAAATGACGGTGGCCGAGTACCTCGACTTTGCCGCCGAACTGAAAGGTGTCAAGAAAGCCGACCGCCCGGCACAGGTGCAGTCTGCCGCCCGCCGTACCGGTCTGGAAGATGTCCTGCCCCGGCTCATCCGCAGCCTCTCGAAGGGCTATCGCCAGCGGGTGGGCGTGGCGCAGGCGCTGCTGGGCAGTCCGCAGCTCATCATTCTGGACGAACCCACCGTGGGCCTCGACCCGGCGCAGGTCATCGAGCTGCGCCGCCTCATCCGGGAGCTGGGCCGCACCCACACGGTCATCCTGTCCAGCCACATCCTCAGTGAGGTGAAGGCCGTCTGCGACAAGGCACTCATCCTGTCGCAGGGGCATCTGGCCGCCGTCGTGGACCTTGCCGCCGAAGAGCGCGATTTGGAAGAGCTCTTCTTTGAGCTGACGGCTCCGGAAGAGACTTCGGATAAAAAGGAGGACTGATTCGATGCCTGCCATCTACAAGCGGGAGCTGCGCAGCTTTTTTCACGGCATGATGGGCTATCTGCTCACGGCCTTTCTGCTGGCGGCTTCCGGTATCTATTTTCTGGCCCTGAACCTCGGTTACGGCCTGACGGATTTTGGCTACTATACGCTCTACCGCACGATCTTCATGCTGCTGCTCTATTTCCCGGTGCTGGCCATGCGCTCGCTGGCCGAAGAGCGCCGCGCCCGCACCGACCAGCTGCTTCTCACCAGCCCGGTGTCTGTGTGGGGCATCGTGGTGGGCAAGTATCTGGCCCTCTGCACCGTGTTCGCGCTGCCCTGTCTGGCCGACGGCATCATGATCGTCGTGCTCTGGCTGCTGGGCGGCACGGCCTCGGCCTGCGGGGCAAATTTCGCCGCGCTGCTGTGCTATTTCCTGCTGGGCTGTGCGGCCATTGCCGTCTGCGAGTTCTGCTCCGGCCTCACGGAGAACCAGATCATCGCGGCAGTCATGGGCTTTTCGGCCCTGCTGCTGGCCTATATGATGCCCAGCCTCCGCAGTATGTTCAACGCCGGGAGCGCCGTGGCGCTGGTGGTCTTTACGGCTCTGTCGGCGGGAGCCTCCCTTGCGGTGGGCCTGCGCACCCGGAGCTTCACGCTGGGCTGCTTCTGCTTTGCGGCCCTCTGTGCCGGGCTGAGCGCCCTGTTCCTGCTGCGCAGCGGATGGCTCACCGAAGCGTTTAGTGCTGTCTTGAGCGCCCTCTGCCTGTTTGCGCCCTTTGAGGAGTTCGTCAACAACAGCTTTTCCATCCCCACGCTGGTTTATTATCTGACGGTGACGGTGCTCTTCCTCTTCTTTACGGCGCAGGGCATCGAGAAGCGCCGCTGGAACTGAGAGGGGGGACAAGACCATGAAGAAATTTGAGAAAAAGAGCGCAGGCCCGCTGGAACGGCTGCGGATACGCAGCGGCATCTATGCCTCGGCGGTCACGGTGCTGGTGGTCGTGCTGGCCGTCCTGCTCAACCTCATCGTCCGGGCCATTCCGACGAAGTACACCGAGTTCGACCTCTCGGAGGCCGGGCTCTACACCCTCAGCGGCAGCTCCAAGGACATCGCCCACGCCCTGACGCAGGATGTCACCATCTATTATCTGGCCGAGACGGGCAGCGAGGACGCCATCATCACAAAGCTGCTGGACCGCTACGCCTCCGAGAGCAGTCACATCAAGTGGGAGACGAAAGACCCCGCCGTCTACCCGACCTTCGCCGCCCAGTACGGCGTGCAGTCGGCTGAGAACGGCAGTCTCATCCTCGTCTCGGGGGAGAAGAGCGCCGTGCTGGCGGCGTCCGACCTCTACGATTATGACTACTCCGATTACTACACCACCGGCAGCTACAGCGTGACCTTCGGCGGCGAAAATAAGCTCACCGCTGCCATCTACCGCATCACCAGCGGCGAAGAGCTCCACGCCTACTACACGACGAACCACGGCGAACAGCGCCTCACCGACACCCTGACCGACGCGCTGGAAGGCCAGAACCTCTCCGTCAGCCCCCTCGACCTGCTGACGGACACCATCCCGGACGACTGCGACCTGCTCATCATCAATGACCCACAGCAGGACTTTGCACCGGCGGGCGGCCTCGTGGATGAGATGTCGGCCCTGCGCGCCTACCTGAAAAATGGCGGACATCTGATGCTCACCACCGACAGCTATTACTCCACCCCAAATCTTGACGCCCTGATGGCCGAGTTCGGACTGACCCGGACGCCCGGCCTCGTAGTGGAAGGGGACAGCGGCCATTACCTGAACGGTTACCCCTACTATCTGCTGCCGGATTACGCCACCGACACCGAGAGCGGTACACTGGACGGCATCGACACCAGCCGCCGCGTCCTGCTGCAGATGGCGCAGGGCATCACCATCACCGAGACGGAGGGCGTCACTTCGGAAGCCCTGCTGGTCAGTACCGAGAGCTCCTACAGCAAGGCGGCGGGCTATGAGATGACCACCGCCGAGCAGGAAGACGGCGACCCCGACGGCCCCTTTGCACTGGCAGCCTATGCTTCCAATAACAGCACCGGCGCAGAGATCATCTGGGTCAACTGCGGCAACATGGACAACGAAGCCGTCTACCAGACCGTTCCCGGCAACGTGACCTTCCTGCAGGGCTGCGCTGCCTCTCTGGCCGGGCAGGAGGGGACCACCCTCGTGGAGTCCAAGGCGCTGGAAGCTGCGCCCATCACCATCTCGGGCCACACCGCCGCTGTGCTGGGTCTGGTGTTCGTCCTCATCCTCCCGGCGGCTGTGCTGGCCGTAGGCGCAGTGGTGGTGCTGCTGCGACGCCGCAGATAAGGAGGCGCACCATGAAAACAAAACGGCGTACCCTCATCGTTTTGCTGATATTTGTCCTCGCCGCCGGGGCGGCGCTGGCCCTGCTGACCCACGCGAACCAGAAGGCCGAACAGGCCGCCAGTGAGGCCGAGGACGGCAGCATCCCGCTGTTGGATGGGACCACCGCCACGCTGGAAAGCGTCTCCATCCAGTATGGCGGCGATACGCTGACGCTCCGGCCCTCCGACGACGGCTGGACGCTGACCGAGGACCCGACCTACCATCTGGATGATTCGGCCTGCAGCACCATCCGCACCGCGCTGGCAGGCATGAAGGCCAAGCGCCAGCTCGAGGCGCAGCCCGGCGAGGACTACGGCTTCGACGCGCCCCGGCTTGTCGTGAATGTTTCGGCGGCGGGGGAGAGCACCACCCTTACCGTGGGAGCGGAGAACCCCGTCACCGGGGATGTGTACGTCCGGCGGGAGGGCGGCGACGCTGTCTATACCGTGGACGCGGCCAGGTTTCGCTGCATGGAGCAGACGAAGGCGGAGCTCTTTGGGGCGTTCAGCCCGGCTGGCATCACCGTCTCGGACATCGAGGCTGTGCGCTACACCCTCCAAAGCGGCGAGACGATCAAGCTGCAATCCGTATCCCAGCCCACGGAGGCCGACAGCACCACCTACCAGACCGTCTGGCAGCTCACAGATGAGCCGGATGCTGCGTTGGACACCGACAAGACGGACGCTCTGCTGGCCGCACTGGCCAGCTATGTCACCGGGCAGGACACTGCCGCCGACCCTTCCGCCTGCGGCTTCGACGCCCCGCTGGTGACAGCAGAGGTGACGACAGCTGACGGCACTGTCACCCTGACGTATGCCATCGGCACCGACGGCTATTATATGATGGTGTCGGGAGACAGCTCTGTCTACACCGTGGACGGCCAGACCGTGCAGGCCCTCTGCCTGACGGCCCGGCAGCTGGAAGCCGACACCTGAGAATTTATCCCAAAAGCACCCGCAGTTCTGCACTGTAGGTGCTTTTATGCTGTATAAGGAAACGCTATATGCAAAATTGATGTAAAACCCGGGTGGGAAAAGCCCCCTCGGAGTCAAAGTTTCGGCAAACATCAGCAGAGTGATTGACATTTTGACAAAGATTGTTTAAGATAGACAAGACAGGGCAGAATAACTGCGCAATATTACGGTCGTCATGGATGTTGTGCGGGGATGAGTCTGCTCCCACAGCCAGCACATATTGGATGGGCGAGGGAGCAGACTCAAAGTCACCCTAATGCGATAGAAGGATGGGGGAGTAAACCCCTGTCTTTTTTCGTATCTGAGTTACAAGGAGGATATAGGAAAGAAATGAACAACTCGGTGATCGTTTCGCTGCGAGACATCGTAGTGGAATTTGATGGTCAGCGCATCCTGGATGGGCTGAACCTCGACATCCATGACAAAGAGTTTGTGACGCTGCTGGGATCCTCCGGCTGCGGCAAAACCACCACCCTCCGCCTCATCGCGGGCTTTCTGGAACCGACGTCCGGCAAAGTGCTGCTGAAAGGAGAGGACATCACAGGCGTACCGCCCTACAAGCGTCCGGTGAACACCGTGTTCCAGAAATACGCGCTGTTCCCCCACCTGAACGTCTTTGAGAATGTGGCCTTCGGCCTCCGCCTCAAGAAGATGGACGAAGAGACCATCCGCCGCAAGGTGCGGGATATGCTGGAAGTCGTGGGCCTGAAGGGCTTTGAGCGCCGCAGCATTGGCCAGATGTCCGGCGGCCAGCAGCAGCGCGTGGCCATCGCCCGCAGTCTGGTCAATGAGCCGGAGATCCTGCTTCTCGACGAGCCTCTGGGTGCCCTGGACCTCAAGCTGCGCAAGGAGATGCAGCTGGAACTCAAGCGCCTGCAGCGCGAGATGAACATCACCTTCATCTACGTCACCCACGACCAGGAAGAGGCCCTGACCATGTCCGACACCGTCGTCGTCATGAACGGCGGCAAGGTGCAGCAGATCGGCACCCCCGAGGACATCTACAACGAGCCCAAGAACGCCTTTGTTGCCGACTTCATCGGCGACTCCAACATCGTGGACGGCGTGATGCACCGCGATTTCCTCGTCTCCTTCTCGGGCGTCGAGTTTCCCTGTGTGGACCGCGGCTTTGCCCGGGAGGAGAGCGTACAGGTGGTCGTCCGCCCCGAAGATATTGAAGTGGTCTCCCCGGTGGAAGGCCAGCTGGTGGGCGTCGTCAATGACGTCATCTTCAAGGGCGTCCACTTCGAGATGCATGTGGAGTGCGAGGGCCGCGAGTGGCTCATCCATTCCACCCGCGCCTGCACGCCCGGTGAGACCATCGGTATGCGCATCGGCCCCAACGAGATCCATATCATGTCGCGTTCGGAGGGGTGAGGCCGCATGAAGATTTACGATAAGAAACTGGCCTATCCGTACTTTGTATGGATGGTGCTGTTCACGGTGGTGCCGTTGTTCATCGTGGTGTATTACGCCCTCACCGACTCCGCCGGCAGCTTTACGCTGGACAATCTGGTGACCGTCAGCGGCTATGGCTCGGTGTTCGCCCGCAGCCTGCTGCTGGCCATCATCTCCACCGTCGTCTGCCTCATCATCGCGTTCCCGGTGGGCTATTTCCTCTCCCGGCTGCGCGTCAACAAGCAGCACATCATGCTGATGCTGGTGATGCTGCCCATGTGGATGAACTTCCTGCTCCGTACCTACGCATGGATGGGTCTGCTGAGCCTCAACGGCCCTGTGAACGCCGTTCTGGGCGTCTTCGGCCTCGGACCCTACAACATGCTGAATACCTCCGGCGCTGTGGTGCTGGGCATGGTGTACAACTATGTGCCGTATATGATCCTGCCCCTCTACACCAGCATGACCAAAATCGACCAGAGCATCGTGGAGGCGGCGCAGGACCTGGGCGCTTCCACCACCAAGACGCTGTTCCGGGTGCTCATCCCCATGAGCATCCCCGGCATCAGCACCGGCATCACGATGGTGTTCGTCCCGGCGGTGTCCACCTTTGTCATCAGCCGTATGCTGGGCGGCGGTTCCAACCTGCTCATCGGCGATTTGATCGAGATGCAGTTCCTCGGCAACAGCTACAACCTCAATGTCGGCTCTGCCATGAGCCTTGTGCTGATGGTCATTGTGCTGCTCTGCATGAGCTTTACGTCCAGCTTCGACGAGGATGAGATGGAGGGTGTGTCCTGATGAAAACGAAACATCTGCGTCTGATGCAGCGCGCCTACGTCATCCTGTTCTTCTGCTTCATGTACCTGCCCATTGCGTACATGGTCGTGTTCAGCTTCAACCAGAGCAAGGGCTACGCCCTCTTTACCGGCTTTACCCTTAAGTGGTACACCAGCCTGCTCCACAACGAGTCCATCCTGCACGCGCTGTGGGTGTCGCTGTATCTGGCACTGTTCTCGGCAGTCATCGCCACGGTGCTGGGGACTGCGGCGTCTCTGGGCATCGCCTCCATGGGGCGCAAGAGCCGCCTGCTGGTGACGAATATCACCTATATCACCACGGTCAACCCCGAGATCATCACCGGTATCTCCCTGATGATGCTCTTTGTGGCATACCAGCGCTTTGCGTCTGAGCTGGACTTCCTGCCCGGCAACATCATGGGCTTCCCTACGCTGCTCATTGCCCATATCGCATTCAACGTGCCGTATGTCATCTTCAATGTCACGCCCAAGCTCAAACAGCTGGACATCAAGCTGTTTGAGGCGGCGCTGGACCTCGGCTGTGACCCCCGGCAGGCATTTTTCAAGGTCATCCTGCCCGAGATCAGCCCGGCCATCCTGTCGGGCTTCCTCATCAGCCTGACCTACTCCATCGACGACTTCATGATCTCCTACTTCAACTGCGGTACGGTGGAGACGCTGCCCATCGCCATCTACTCCATGACCCGCAAGAAGGTCAGCCCGGAGATCTACGCGCTGTCCACCATCATGTTCGTGGTCATTCTGAGCATCATCCTCATCTCCAACGCCATGGAGAGCCGCGGCTACCGCCGCGACCAGCGCGCACTGAGAGGGGGAGATGTCAAATGAAGCGTTTCGTCATTCTTCTGCTGACGGCTGTGCTGGCGCTGACCATGCCGCTGTCGGCTCTGGCCGCGGGACAGATCGAGGTCACAGAGGACATTTCCGTCTCGGATGACTACGACTGGACCCGCTTCAAGGGCCAGAATGTCACCCTGAATGTCTACAACTGGGGCGAGTATATCTCCAACGGTTCCGACGACAGCGTGGACGTGGTGGCGGCCTTTGAAAAGCTGACCGGCATCAAGGTCAACTATACCACCTTCGATTCCAACGAGTCCCTCTACGCCAAGCTGAAGTCCGGCGCGGCCAACTACGATGTCATCATCCCGTCGGACTATATGGTCGCCAAGATGATAAGCGAAGGGATGCTGATGCCGCTGGACTACGGCAACATCCCGAACTTCCAGAACATCGACGAGGAGTACCGCAACGGGGACTATGACCCCGAGAATGCCTACACCGTGCCTTACACCCTCTGCACCACTGGCATCATCTACAATACAAAGATGGTAGATGAGGCCCCCACCAGCTGGGCAGACCTGTGGGACGAGAAGTATGCAGGCAACATCCTGATGTTCAATAACAGCCGCGACGCCTACGCCATCGGTGCGTTCAAGAGCGGCAGCAGCGTCAACCCCCAGACCACGGAGGAGGTGGATGCTGTGGTGGACGAGCTGAAAGCCCAGAAGCCTCTGGTGCAGGCCTATGTCATGGACGAGATCTTCGATAAGATGATCGGCAGCGAGGCGGCCGTCGGCGTCTACTACTCCGGCGACGCCATCACCATGATCGACGACAACCCCGACCTGGCCTGGGTGTTCCCTGAGGAGGGAACGGTGCTGTCGGTGGACAGCATGGCCATCCCCGCCACCAGCGAGCACGAGGAAGCCGCAGAGATGTTCATCAACTTCATGTGTGAACCGGACGTCGGCAAGGCCAATATCGAGTATATCGGCTACACCACCCCCATGCACTGTGTGTGGGATATTCTGGATGAAGACCTCAAGTACAGCGAGATCGCGTACCCCTCCGAGGACATTGCGGCCAAAGAAGAGGTGTTCACTGCCCTGAGCGATGAGGTCAACAGCGAGCTGGACGTGAAGTGGAGCGAGATGAAGAGCTACGACGAGGGCGGCAGCGGGTATCTGTTCCTGATGCTGCTGGCGGCGATGCTGGCTCTGGCCTGCTTCAATATCTGGCGCAAGGTGCGCAGGAAAACGCGCAATATGTATTGAACCTGAGGGGGCTGTGCGGAGGCGTACAGCCCCTTTTTATAAGGAAAGGGAAAGAATATGAGTGAATACAGAAGCTATACGGAGCAGATGACCGTGCTGGACGGCGACAGCGACTTCCGCCGCTGCCTGAAGCCCAGCGCCCTGTTCCGGTATGTGGAGCAGGTGTCGGCAGACCATGCCCGGGCTTACGGCATGGACCACGCCTTTTTCAGGGAGCGCCGCAGCGCATTCCTCGTGGGCAAGCAGGCCCTCAGGGTCTGGCGGATGCCGGGCCGTGCGGAGAAGATCAACCTGACCACGGCCTGTGAGGCGTTCAAGAAAGGCACGATGAAGCGGCTGACCACCATCACCAGCGAAACAGGGGAGAAGCTGGCCCTCGTGGACTGCCGCTGGATGATCGTGGACACTGAGACAGGGCGCATCCTGCGCACCCCCGGCTGGACGATGCCGGACTTCCAGAACGACGACCTGCCCGAAGAACTGCCCCAGATCGTCCACAAGAGCCAGCCGCTGACGGCGGCAGGGGAGCGCCGCGCCAGCTACTCCATGTGTGACCTCAACGGCCATATCAACAACTCCCTCTATCTGGACATCGCCTGTGACGCCCTGCCGCAGGAGGTCGTGGAGGCTGCGCCGCTGTCCTTCGCTTCCATCAAGTACCACCGTGAAGTGCCGATGGGCCAGACCGTGCAGGTGTTCTATGCCCCCTCAGGAAACGGCTGGTATCTGCTGGGCCGGAGGGAGGAGCACGCAGCCTTTGAGTGCTATCTGGAATTCGGAAGCTCTGTCACAGAATCTTTACAAAAATAATTACAAAGAAATTACAAAAAACTATTGCAAAAGTCCTTCAAAAGAGTTACAATATGGTTACAGAAAGGGCAAGACCCTTCTGGATCATGAAATCTTTTTCTTCTTGTTTTTTGGAATATCGGGTGTCCGCCATCCTCCTCCGGCTGTTCTCCTTCGCAGCTGCCGGCCGACACCGCACAGGCGATATTCCGCTTCGTGTGCAAAAGAGTCCGTCTGGTTTCAGACGGGCTTTTTTGCGTCCGAAAATCCGGAAAAATCGGCCCATAGCAAGGGAAAGTATGACCTTAGGTCAATTTGCCTGTTTTTCTGCAAAGGACATTTATAAAGTTTGGCGGGGCAGGGGTTTGTATTCCGCGTGGGTTTGTGGTAAAGTATATACAATCAATTCCTAAGTCGAAAACATGAAATTGTTTTGATGTTGTTTGATATGATCCGCTGCGGATGCGTTAAGAGAAAAGGAGTTTGAATATGGCTTATTTTTACGAAGAACCCTCCCGTACCTTTGGCGAGTACCTGCTGGTGCCGGGCTACTCTTCTGCTGAGAATGTCCCCACGGCTGTCAGCCTCAAGACCCCGCTGGTCAAGTACCGCAAGGGTGAGGAGAACTGCCCGCTGGAAATGAATATCCCCATGATCAGCGCCATCATGCAGTCTGTCTCCGGCGATAAGCTGGCCATCGCGCTGGCCCGTCAGGGCGGCGTCTCCTTCATCTACGGCTCCCAGAGCATCGAGAACGAGGCTGCTATGGTCCGCCGCGTCAAGAGCTTCAAGGCCGGTTACGTCGTTTCCGACTCCAACCTGGCCCCCACTGCCACCCTGCACGATGTGCTGGAACTGAAAGCCCGCACCGGCCACTCCACCATCGCCATCACTGCTGACGGCACTCCCAACGGCAAGCTGCTGGGCATCGTGGCCTCCCGCGATTACCGCGTCAACCACACCCCCGATGACGCTCCTGTCACCACCTTCATGACCCCCATCGAGAAGCTGGTCACTGCCCCGGAGAACACCTCCCTGCACGACTGCAACAACATCATCTGGGACAACAAGATCAACACCCTGCCTCTGGTGGATGCCGAGGGCAACCTGAAGTATATCGTCTTCCGCAAGGACTACGATTCCCATAAGAAGAATGCCAACGAGCTGCTGGACAAGAACAAGAGCTACGTCGTCGGTGCCGGCATCAACACCCGCGACTACGCCCAGCGTGTGCCTGCTCTGGTGGAGGCCGGTGTGGATGTCCTCTGCATCGACTCCTCTGAGGGCTACTCCGAGTGGCAGAGCCGCACCATCGGCTGGATCCGCGAGCACTACGGCGACACCGTGAAGGTGGGCGCAGGTAACGTCGTGGATGCCGAGGGCTTCCGCTTCCTCGCAAAGGCTGGCGCTGACTTCGTGAAGATCGGCATCGGCGGCGGCTCCATCTGCATCACCCGTGAGACCAAGGGCATCGGCCGCGGTCAGGCTACTGCCGTCATCGAGGTCGCCAAGGCCCGTGACGAGTACTTCAAGGAGACCGGCATCTATGTGCCCATCTGCTCTGACGGCGGCATCGTCCACGACTACCACATCACCCTCGCACTTGCTATGGGCGCTGACTTCGTCATGCTGGGCCGCTACTTCGCCCGCTTCGACGAGAGCCCCACGAACAAGGTCCGCATCAATGGCCAGTATATGAAGGAGTATTGGGGCGAAGGCTCCAACCGCGCCCGCAACTGGCAGCGCTACGACCTCGGCGGTTCCACCAAGCTGAGCTTCGAGGAAGGCGTGGACAGCTATGTTCCTTACGCCGGTCCGCTGGCCGACGGCGTCCAGACCACCCTGTACAAGGTCAAGAGCACCATGTGCAACTGCGGCGCACTCTCCATCCCCGAACTGCAGCAGAAGGCCAAGCTGACCGTCGTTTCCTCCACCTCCATCGTGGAGGGCGGCAGCCACGACGTCGTGCTGAAGAATGCGACCCCGAACATCATCAACGGCTGAATCTGAAATATCAAAGCACCCGCAGCACGGAAAGGCGCTGCGGGTGCTTTTTGCATATCCGGACGGCATCGATGCCCGTGATTTATCCGAGGACAGAAGAGCACTGCCGGAGGTGCTGGTAAAGATTCCGCAAAAATCATTTTTCTTTCTGCCGTCATTTTTTGCCAAAACCTCTTGCGTCCGCCCGCCAAAGATGCTATAGTGGTACAAACATCCTGTCATGACAGGACGAAACGCGCGGCAGCGCAGAGTTTGTTTGGCTGCACCCGCCGCAGGGGTGCGCGGAAAAAAGAGAGGAAACTTTTCATGAGCGAGATCAAAGTTGTGCCGTATATCCCGGATGAGGACTACGACAATCCGGCAATGGTCGTTGATTTTTACGAATTCACTATGGCCAACTGCCTGTTTCTGAACGGCTTTAAGGATACGACCCTTGTGTTTGATATGTTCTTCCGCAAGAACCCGGATAACCAGGGCTACTCCATCAGCGCCGGCCAGCGCAAGCTGACCCGTTTCCTGCTGAACTACCACTTCAATGAGCAGGATGTCCACTGGCTGCGCACCAAGGGCATGAGTGAGGAGTTCTGCGAGTATCTGCGCACTTACCGCTGGAAGGGCGATATGTACGCTCTGCCCGAAGGCACGGTCTGCTACCCCCATGTGCAGATGGTGCGCATCGAGTGCGACCTCGTGGGCGCTATCCTCATCGAGACCTACCTGCTCCAGACCATGAACTTCCACAGCCTCATCGCCACCAAGGCCACCCGCATCACCGGCCTCAACACTCACACCCCCCGCAGCGTCATGGAGTTCGGCACCCGCCGCGCACAGGGCGAGAGCGCAGGCAACGACGGCGCTTATGCTGCCGTTCTGGGCGGCTGCATCGGTACGGCCAACTGTCTGGCCGAGATGAAGTACGGCTCTGAGGTCAAGGCTGTGGGTACTGTGGCCCACAGCTTCATCGAGTTCTTCCCGACCGAGTTCGATGCCTTCAAGGCCTTCGCCGATACCTACCCGGATTCCGTCAGCCTGCTGCTGGATACCTACAACATCATGGAGAGCGGTCTGCCCAACCTCATCAAGCTGGACGACTACCTCATTGAGAAATATCCTGATGACCCCAACCGCCGCGTCAAGAGCGCCCGCATCGACTCCGGTGACCTGGCCCGAGGCTCCAAGCGCCTGCGCAAGGCACTGGATGCAGCAGGGAAGTCCTACATCAAGCTGGTGGCCTCCAACGGTCTGGACGAGAAGAAGATCGCCAACATGGAGCTGTACGAGCACGCACACTTCGACTCCTACGGCGTGGGCGAGAACCTCATCACCTCGGCCTCGGACCCCGTGTTCGGCGGCGTGTACAAGCTGGTGGCGGTCAAGCGCCCCGACGGCAGCTATCAGCCCAAGATGAAGTGCTCCGACTCCGCCAGCAAGGCCATCATCCCCGGCAAGAAGATGCCGTGGCGTCTCTATGACGAAAATGGCCAGGCGCAGTGCGACCTCATTGCCATGGACGGCGAGGTCATCGAGGCAGGCAAGCCGGTCACGATGGTCAACCTTGACTCCGATGCCATCGAGCGCACCGTCACCATCGTTCCCACCCGCGTCAGGCAGCTGCTGGTGCCGCATATCCTGAACGGTGAGCTGGCCATCGAGCTGCCCTCCATTGCGGAGAAAAAGGCCTATATCGTCAAGCAGCTCACCGAGGAGACCTGGGAGAGCGAGCTGCGCATCGAGATGCCTCACAAGCACTACGTCAATATGACCCCTGCTGTGGCTGAGTGCCGCTCCAAGATGTACGCAGAGCTGCACGGCGGCAAAGTGTAAACTTGACAAAACAGCATTTCTATTGTATTATATGAGCTGCCGCTCGCAGGATCGTGAGCGGCAGCTCATTCAGAAGCCACTGTGGTGAAATTGGCAGACACGAGGGACTTAAAATCCCTTTCTGGAGACAGAGTGCGGGTTCAAGCCCCGCCGGTGGCATGGAAAAGCCCCGGTAAGTGCAGAAATGCATTTACCGAGGCTTTTTTGCGTATTATAGCAATTCAGCTTTTTAATGCAACAGCAACAGCGCTGAATTGCATATCGCAGATATGCTGTTATCAGGCTGCGTTATTTTCTTGACTTGCGATAAAACGGGAAGGAAACGATACCGCCAGCTGGTATATGACTCATCCAAGGGGGTATTTTATTACTCTTCGTTGAATGCTTCTTCCTGCGCATGGAACCGCTCGAGGAAGCTGTGCTCCACACCCTCAGACTTGTAGCCGGGCATGGTATCCAGAGCCACTGCGTGGATGCTGCGGAAGATGCTGTTCTCGATGTTGGGGTTATCCCGCTTGAGGCGGCGGAGCAGAATTTTCGTCTCCTGCCGCTTGGAGCCACCGCCGCCGTTGTCGCACATGGTGCAGTTTTCGGTAAAACGGCAGGCGCACTGGATGAATTCCAGCTCATTGTAGTGCTTCCACGCCAGAATATCTTCCTCGCGGATGCAGTACATCGGGCGGATGAGGGTCATGCCGGGGAAGCTGGTGCTGTGGAGCATGGGTGGCATGGCCTGCAGCTGGGAGCCGTAGAACATACTCATAACGGTCGTCTCGATGACGTCGTTGAAGTGGTGGCCCAGTGCGATTTTATTGCAGCCCAGCTCCTTGGCCTTGCTGTAGAGGTGGCCGCGACGCATCCGGGCGCAGAGATAGCAGGGGTTCTTGTCGGTGTTGTTGGCCACAGAGAAGATGTTGCTCTCGAAGATGGTCACAGGGATGTGGAGCAGCTCGGCGTTGGACTCGATCTTCTGGCGGTTTATCTCGTTGTAACCGGGGTCCATCACCAGGAAGACCAGCTCGAACGGCACATCGCTGTGGCGCTGAAGCTCCTGCATCAGCTTTGCCATCAGCATCGAGTCTTTGCCACCCGAGATGCAGACGGCGATCTTGTCACCGGCCTTGATGAGCTCGTAGCGCTTCACCGCTACGATGAAGGGGGTCCACAGCTCCTTGCGGTATTTTTTGATGATGCTCCGCTCAATGAGCTGGTAAGGTTCCATTTCGCGTTTCATGGCTCTGTCCTTTCTTTTTTCTCACAGCTGGGTCAGCCGGGTGTAGCAGGCGTCAAAGGCGCGGAGAAAGCCGTCCAGCTCCTCCTGCGTGGTCAGGTGGCTCAGACTGATGCGCCACGAGGAGAGGGCATTCTTCCGGTCGCGGCTGACGGCAAACACCGCCCGGGAGGGCAGGCCGTCCGACGAGCAGGCCGACTTGACCGAGACACAGACGCCCTCCGCGTCCAGCTCCCGCTGGAACACGGTGCCTTTGACGTTCTCAACGCTCAGGTTCAGGATGTGGGGGATGGCACTCTCCGGGCTGTTGATGCGGACTTTTGGATACTTGCTCAGAGCAGTGCGGAGATACAGGTTTGCCTCTTTCACCCGGGCAGAACGCTCCGGCAGCTCATTTACCGCAGAGTTCAGAGCCGTCTCGAGGGAAGCCGCCAGAGCCACCGTAGGCGTACCGCTGCGGTAGATGGTGGTGCTTTCGCCGCCGTGGATGAGAGGCTCGAGAGCCAGCCGCCGCCGCTTGAGCAGCAGGCCGATGCCGTTCAGGCCGTAGAACTTGTGGGCCGTCAGGCTCATGGTGTCCACGCCCTCGAAGGAGACGGGGATCTTGCCCACGGCCTGGGTGGCGTCTACGTGCAGGTGGCAGTTGGGCCATGCCTGCAAAATTTCTGAAATTTCTTTCACCGGCTGCACGACGCCCAGCTCACTGTCCACCAGCGTTACCGCCACAGCGATGGTGTCGGGGCGGAGAAGTTCTTTCAGGTGCTCGAGGTCGATGGTGCCGTCCCGCCTGATGTCCACGAGGTCGATTTCATAGCCCTGCTCCTGCAGAGCAGTCAGGGTGCCGCTGACGGAGGAGTGTTCCAGCGGGGTGGAGATGATGTGCTTGCCCAGATGGCGGGAGAGTTTTGCCAGCCCCTTGAGGGCGAAGTTGTTGGCCTCGCTGGCTCCCGAGGTATAGATGACCTCGGCGGGCTGTGCGCTCAGCAGCCCCGCGATGCTCTGGGTGGCGTGGTCAATGACCAGTTTTGCGTCCCGGCCTGCCTGATGGCGGGAGTTCGCGTTGCCGGGGCAGCTGCGCTCTACCTCACAAAAACGCTCCAGCACCCGGGAGTCTGCGGGGGTGTTGGCCGAATAATCCAGATATATCATAAGTGTCCTTCTATAATAAGTGGTACAACTGCTGTCGTTTCGGATGCCGCCGGCCCAGTGACCAACTGCGGCAATAGGTTATATTATAGTGCGGAATGCGGCATATTTCAAGGCCGTACGGCCTCAGCCGACAGAAAATCGCCGCAAAATACAGGAAAAAGGTTGTCAGCGTCCTTCTTTTATGCTATACTATGCCGAAGAATGAAAGGAAAGGGGAGAGCGAGATGCTGAAAAAGAAATCGTCTTTTGCATGCATCGGCTGTATTTTCCGTTTCCGATTTGGTCCCGATTTTTGAGGCATTGCCGCTTTCCCGCGGTAGTGCCTCTTTTTTTGGGCCGCAGATAGAAGGAGGAAATAATGAGTCAGAATATTGATTACTCCAAGGGCATTTACGACGCCCGCCAGCTGGGTGCCGGACGGATGCTGATCCTGGGCGTCCAGCACATGTTCGCCATGTTCGGTGCCACCGTGCTGGTCCCCCTGCTCACCGGTCTGAGCGTTTCGACCACCCTGCTCTGCGCAGGTCTGGGTACGCTGCTGTTCCACTTTATCACCAAGGGCAAGGTCCCGGCCTTCCTCGGCTCGTCCTTTGCCTATCTGGGCGGCTTCTCCATCGTGGCTCCCATGCTGGCTGACGCCGACGGCAATCTGACCATCGCCAACACCCAGATGCTGCCCTACGCCTGCGCAGGCGTGGCCTTCTCGGGTCTGGTCTATCTGGCCGTCAGCCTGCTCATCTCCACCTTCGGCATCCGGCGCATCATGCGCTTCTTCCCGCCGGTGGTCACAGGCCCCATCATCATCGCCATCGGCCTCATCCTCGCCCCCTCGGCCATCAACAACTGTCAGGCGAACTGGCTGCTGGCCTTTGTGGCTCTGGGTACGGTCATCGTCTGCAACATCTGGGGCAAGGGCATGGTCAAGATCCTGCCCATCCTGATCGGCGTTCTCGTCTCCTACGCAGTGGCCCTTGTGACCGGTGCCGTGGACTTTGAGCGCATTGCCTCCGCCGCATGGTTCGGCATCCCTCTCCACAAGGAAGCCATGGGCCTCTTTGCCATCGACGGCAGCCCCGAGTTCATCAGCGCCCTGTTCACCATCATCCCCATCGCTCTGGCTACCATGATGGAGCACGTCGGTGACATCGCCGCCATCAGCGCCACCGTCGGCCACAACTACATCAACGACCCCGGCCTGAACCGCACCCTGATGGGCGACGGCCTCGCCACCACGCTGGCCGGCCTGCTGGGCGGCCCGGCCAACACCACCTACGGTGAGAACACCGGCGTCCTCGCTCTGAGCAAAATTTACGACCCCCTCGTCATCCGCATCGCCGCCGTGCTGGCCATCATCCTGAGTTTCAGCCCCAAGTTTGAGGCCGTTATCAACACCATCCCCACCGGCATCATCGGCGGTATCAGCTTCGTGCTCTACGGCATGATCTCCGCCATCGGTGTCCGCAACGTGGTCGAGAACCGGGTGGACTTCACCAACAGCCGCAACCTCATCATCGCCGCTGTCATTCTGGTGTCTGCTCTGGGCTTCAACTCGGTGGGCGGCCTGACCTTCGCGGTCGCCGGTGTGTCCATCAACCTGTCCGGTCTGGCCATCGCTGCTATCGTGGGCATCCTGCTCAACGCCATCCTCCCCGGCAACGATTACGAGTTCGACTCTGCCGATGGTGCCGACGCTCCTTCCAGCGGCAATCTGCAGGTCTGACCTCGACAGGGAAGCCCCTTCTTCGGCAGAAGTGACAGCTTTTTGAAATGTTCTTTGGACAATGTGCGAGACTTCAAAATAAATGAGAATAATTCTTAAAATAAGCCTTGACTAACTAGGAATTATTCGCTATAATAGAGTCACAAACAAGGTCTGCTGTACCAGAGCAGACCCCTAAAAAAAGAACAAACCAAATGGAGGATAAATCTTATGAAGAAGTACGTTTGCACCGTCTGTGGCTACATCGCTGAAGGCACCATCCCCGAGCAGTGCCCCGTCTGCAAGGCTCCCGCTTCCGCATTCGTCGAGAAGACCGGCAACACCTACGTCACCGAGCACGTTGTGGGCATCGGCAAGGCTGAGGGCGTTCCTCAGGAGATCGTCGATGGTCTGCGCGCCAACTTCGAGGGCGAGTGCAGCGAGGTCGGTATGTATCTGGCAATGGCTCGTGTGGCCGAGCGTGAGGGCTACCCCGAGATCGCTGAGGCTTACAAGCGCTATGCCTACGAGGAGGCAGACCATGCTTCCCGTTTCGCCGAGCTGCTGGGCGAGGTCGTCACCGACAGCACCAAGAAGAACCTGATGATGCGTGCAGAGGCCGAGTGCGGCGCCTGCGCCGGCAAGATGGACCTGGCCAAGAAGGCTAAGGCTCTGAACCTCGACGCTATCCACGACACCGTCCACGAGATGGCAAAGGATGAGGCCCGTCATGGCCGCGGCTTCGAGGGCCTGCTGAAGCGTTACTTCAACACGGAAGTCTGAGCAAGGGTACTCCAGTCATTGTAATACGCCGCCCCGGCAGCAGTTTGCAGCTGCTGCCGGGGCGGCTTTTTTGTGGTAAAGTATTTACAAAAGTCTTCGCAGTCGCTCCAGCTCTTCTGCGGTATCTGCATCTTCCAGCTCTTCCTGCCGTGCCGCATATACCGCCCGCACAGACTCCGGATGCCGGCGGATGACCACGCCGCCGCCCTTGCCCTCGGGCAGGGAACACAGGGCGCCGAAATAACTGCTTCCGAACAGAACGGGACTTCCCAGCCGCTCCGTGCCGTCCTCAGCACGAAAGCCCAGCCGGAGGATGGCCCGTTCTTTTTCGTCCAGCGCTGAGAAATCGCGCACCATCGCCTCAATGCTTTCTTTCCGCAAGAGCGGCTGATCCCCGGGCAGGAAGATGCATCCCGCAAGGCCGGGCAGCTCCGAAAGCAGCGCTTCAAGGCCGAGGCGCACCGTGTCGTTCCGGCCCGGCAGGCTGTGAAGGATGGTTTTCACGCCCGCCTTACAAGCGAGTTCAGCCACTTCCGGTGAGCGGGTCACCACCACCCGGGCCGCGAGGGCGGGCGTCTCTGCTGCGTCCAGCGCCCGGACGATGAGGGGCGCGCCGCCGAAGTCGGCCAGCAGCTTATTGGAGCCGAACCGCACCGCCCGCCCCGACGCCATGATGACGCAGCCCACCGCCGTGTTTTCTGTGTACTCCATCCCGCAGACCTCCCGAAATTTCCGTTGTTGTTTGTTGCCGAATTGATGCTTTCTGACGGTAGTATTATAGCGGATTTTGTGATAAAATAAAAGAAAAAGGTCACAGGAAAAAGAGAGGATACTGCATATGATGACCATTCGGGAATACAAGCGGGCTGAAAGCCTCGAGGAGGCTTGGCAGCTCAACCAGAAGCGCCCCAACCGTGTCCTCGGCGGCATGATATGGCTCAAGATGGAGAATATCAATGTCGGCACGGCCATCGACCTGTCGGGCCTCGGCCTCGACACCATCGAGGAGACGGACGAGGGCTTTTCCATCGGAGCGATGGTGACACTGCGCCAGCTCGAGCTGCACCCCGGCCTCGCCGCCTATACGGACGGTGCCGTGCGGGAGTCGGTGCGCCACATCGTGGGTGTCCAGCTGCGCAACCTCGCCACCGTGGGCGGCAGCATTTACAGCCGCTTCGGTTTCTCCGACGTGCTCACCATGTTCCTCGCGCTGAACGCTTCCGTAGAGCTTTATAAGGGCGGCGTCGTGCCGCTTGCTGAGTACGCCCAGCGCCCCTACGACCGGGACATCCTCGTGCGTGTCCTCGTGCCGAAGGAGCACGCCCGCTTTGTCTACCAGTCGGTGCGCAACAGCCAGACGGACTTCCCGGTGCTGACCTGCGCCGCCGCAAAATTGGCGGACGGCAGCATCCGCGCCGCCATCGGTGCGCGTCCGGGCAAGGCTGTGCTCTACACCGCAGCGCCTGAGGCGGGGGAGACCGCCGAGGAATTTGCTGCCCGCTTTGCCGCCGAGGTAAAGGCCGACATCAAGACCGAAAGCAATCTTCGCGGCGGCGCCGAATACCGCCGCCATCTGGCCAGCGTGCTGACGAAACGCGCCGTCTGTCGTCTGGAAGGCTGAGGAGGACACCATGCAGATAACACTTACATTGAACGATAAAAAGCTTACCGCCGACGTGGCCCCCGACACTCTGCTCATCGACTTCGTGCGCAGCCACGGCTGCCTGAGCGTCAAGCGGGGCTGTGAGACGTCCAACTGCGGCCTCTGCACGGTCTTCCTCGACGACAAGCCGGTGCTGTCCTGCTCCGTTCTCGCGGCCCGCGCGGATGGCCATAAAGTGACCACGCTGGAGGGTCTGCAGGACGAAGCCGCTGAATTCGGGGCTTTCATCGCGGATCAGGGCGCAGAGCAGTGCGGCTTCTGCAATCCGGGCTTCATCATGAACGCCCTCGCCCTCTTCCGGGAAAAGGAGTATCCCACCGACGAGGAAATAAAAGAGTATCTTTCCGGCAATCTCTGCCGCTGCTCTGGTTATGAGGGTCAGCTGCGGGGCATCCAGAACTTCCTCGCGTGGAAAAAGGCGAAAAAGGAGGCGGCAGAATGAACACAGTCAACAAACCCTTCCGCAAGAAGGATGCCATGCAGCTGGTGACGGGCCAGCCCGTCTATATGGACGATCTCGTCCCCGCCGACTGCCTCATCGTGAAGCTCCTGCGCTCTCCCCACGTCAACGCCATCGTGAAGAGCATCAACACCGCTGTGGCGAAGAAGGTGCCGGGCATTGAGGCCATCTTCACCTGGGAGGACGTGCCGCAGGATGCCCGCCGCTACACCCAGGCCGGCCAGACTTACCCCGAGGCCAGCCCCTATGACCGCCTTCTCATCGACCGCCACGTCCGCTTTGTGGGCGACGTGGTGGCCATCGTGGCAGGCAAAGATGATAAATGCGTCGATAAGGCGCTGAAAATGATAAAGGTCGAGTATGAGGTGCTGGAACCTGTGCTGGACTACCACACCGCAAAGGATAACCCCATCCTCGTCCATCCGGAAGACAACTGGGAGAGCCTCTGCCCTGTGGGGGGCGATAACAAGCGCAACCTCTGCGCCCACGACGAGTGCGGCAGCGGCGACATCGACGCCGTGCTGGCCGACTGCGATGTGGTCATCGACCATGTCTACCATACCAAAGCCTGCCAGCAGGCCATGATGGAGACCTTCCGCACCTATTGCAGCATCGACCTCTATGGCCGGCTGAACGTCCTGAGCTCGACACAAATCGTCTTCCACGCCCGCCGCATCATTGCAAATGCGCTTCACATCCCGAAATCCATGGTGCGTGTGACGAAGCCCCGCATCGGCGGCGGCTTTGGCGCGAAGCAGACGGCTGTCTGCGAGGTCTACCCGGCCTTCGTGACCTGGAAGACCAAAAAGCCTTCGAAGCTCATCTTCACCCGGGAGGAGAGCCAGATCGCCTCTACGCCCCGCCATGAGATGGAGATCCATCTTCGCCTCGGCGCAAATAAGGATGGCCGCATCCGGGGCCTCGACCTCTACACCCTCTCCAACACCGGCGCTTATGGCGAGCACGGCCCCACGACGGTGGGCCTTTCGGGACATAAATCCATCCCGCTCTATAGCAACGCTGAGGCTTTCCGTTTTACCTATGATGTGGTCTATACCAACCATATGTCGGCGGGCGCATACCGCGGCTATGGCGCGACCCAGGGCCTGTTCGCGGTGGAATCCGCTGTCAACGAGCTGGCCGCGAAGCTCCATATGGACCCCTTCAAAATCAGGGAAATGAACATCGTCCACGAGGGTGACGTCATGCCCGCCTACTACGGCGCGGTGAACACCAGCTGCACCCTCGACCGGTGCCTTGCAAAGGTCCACGAGATGATAAACTGGGACGAAAAGTATCCCCGCCGCGACATGGGCAACGGGAAGATCCGTGCCGTCGGCATGGGCATGGCGATGCAGGGCTCCGGCATCTCGGGCATGGACGTGGGCAGCGCGACCCTGAAAGTCAACGACGAGGGTTTCTACACCCTGCTCATCGGTGCCGCTGATATGGGTACCGGCTGCGACACCACGCTGGCCCAAATTGCTGCCGAGGTGATGGAATGTGACCTCGACAATATCACGGTCTTCGGTGCGGACACTGACACCTCGCCCTACGATTCCGGCTCCTACGCGTCCAGCACCACCTACATCACCGGCAAAGCCGTTGAGAAGTGCGCGCTGAAGCTGCGGAGCCAGATCTGCAAGCTGGGCGCACAGCTGCTGGATTGCAGCGAAAATGACGTAGAATTTGACGGTAAAACGGTATTTACCTCGGCTGACCCGTCTAAATCTGTCTCGCTGGGTGATATTGCTACGGCCTCCATGTTCGGCCACGACATCCCGCTGGAAGTCACCGAGACCCACATGTCGCCCCTGTCGCCTCCGCCCTACATGGTGGGCGCTGCCGAGGTGGAGGTGGACACCGAGACCGGCGAAGTGAAACTGCTGGAATTTGACGCCTGCGTGGACTGCGGCACCCCCATCAACCCGAACCTCACCCGGGTGCAGGCCGAGGGCGGCATTTTGCAGGGCATCGGCATGACCCTCACCGAGAACGTCACCTACGACCAGCGCGGCTGGCCCATGGAGAATTCGCTCATGCAGTATAAGATCCCCACCCGTGTGGACGTGGGCAAGGTTCGGGTCGAGTTCGAGAACAGCTATGAGCCCAACGGCCCGTTTGGTGCGAAATCCATCGGCGAAGTGGTCATCAACACGCCGCTTCCCGCCATCTCGGACGCCATCTACAACGCCATCGGCACCCGTTTCTACGAGCTGCCCATCACGCCCGAAAAAATCGCAATGGCAGTGGCCGAAAAAGAGGGCGCGGTCTGATGACCGGCCTCGAGGCTCTGCCATTCCTCGGAGAAACTGGACATGTCATCTCCCTCGTGGGCGGCGGCGGAAAGACAACATTGCTCTATGCGCTGGCCCGCTGGTATTCGGCGCAGGGACAGCGGGTGCTTGTCTCCACCACGACCCACATCCAGCGTCCGGACGCGAACTACGCCCCCGATGAGGCGGCGCGGGACGCCCTCTGGCAGGCTGGTACCTACGCCGTGGCGGGGGTGCCTGCCGAAGGCGGGAAGCTGACCATGCCGCCCCATCTGGCCGACTGGATGGCCGAGGCCGACACTGTTTTGCTCGAGGCTGACGGCGCGAAGCACCACCCCTGCAAGGCCCCGGCCGCTCATGAGCCGGTGCTCCTGCGGTCAAGCGACATCGTGCTGGCGGCAGCCGGGCTGTTGGCGGTGGGAAAACCACTGCAAGACGTCTGCTTCCGCCTCGAAGCGGCCTGCACCCTGCTGGCCGTGCCGCCCGAGACGCCCCTGACGCCCGCTCTGCTGGCAAAGCTGTTGGCAGACGATGCAGGCGGGAGAAAAAGCGTCGGCACGCGGAAATTCTACGCCGTCCTCAACCAGGCCGACGACGAGGCCCGCCGTGCGGCAGGGGAACAGACACTTGCCATCCTGAAAGAAACTTACGATGTGACAGGATATTTGACACACTTCGAGGAAGGGGAAAGAGCCTGATGGCAAAAGAGGACAAAATCGTCTTCTGCACGGGCGGCGGCTGTACCGCCAAGCTCGGCGCGGGAGTGCTGAGCCATATTCTGGAAAAGCTGCCCCGGGGTGAGAAAAACCCCGACCTTCTCGTGGGCTACGACAGCCGGGACGATGCGGCCGTCTACCGCATCACCGACGACATCGCGCTGGTGCAGACGGTGGACTTCTTCCCGCCGATGGTGGATGACCCCTACACCTTCGGCCAGATCGCGGCGGCAAACGCTCTCAGCGACGTTTACGCCATGGGCGGCGAGGTGAAGACTGCACTGAACCTCGTCTGCTTCCCCGAGAGCATGGATCTGAACATCCTCGGTGAGATCCTGCGCGGCGGCGCCGAAAAAGTGGCCGAGGCGGGGGGCATCCTCGCGGGAGGCCACTCCATCGCCGACACCGGCGTGAAGTACGGCCTGTCCGTCACCGGTCTCGTGGACCCCTGCCGCCTCACGGCCAATGATACGGGAAAGCCCGGCGACAAGCTCATCCTCACCAAGGCGCTGGGGGTGGGCCTCATCTGCACGGCCAACCGCGTGGGCGAAGCTGCCCCCGGTGCCATGGATGCCGCCGTGGCCTCCATGACGACCCTGAACAAGTCTGCCGCCGAGATAAGTCGAAGCTATGATGTTCACGCGGCAACGGATGTGACCGGGTTCAGCTTCCTCGGCCACCTCCACGAGATGATGGGCGGGCGGATGTCCTGCCGCATCGACGGCAGCGCTGTGCCGGTCCTGCCGGGTGCGTGGCAGGCCGCTGACGAATGCCTTTATACCGCCGCCGGTCAGCGCAACCGAAACCACACCGGGCCTTTCGTCCGGTTCGAAAATGTGCCGTTTGCCATGCAGGAAATTTTGTTCGACCCCCAGACCTCGGGCGGACTGCTGCTTGCCGTGGCTCCGGAAGAGGCTGAAAGCCTCCGGGACGAGCTGCAAAAAGCCAGCCTCCCCGCACAAATCGTGGGAGAGATCACAGAGAAGCAGGACACCGAAATAGTTGTGTCCTATCCAGAATAAAACATACGATAGAGAGGGAAAACTATGCGGAAAGTTGATGCCAGAGGGGACGCCTGCCCGCTGCCTGTAGTGAAGGCAAAGAAAGCGATTGCTGAACTGAATGGCGCAGGCGAAGTCGAAGTGCTCGTGGACAACGAGATCGCTGTCCAGAACCTCACCAAAATGGCCCAGCAGAAGGGCTACCGGTCTGCCGCCGAAAAGCTGGCCGAGCGGGAATACCGCGTCCTGTTCACCGTGGGTGAGCCTGCGGCAGAAGAAGAGGAAGCTCCGGCCTGCGCCCCTGACGCCCGCACCGATACGGTGGTGGTCATCGCGTCCGACAAGATGGGCGAGGGTGCTGAGGAGCTGGGCAAGACCCTGCTGAAGGCTTTTATCTTCTCGCTGACCCAGCAGGACAAGCTGCCCAAGACCATCCTCCTCTATAACGGCGGTGCGCACCTCACCTGCGAGGGTTCGCCCATGCTGGACGACCTCAAGGCGCTGGAGGCTGAGGGCGTCGAGATCCTCACCTGCGGCACCTGCCTGAACTTCTACGGCCTGACCGAGAAGCTGGCCGTGGGAGGCGTGACGAATATGTACGTTATCGCCGAGAAGATGCTGAACGCCGGGAACGTGGTCAAGCCGTGATCTACCTCGACAACGCCGCCACCACCCTGCAAAAGCCGTCCTGCGTGGGGCAAGCCATGTTGGATGCGCTGGAACATGCGGGCAATCCGGGCCGCGGGGCGCATGAGCCGACCCTTCACGCGGCCCGTATCGTCTACCATGCCCGTGAGATGCTTGCAACACTTTTCCATGCAGAAGGTCCGGACTGCATTGCTTTCACGGCCAACGTGACCCAGGCGCTCAACACAGCGCTCTGCGGCCTCGTCCGCCCCGGCGACCATGTTATCACGACGGTCTGCGAGCACAACTCAGTGCTGCGGCCGCTCTATCGCCTGCGGGAGCAGGGGGCAGAAGTGAGTTTTGTGGAGGTGGACGACACCGGGCGGCTGCGGTATGAGCAGTTCGAAAAATTTCTCCGCCCCAATACCCGTCTTGTCGTGGTGACGCATGCTTCCAACGTCACAGGCAATCTTACGGACCTTGCGTTCGTCTCCGCTTTTGCAAAAAAACACGGTCTTACGCTGGTCGTGGACGCAGCCCAGACTGCGGGCGCACGGCCCATCGATGTGCAGGCGCTGGGGGTGGATGTTCTCTGTTTCACCGGACACAAGGCGCTGCTGGGTCCGCAGGGGACCGGCGGGCTGTATGTCCGCCCCGGGCTGACTATGGCACCCCTTGTGGTGGGCGGCAGCGGTATCCACAGCTTCGATGAAACACACCCCTCTCAGATGCCCACAGCGCTGGAAGCGGGGACGCTGAATGTTCCCGGCCTCGCGGGCCTCGGGGCAGGCGTGGAGTGGATACTTTCGCAGGGCGTCGAAGCTCTGCACGAAAAAGAAACGGCTCTGACACGCCTGTTCTATGAGAAAATCGTCCATGCTCCCGGTGTGAAAATCTACGGCAGTTTCGACGAAACAGACCGTGCGCCTATCGTCTCCCTGAACTTCGGGGATGAGGACGCCGCCCGTGCCGCCGACATCCTCTGGGAGGACTACGGCATCTGTGTCCGGGCGGGCGCTCATTGTGCGCCCCTCATCCACAAAGCCCTCGGCACCGTGGAGCAGGGGATGGTGCGATTCAGCTTCTCCCACCAGAACACAGAGACCGAGGTGCTCAAAGCCGCCGAGGCGGTCTGTGAGCTGGCCGAGGAGGGCTGATATGCGCCGCAAAAGACAATACATCGTTCTTTCGTTTGCCTCTACGGCCCGCGCGATGGGCTGGGAGAAAGAGTGCGCCGCCCGGGGCATCCCGGGGCGGCTCATCCCGCTGCCCAGTGAGATCACGGCAGGCTGCGGCCTCGGCTGGCGGATGCTGCCGGAGGACTGGCAGGCGTGGCAGTCTCAGCTGAACGATGCGGGCTACGATGCTGCCACACCGGTGGAGCAATAAACCATAATGGAGAAATTCTATGTCGATTCGTGAGTTTTTGGACGCTTTGCGCAGCACACAGGGGCAGCATACGCTGGCCTCCGTACTGGAAGGGCCGGAAAGCGGAGCGAGGCTTCTTCTTTGTGAAGGCGTACCCGTCTGGCCTGCAAGACCGGAGGGTCTGCTGGCCCGGAATCTCCCGGCGCTGGCCGGGTGTGGTGCAAGCGGCATCCTGACTCTGGAAAATAAGCGGATATTCGTGGAGAAATTCGGAGGCGCGCCCCGGCTCGTCATCTGCGGCGGAGGCCATGTGGCCGAGTCCGTCGTCCGGCTGGCCGTCATGCTGGGCCTGCCCGTCACCGGTCTCGAGGAGCGGCCGGAGTACGCTGACGCCCTTCGCCGCGCCGGGGCAGAAAAGGTCCTCTGCGGTCCTTATGCAGAAAATCTCACGCAGGTGGAGGGCAGTGCGGAGACCTACTTTGTTGTCGCCACCCGCGCCCACTCCTTCGACGTGGAATGCCTTACCGAAATATACAAGAAACGATTTGCCTACGTTGGTATGCTGGGCAGCCGAAGCCGGTCGGCCCTTGTCCGCCGCCAGCTCATCGAGGCAGGAACTGCCCCGGAAAAGGCCGAAGAACTCCACGCTCCCATTGGTCTAGCCATCAAGGCGCAGACAGCGCAGGAAATTGCACTATCCATCCTTGCGGAGATCATTGAGGTGAAAAATGGCCGTCAGCAGACGGAAGGCTTCCCGCCCGAGCTGCTGAATGCGCTGGATGCCTGCACGGGACAGGGAAAGGCTCCTGTCCTTGTGACCATCGTTTTCCGCCACGGTTCGACCCCCCGGGAGGTGGGCGCAAAGATGCTGGTGCTGCCGGACGGCAGGTCCGTGGGCAGTGTGGGCGGCGGCATTATGGAATACCGTGTGCAGCAGCTTGCATCAAAAATGCAGGCAGGCGAGGCAGCGCCCTGCCAGCTGGCAGAGTATTCGGCCAGCGCAAAAGAGGACGATGCGGCGCTGGCTGCCTGCGGCGGCTCGATGAACGTGTTCCTGCAGCTGCTCAAGGAGGAAGAAAACAATGAAGCGTGATGACGTCATCCTGGTGCGCGGCGGCGGCGACCTCGCCACCGGCATCATCCATCGGCTGTGGTCGGCGGGATTGAAAGTGCTCGTGCTCGAAGCCGAACACCCTGCCGCCATCCGCCGCCAAGTCTCGGTAAGTGAGGCCGTGTATGAGGGCGGGGCTGTCGTGGAGGGAATGCGCGCTGCCCTTGTAAAAACGCTGGATGAGGCCGTTGTGGTCTGGCATCGCGGCGATGTGCCGGTGATGGTGGACCCGAAAGGGGAGCTCATCCCGCAGGTGCGGCCTGCCGCGATCGTTGATGCCATCCTTGCAAAGAAAAATCTCGGAACGACGCGGGATATGGCTCCGCTGACCATCGCACTCGGCCCGGGTTTTACCGCTGGTGTGGATGTCGATTTCGTGGTGGAGACCAAGCGCGGCCACCGTCTGGGCCGTATCATCCGGGAGGGTGCGGCCATCCCCAACACGGGCGTCCCCGGAGTCATCGGCGGCTATGGTGCTGAGCGTGTCATCCACGCAGAAAAGGCCGGCATCTTCCGGAATGTGTGTGCCATCGGAGATATTGTGTCGGCGGGTGAAACGATCGCGGAAATCGAAACGCCGGACGGCATCCGCACTCCGGTGACGACCCGCATTGCGGGCATCCTGCGCGGCCTGCTACGGGATGGCTACCCCGTCACGCCCGGCTTCAAGGTGGCTGACGTGGACCCCCGCCGGGAGGAGTTGGAAAACTGCTTCCTCATCTCCGATAAGGCGCGCTGCATCGCGGGAAGTGTGCTGGAGCTGATCGCGGCAAATCTGTGGAAATAATAAAAAGGGAAGAGGCTGCCTTGGGCAGCCCCTTCTCTTTTTTACATCAAATATCCAAGTCGGTAATCCTCGAGACACACCCGAAGTGCGCCCCACGTCGAGGAGAACTCGATGCCGTGAGCCCGGAGCTTCCCGGTATCCATTGCGAGGTTGCGGGTGAGATCGGATTCCTCGATCTTCACATCCACTTGCAGTAAATTGGCGAAGCATCGCGCTGTCTCGACCATGTCTCCGTCGCACTCGCTGCCGAAGTTGTAGACGCCGCCGGGCAGCTCCATCGCAGGGATGAGGTTCTCGATGACCTCCCGCACATAGCTCACGCCCCGGTAGTCATTGCGCGAAAAGCGCAGCACTTCACCGGTCTTTGCCGCTCTCAGGATGTTCAGCGGCAGGTTGCCCCGGATGGGCAGATGATAGCCCGGGAGGTCATACATCCAGGGCAGGCGGAGCGCCACAGCGCCCGGGCAGCGGGCCAGCACCCGGGCCTCGGCCTCGAGCTTGTGCTGTCCGTAGACGTTGGAAGGGGAGAGGGGCAGCGTCTCCGCCAGCGCCCCCCGCTGCGTCACGCCTGCATACACCTGGTCGGAGCTGCAGGAGAGCAGCTTTGCGCCCACCTCCTCCGCGCCCTTCGCCACCCACTCGGGCAGCAGGACGTTGGCGCGGAAGGAGTCCTCCGGCTCCTGCTGGCAGTACTGGGTGTTGGAGAGGGCCGCCGTGTGGACGATGACGTCCGGGTGCTCCTTCAAAATGAAGCGCAGCACCGCGTTTTCGTCGGCAGTGCGCAGGGTGTCGGACGGGAAGGCGCAGAGCGCGAACTGCCCCCGCCACATATCGAGGATGCGCGCGCCCACAAAGCCGCCTGCGCCGGTCACAAGAACTCGTTTCATAGGGCAGTCACCTCAGTGAACAAGGAACAGTTCCAGCACGAAGACGACGGCGCAACAGGCCACCGAAACCTGGAACAGGCTGGCTCCGAACCATGCCGCCGCAATGCCTACTACCAGCGCCACCGCACCAGCTGCCGGACTCTGGGTGGCGTTGACGATGGCCGGGAAGGTCATGACCGCCAGAGTGACGTAAGGGACGTAGTACAAGAACGACTGGATGAACCGGTTTTTGATGGGCTTCCGGATGAGGGTCAGCGGCAGGATGCGGATGGTGTAGGATACTGCGAACATCACTGCGATGTAAAGCCAGTTGCTGCGAATCATTGTTCAGCCTCCTCACTCTGGGTCTTGATGGGGAATAACAGCGCACCTGCGCAGGAAATGGCCACTGTCAGGATGATGGTGCGGGTGCCGTCCGACAGGGCGGAGATGCCCGGCAGATAGGTGCAGGCAAAGCTCAGCGCAAAGCTGATGGCCACCAGCGCGGCCACGATCTTATCCTTCCGGGCCGGAGGAATGATGATGGCGAGGAACATGCCGTAGAGCGCCACGCTCAGTGCGCTGACGGCTCGCAGAGGCAGCAGGTTGCCCGCGATGATGCCCAGCGCCGTACCCGAAGCCCACGCCGGCGCGGCCAGCGCGATGGCGCCGTAGGTGTAGAAGGGGTTCAGATAACCCGGCCGGGCGATGGTGATGCCGAACAGCTCGTCAGTGACGTCATAGCCGATGATAAGCCGGTGGAAAAACGGTGTGCCGGGGGCGAACCGCTGGGCCAGCGCACAGCTCATCAGCAGATAGCGGGCGTTGGCGATGAGGGTGATGATGGCTACCTCGAGATAGGTCGCGCCGCTGGCAATGAGGGCAAAGGCGGCGTACTCGCCCGCCGAAGCATTGTTGAGCAGGCTGGCCACGAAGCCCTGCAAAGGTGTAAAACCCGCCGTCCGGGCCGCGATGCCCAGCGAAAACGACACCGCAAAATACCCCAGCGCGATCGGCACACCGTCCCGCATCCCCTCGCAGAACACCTTGCGGCTGAAAGCGTAGGGTTTGGCGGGCTGTGCGGAGCAAAGAGTCTGGTTCGACGACTCATGCGTAGTTTCCATGAGAAAAGCTCCTTTCCAATTTCAAACACAAACCCTATTATAGCATAGTTCGAGAGAAAATGACATCGGTCAGAAACGAAAAAACCACAGCTTTCACCCCTGAAAGCTGTGGCATTTTCAAGATGGACTGCTTACCGGAACAGCTTGCGGCCAGCCCAGATGCAGACACAGGCGCCGATGACCGAGACGATGATCTCACCCACGAGGCCGGTAGCGGACAGGCCCACGAGGCCGAAGAGGATGCCGCCCACAAAGCTGCCCAGAATGCCAAGCACGATGTTGCGCAGGGCGCTGGTCTCACTGCCCATGATGCGGCCTGCGATGGAACCGGCCAGCGCACCGATGAGAAGGCTGAAGATAAAACTAAACATAAGAAAAACCTCCTGAAATATGTAAAATCAGACGTTGGATGCTTCCTCCCGCGCGCAGCGGCAGATGTCCGAAAGACAGCATTTTTCGCACTCCGGCTTCCGGGCATTGCAGACGGCCCGGCCATGCATCACGAAACGATGGCACAGATCACTGCCCTCTTCGGGCGGGACGATCTTCCAGAGCGCCATCTCCACCTTCTGCGGTTCCTTGATGCCGTCCACAAGGCCGATCTTGTTGCACAGGCGGATGCAGTGGGTGTCGGTGACGATGGCGGGCTTGCCGAACACGTCGCCCATGATGAGGTTTGCGCTCTTGCGGCCCACGCCGGGCAGTGCCAGCAGTTCCTCAAAGGTCGTCGGTACCTTGCAGTCGTACTTGTCCCGCAGCATCCGCATACAGGCCGAGATGTCCCGGGCCTTGCTGCGGCCCAGCCCGCAGGGTTTGACGATGGCTTCGATGTCCTCGGGCTCTGCTTCGGCCAGCGCGGCCACCGACGGATATTTTGCAAACAGGTCCTGCACCACGATATTCACCCGGGCGTCGGTACACTGGGCCGCCAGCCGGACGCTCACCAGCAGCTGCCAGGCGTGGTCGTAGTCCAGCGTGCAGCCTGCGTCGGGATACTCCGCCTTGAGCCGCCGGATGACCTCCAGAGCCAGCTCTTTTTTGGCCGTCAGGTCTTCGGCAGAGATGTTCTTTCCGCGCATACGTTTCCCCTCGTTTCTTGATTGGAATGGCACAAGCATATCATGTTTTGCGAAATTTGTAAATGCTTTGTCGTTTATCTGAGAATCATTTTCATTATTTCTCTTGCCGCGGCGTGCAAAATGCGCTATACTATAAAAGAGAAGGATTCTCATGATCATTTTTGGAGGGAAGACCTATGAACGAACCGCTGGCGCAGCGTCTGCGCCCCAAAACGCTGGCCGATGTCTGCGGCCAGCAGCATCTTCTGGCCGAGGGACAGGTGTTCCGCCGCACCATCGAGAGCGGACGTATCCCCAACATGATCTTCTACGGCCCCTCCGGCACGGGCAAGACCACCGTCGCCCGCATCATCGCCGAGAACAGCGGCATGACCCTCCATAAGCTCAACGGCACTTCCTGCGGCACCGGCGACATCAAAGCAGTGCTGAAGGACATCGGCACGCTGGCCGGGGCAGGGGGCATCCTGCTCTACCTCGACGAGATACAGTATCTCAACAAAAAGCAGCAGCAGAGCCTACTGGAGTGCATCGAGGACGGTTCTGTCACCCTCATTGCATCCACCACCGAGAACCCTTACTTTTACATCTATAATGCACTGCTGTCCCGCTGTACGGTGTTCGAATTCAAGTCCCTCTCCGCCGCCGACGTGGAGCGGGGCATCCGCAACGCCCTGAAAAAGCTCTCGGAGTCGGAATCACAGCCTGTCGTGATGGACGAGGACGCCTGCGCCTACCTCGCCGAGAGTGCGGGCGGCGACCTGCGCAAGGCGCTGGGCTGTCTCGATTTCGTGGTGACGGCGGCCCCCGTGGACGGAACCGGAAAGCACATCACCCTCGAGATGATACAGCAGGTCACCCGCCGCACCGCCATGCGGTACGACCGGGACGGCGACGACCACTACGACATCGTGTCGGCCTACCAGAAGTCCATGCGCGGCTCCGACCCCAACGCGGCCCTCCACTATCTGGCCCGTCTGCTGGAAGCGGGCGACCTGCCCTCGGCCTGCCGCCGGTTGATGGTCTGCGCCTGTGAGGACGTGGGCCTTGCATACCCGCAGATCATCCCCATCGTCAAGGCAGCAGTGGACGCAGCCAACATGGTGGGTCTGCCGGAAGCCCGGCTCCCGCTGGCCGATGCCGTCATTCTCGTGGCAACCAGCCCGAAATCCAACAGCGCCCACGACGCCATCAATGCGGCCATCGCCGATGTGCAGGCGGGGCGCACCGGCCCCATCCCGCGCCAGCTGCAGAACAAGCACTTCGACGGCGAAGATGCTGCCGTCAAGGGCCAGAACTACAAGTACGCCCACGACTATGAGAACCACTGGGTGGACCAGCAATATCTGCCCGACCTGCTCAAGGACGTGAAATACTATACGTTCGGCGACAACCGCACCGAACAGGCCGCCCGAGCCTACTGGGCGAAGATCAAGGGGAAAGACAAGCTCTGAACCCGGCCTTTATCCCGATACACACCCCATCAGAAAAAGGAGAAAGACCATGCGTTATTCCAAACAGCGCGAGCTGGTACTGCAGAAAGTGGAGCAGCTCTGCGACCACCCTACTGCCGAGGAGATTTTCGACCTCGCAGCCAGGGAATGTCCCGGCCTGAGCCTTGGTACCGTCTACCGCAACCTCAACAGTCTCGTAGATGCAGGCCGCGTCCGCCGCGTCTCCATCCCGGGCAGGGCTGACCGCTTCGACCACACGCTGGGCTGGCACAGCCACCTCTACTGCAACTGCTGCGGCAGTGTCGTGGACGCCGACGTGGACGAAAAGCAGGTGATGAAGCTGGTGCGCAACCAGAAGGGCGTCGTGCAGGACTGCGCCGTGGTGCTGTTCGGCCTGTGCGAGGCGTGCGCCGGCAAGCAGGCTCAGTAAAAATAAACTCTTGCCCTCCAAGGCCAAAAAGGGTATACTATAAAGAGCTTTCTTTATAGTATCAGTATGTCTGCTGCCGGAGGTGTGTCCCCAGCGGCAGAGAAGGATGGTTTCATTGGAGTACATAGCATTTGAACATAACAACGCGGCGGCAGAGCTGGTCAAGCTGGCCTATGACACCCCGCCGCTGGCCTTCGTCCACAGCTACGGCTGCCAGCAGAATGTCAACGACGGCGAGCGCATCAAGGGTGTGCTGATGGACATCGGCTACGGCCTGTGTGACAAGCCTGAGGACGCCGACCTCATCCTTTTCAACACCTGCGCCGTCCGTGAGCACGCCGAGCAGCGTGTCTTCGGCAACGTGGGCGCTCTCAAGGGCCTGAAAGAGAAGAAGCACGGTCTCATCATCGGCCTCTGCGGCTGCATGGCCAACCAGAAGCACGTCGTGGAAAAGCTGCGACAGAGCTACCCCTACGTAGACCTCGTGTTCGGCGTGGACGGCATCGACACGCTGCCCCAGCTCATCGCTCAGAAACTGCAGAAGCACAAGCGGGTGCTCATGGAGCCGGCTCAGCGCCCCGTCATCGTGGAGAATATCCCCATCCGCCGTGAGAGCGAGTTCCGTGCCTGGCTGCCCATCATGTATGGCTGTGACAACTTCTGCACCTACTGCATCGTGCCTTACGTCCGCGGCCGCGAAAAGAGCCGCAAGCCCGGCGACATCCTCACCGAGTTCAAGAGTCTCGTGGAGGCAGGATATAAGGAAATCACCCTTCTGGGCCAGAATGTCAACAGCTACGGCAAGGGCCTTGAGGAACAGGTGGATTTCTCCGACCTGCTCAACCTGCTCTGCACCGTCCCGGGCGACTACCACATCCGTTTCATGACCAGCCACCCGAAGGACGCCAGCTTCAAGCTCATCGACACCATCGCGGCCCAGCCGAAGATCTGCAAGCATCTGCATCTTCCGGTGCAGTGCGGCTCGGACCGTCTGCTCGTCCAGATGAACCGTCACTATACCGTGGAGCACTACCTCGAACTCATCGAGTATGCCCGGAAGAAGGTCCCCGGCATTACCTTCTCCAGCGACATCATCGTGGGCTTCCCCGGCGAGACCGAAGAGGACTTCCAGAAGACCCTCGAGCTGGTGCAGAAGGTGGGCTATATGCAGCTGTTCACCTTCATCTACTCCAAGCGCACCGGCACCAAGGCGGCAGATATGCCCGACCCCACCCCTCGCAAGGAGAAGACCGACCGTATGACCCGTCTGCTCAAAGTTCAGGACGACATCGCAATGGCCCTCGTGAAGGCTCAGGTGGGCCAGACCGTCCGCGTCCTCGTGGAGGGCTATGGCCGCAATGAAGGCACCCTCTCGGGCCGTCTGGACAACAACCTTACCGTCGAGTTCAAGGCTGACTCCGCCCTCATGGGCAGCTATGCGATGGTGCGCCTCACAGGCGCCCGTGCCACCGTCCTGCTGGGTGAATTGGTTGAATCATGATATTCTGGATACACTATCCTAATATATAACACAGGAACGATAAAAGGAGACTATTACAATGGATTGCATCGACCTTTTCAAGCGTGCCGCCATGGCACTTCAGACCGACTCCCGCTATCTGGCTATGGACCAGGCCCGCAAGATGAACGACAAGGACGAGGAACTGCAGAACCTCATCGGCGAGTTCAATCTGGCCCGCATGGACCTGAACAACGAGATCGGCAAGCCCGAGCGCAGCGATGAGCGCATCGCCGAGCTGAACCAGAAGGTGAACGACCTCTACGGCAAGATCATGGCCGATGACGGCATGGTGGCCTACAACGAGGCAAAGCGCGACTGCGAGGCCCTCGTGAACTATATCGACGCCATCATCAACACTGCAATGAACGGCGGCGACCCCATGACCGTGCAGGAGCCTTCCGCTTCCTGCACCGGCAGCTGCTCCACCTGCGGCGGCTGCCACTAAGGCTTAAACCATGAAACACAAAACGCGGCTGTGCAATGCAGGGCCGCGTTTTGCTTGCAACAGGCGGTTTTGGATGGCAAACCGACAACTAGGGGAGGAAGGTGAACGGTCATGGCAGAGCTTTCGCCCATGATGCAGCAATATCTGGAGATCAAAAAACAACATAAGGATGAGATTCTTTTCTACCGCATCGGTGACTTCTACGAGATGTTCTTCGACGATGCGCTCACAGTCTCGCGGGAGTTGGATCTGACCCTCACGGGCAAGCAGTGCGGCCTCGAAGAGCGCGCGCCCATGTGCGGCGTACCGTTCCACAGCTATGAGGGCTATGTGGCCCGCCTCATCTCGAAGGGCTACAAGGTCGCCATCTGTGAGCAGATGGAAGACCCGGCCAAGGCCAAAGGTCTTGTGAAACGCGACATCATCCGCGTGGTCACGCCCGGCACCGTCATCGAGAGCAGTATGCTTCAGGATGACAAAAACAACTACATTGCGAGTATTTTTCTGAAAGGCGGCGCAGCGGGCCTCTGCTTTGCGGATGTCTCCACCGGCACGGCCCATATCACCGAGCTCAAGCGGGAAAAGATCGCCCCGGCGGTCATTGCGGAACTCTGCCGCTACCACCCCAGCGAGGTGCTGATGAACCCGGGTCTGCTGGACTGCCGGGAGATCACTGCCTACATCAAAAAGAATATGGACTGCGCCGTCGAGCTGGTGGAAGAGGAGCGGTACGCCCCGGGCCTCGTGGCCATCTCCCTCGAGAACCAGTTTGGCCGCGACTGGGCTGCAAAGACCGGCATCGCAGAAGACGGACTTGTCCGCCTGGCAATGGCCGCTCTGCTGGAATATCTCCATGATACGCAAATTAAAGGCGTCGAGCGCCTGAAAACGGTCATCACATATAATGAAGCTCAGTTTATGAGCCTGTCGCCGGTCACCCGGGCAAATCTCGAGCTGACCGAGACGCTGCGGGGCCGCGAAAAGCGGGGAACGCTGCTCTGGGTGCTGGACAAGACCAGCACTGCCATGGGCAAGCGGATGCTCCGCAGCTGGATCGAGCAGCCGCTCATTTCCAGTGCCGCCATCAACCGCCGCCTCAACGCGGTGGAAAGCCTCGTGAACCAGACCATGCAGCGGGGCGATTTGATCGAACAGCTCCACTACATCGCCGACCTCGAGCGCCTGATGACCCGCGCGGTCTACGGTTCCGCCACCCCCAAGGAGATCTACACGATGGCCCAGACCTGTGAGCGCCTGCCGGAACTGCGGGCGCAGGCCGAGAGCTGCAGCTGCCCGGAGCTGACCTCTCTTGCAGGACAAATCGACCTGCTGGACGATGTGAAGACGGCCATCCTCGCCGCCATCGACCCGGAAGCGCCCTCCACCCTCAAGGACGGCGGCGTCATCGCCAAGGGTTACCACCCCGAGGTAGACGAGCTGCGCTCCATCCGGGACAACACCAAGGGCGTCCTCGCCCAGCTGGAAACGCGCCTGCGGCAGGAGACCGGAATCCCCAAGCTGAAGATCGGCTACAATCACGTCTTCGGCTACTACATCGAGGTCAGCAACTCCTATAAATCCATGGTCCCCGAGACCTATATCCGCAAGCAGACCCTCACCTCCGGTGAGCGCTATATCACCCAGGAGCTGAAAGAGCTGGAAAGCAAGATCTTAGGTGCGCATGAGCGTCTCATTGCGCTGGAGCACCGGCTCTTCTCGGAACTGCTGGAAACGATCGGCGGCCAGCTCGACCGCATCCAGCGGACGGCAAATGCTGTGGCCGAGCTGGACGTGCTGGCGGCGCTGGCGCAGGTGGCCGCTGAAAACAACTACTGCCGCCCTGTGGTGGATGACAGCGACGAGCTTACCATCACCGAGGGCCGCCACCCGGTGGTCGAGCAGATGCTGAAAGGCAGCCTCTTCGTCCCCAACGATACCAAACTCAACTGCACCACCGACCGCTGTCTCATCATCACCGGCCCGAACATGGCGGGTAAATCGACGTATATGCGCCAGAACGCTCTTATCGCTCTGATGGCACAGATCGGCTCCTTCGTCCCGGCGTCCAGCTGTCATGTGGGCGTCGTGGATGCCATCTTTACCCGCATCGGCGCATCGGACGACCTTGCCGCCGGCCAGTCCACCTTCATGGTCGAGATGACCGAGGTTGCCGAAATTCTCAAGAACGCCACCCCCAAGAGCCTCGTTGTGCTGGACGAAATTGGCCGCGGCACCTCTACCTTCGACGGCATGAGCATTGCCCGGGCCGTCGTGGAGCACATCTCCGACCCGGCCAAGGGCCTCGGCTGCAAGACCCTCTTCGCCACCCATTACCACGAGTTGACGGACCTGGAAGGGGCCATCGAGGGCGTCAAAAACTACAACATCGCAGTCAAGAAGAGGGGAGAGGACATCACTTTCCTCCGCCGCATCATCCGCGGCCCCGCCGACGACAGCTACGGCATCGAGGTGGCGAAGCTGGCCGGTCTGCCCGGCACCGTGACCCGCCGCGCCCACGAGGTGCTGCGCACTCTGGAAGCGTCTGCCCCGAAGAACAAGGTGGAGCAGATGGATTTCGACGCCCTGCAGGAGTATTCTTCGCCTGCCGTCCCCAGCGAGATGATGGAAAAGCTCGAGGCACTGGACGTTGAGACCCTGACTCCCATCGAGGCGCTGAACTTCCTCTACGAGCTGAAAAAGACCCTGAGCGGCAGCCTGAATGGCTGATTTTATTTGAAACGGAGGGAAACGAATGGCAGAGATACACGTTCTCGACAAGCACACGGCAGAACTCATTGCCGCCGGTGAGGTGGTCGAGCGGCCCGCATCGGTCGTCAAGGAGCTTCTGGAAAACTCCATTGACGCCGGTGCGTCTCAAATCACCGTCTCCATCGAGTCGGGCGGAGTCCGTCTGATTGAAATCAGCGACAACGGCACCGGCATCGAGGCAAAATACATCCCCACGGCCTTCATCCGCCATGCCACCAGTAAGATTCAGACGGAAGACGACCTCACCAGCATCCACACGCTGGGATTCCGCGGCGAAGCATTGGCCTCTATCGCCAGCGTGGCCCGCGTCGAAGTGCTCACCCGCACCGAGGCCGACGAGTGCGCTTCCCTCTACCGTATCGAGGGCGGGGAAGAGCAGCCCATCGAGCCGGGTGCGCGAGGCGTCGGCACCACCATCCGGGTCCGTGACCTCTTTTTCAACACGCCTGCCCGGATGAAATTCCTCAAAAAGGATTCCAGCGAGGGTACTTTCGTGGCCGACATCGTAGGCCATGTGGCCCTGAGCCACCCCGAGGTGAGCTTCAAGTTCATCCGCGAAGGCAAACTGCAGTATGTCACCCCCGGTGACGGCCAGCTCCGCAGCGCGGCTTACGCCGTGCTGGGCCGGGAGTTCAGCCGTGACCTCGTGGAGGTGGATAACCGTGAGGGCGTTTACCGGGTCTGGGGGCTCATCACCCAGCCCCGCAGCTGCCGCGCCAGCCGCAGTATGCAGTATTTCTATATCAATGGCCGCTATGTCCGCAACCGCACCATGATGGCGGGCATGGAAATGGCGTTCAAGGGCACTATGATGCAGGGCAAGTTTCCTGGAGGGATCCTGCTTCTTGAGATGCCCGCCGACCTTGTGGATGTCAACGTCCATCCGGCAAAAACAGAAGTCCGCTTTGCCCGGGAAAACGACATCTTCGACCTCGTCTACCATGCCGTCAAGCTGGCACTGAGCCAGCCGGGTACAGGGGAGAGACAGTTCGTCTTTGACAGCGAGAAAGAAAACGATGCATCCAACAAATATGAAAATAGCGGAAATAAAGAAGAAAATGCTGTAAAGAACAATAACTTTACAGGGCTTTCGGCCGTCATTTCGGGCCAGGCAGAGCCGGGAAGCCTGCCGCACCTGGAGGAAAAACCTCTCCGCCCGGCGGCACCGGCAGCGTCTGTGACACCCCGCCCGACACAGCCCTCTGCCCCGGAGCGGGACATCCTCCCGCTGCCCGTAAAAGCCCCGGAAAAGGCTGCGCCGGCATCGGAACACACATGGACAACGGTTGCGGCCTCCGAGCCTCTTCCGATGAACGCCGCCCTCCACAGTCCTGAGCCGCCGCAGGAGGAAAGCGTCCTTGAGCCGCCGCCCTTCCGGGCTGCATCCAGTGAGTCACAGCTGGACATCGAGGCAGACATCGACCTGCCGGATGTCACCCGCGACCACATGGCTGCGTGGGAGCCTGCCCCGGATGAACCGGAGCGTCCGCCACTGCCGGAGGCTTCGGATGAACCTCAGCGGAGCGCAGCCCCGGAGCAGCTGGGCTTTGACGTTCAGGATGGCCCCGAGCCCCTGCGGTATGTGGGCGAGATCTTCCGCACCTATATTTTCGCGGAGCGGGGCGACGAGATCTGCATCATTGACAAGCACGCCGCCCATGAGCGCCAGCTCTTCGAGAAACTGGCCGCCCACTACGGCGATGTCCCCAGTCAGCTTCTCCTGGAGCCGCTGGTGGTGGAGCTCTCCGCCGAGGAAAAAAACGCTCTGCTGACCAACCTCGACCTGCTGGAAAGCGCCGGCCTTGAGGTGAGCGATTTCGGCGGCAGCTCGGTCTGCCTGCGCTCGGTCCCCGCTGATGTGGAGCAGAGCAGTGCCGAAGATCTGTTGGTCGAGCTGGCGGCAAAGCTGGCCCACGGCAGCCGCGATGCCCTGAACGAGCGGACAGAGTGGGTGCTCCACTCCATCTCCTGCCGCGCCGCCATCAAGGCGGGCGACCACACCTCGCCGCAGGAGCTGATGGCGCTGGCCGAAAAAATTCTCTCCGGCGAAGTGCCGCCCTTCTGCCCCCATGGGCGCCCCTGCGTCCTCAAACTCACCCGAAAGGAGCTGGAAAAGCAGTTTGGCCGAATCGTGTAACAAAAAGCATCCGGTGCTGGCCGTCGTCGGCCCCACTGCCACCGGCAAGACCGCTCTCGGCGTGGCGCTGGCCGAAGCTTTCGAGGGCGAAGTCATCAGCGCCGACTCGATGCAGATCTATAAAGGATTAGACGTCGGTACGGCGAAGGTCGCGCCCGAAGAGACCCACGGCGTCCCGCACCATGCGGTGGATATTCTGGAGCCGGACGAGCCCTTCAGCGTGGCGGATTTCGTCGCGCTGGCCGGAACGCTCGAGGCTGACATTTCCGCCCGGGGCCGTCTGCCCATTCTCGTGGGAGGCACGGGCCTCTATGTCCAGAGCTTTTTGTACGGTGTCCGCTTCGCCGCTGAGAAGACGCCGGACGGCCTGCGGGAACAGCTGGCCGCAGAGATGGCGGAAAAAGGCCCGGAGGCCATGTACAAAGAGCTGCAGGCTGCCGACCCGGAAGCCGCCGCCGCCATCCACCCGAACAATCAGGTGCGGGTCCTGCGGGCGCTGGAACATTTCCGCGCCACCGGCAAGCGTCTGAGCGAGCAAAAGGCCCAGTCCCTCCCGCCGGAGCGGCCCTATCGTTCGCTGGTGCTGGGGCTGGACTTTCCCGACCGCGCCCAGCTCTACCGCCGCATCGACCTGCGGGTGGACAAGATGCTGGACGCCGGTCTCCTCGATGAGGCAAAGCTGGTCTATGACCACTGCCAGACCTACCGCACGGCAGCGCAGGCCATCGGTTACAAGGAGTTCTTCCCTTATTTCGAGGGAACGGCCCCGCTGGATGCCTGCACCGAAAAGCTCAAGCAGGCCTCCCGCAACTACGCCAAACGCCAGCTGACCTGGTTCCGCCATATGGACGGCGTGGTCTGGCTGGACGCCTCTGCGCCGGATGTTACAGCCCGGGCTGTGCAGCTGACCCGAGAATTTTTAGCGAAAGGGTGACCTTTTATGATGGATAGACCACGCTCTGATCCCGGCGCGTCCGGCGCTTTGGGCAAGCTGGCAGGCTTCGTTATCACTGTCGTGATGCTGGCGGGCATCTATGTGGGCTATCAGGCCCTGCAGGTGCTCTTTCCGCCCAACACCTACGAGACGGCGCTTCTTGCCACCGTGGCGGATACGGTGGACGCCGACGGCGTTCTCCTCTTCGATGAAGTCTATGTTCCCGGCGGCGGAACGCTGGGCTATCTCGCGGCCGACGGCGAGCGCGTCTCGGCGGGGGCTGCGGTAGCGGAGATCTACAGCAGCCCGGAACAGGCGGGCCTCCGCCAGCAGCTCACCAGCCTGAACGACCAGACTGAGCTTCTGCAGCGCTCTCAGAATACCACCGCCACCCAGCTGGATTCCCTGAAAAAAGAGCGGGCTTCCGCGCTTTATGATATGATGGATGCGCTGGACGGCTCTGCCTACGACGAGACAGCCCAGGGCGAAGAGAACTACATCCTCGCTCAGAACAAGCTCTGGGTCATCACCGGTGAAGTCTCGGACTTCTCGGCCCAGATCGCCTCCCTCACCGAGCAGTCGGCGCAGGTGCAGGCCCAGCTGGGGGGGCCGACCCAGATCACCGCCCCTCAGACGGGTTACTTCATCCGCAGCTCTGCCAGCGGGCGGCTCAACGCCGGGGCAGATGACATCCTCGCGCTGAACACCACCGACCTGCAGGCGTATCTGAACTCTGACCCCGAGCTGCCGCTGGACGGCTGCGCGGGCAAGATCGTCTCGGGCTTTGCGTGGCGGTACGTCGGCCTCTGTTCGGCTAAGGAAGGGGAGAAGCTGCTGGGCGACAACGGCAAGCCCCTGACCCGCTCGGTGAAGATAAAGTTCCCCGGCCAGATGGAGACGCCCCTCAAGGCCTCGGTCTCCGAGGTGACCATCGACGAAGCGACCGGTCTGGCCCGCTTTGTCATCACCTGCGAGATCATCAACGGCGATGTGCTGCGGCTCAACCGGGCCAGCGCCCAGATCATCGTGGACGAGACCACCGGCCTGCGCGTTCCCATCGACGCGATCCATTATCTGAAAGAGGACGGCACCGAGTCTGAGACGCAGGGAGAGAACTACATCCCGGGCGTCTATGTCAAATACGGCAATCTTGCCCGTTTCTGCAAGATCGACCCTGTGGATAATGACCATCCGCTGGTGACGGACGGCGAGTACCGCATCGTCATGCCCAGCAGCTCGGATAAGACAAAAACCGTCAGCGAAGTCCGCCTTTACGATGAGATCATCGTCTCCGGACAAAATTTGTATGATGGAAAGCTTTTGTAGTTATTGACATCTGACGCAAAAAATCAGATAATAGAAAAAGCTATTAGCAACTCTTTTTCACAAAGGGGTGCCAGGCAGCGTGAGCTGCCCGAATGAAAGGAGCAAGTTTCTATGTCTTTTGTGGACAGCCTGAAAAAAGGGCTTTTCGGCAGTGAGGACGATTACGACGATCAGTACATGGACGACGGTCCTCAGATGGTGAATAACAACAACGGTCTCGGCGTCGCAGGCAACGAGGAAGAGGACGAGCCCGAAGAGGGTGCAGCCCCCAAGCGGAACGGCAAGGTGGTCAACATCCATGCTACCACCCAGCTCAAGGTCGTTCTGGTCAAGCCCGAGCACTTCGAGGATGCCAGCACGATTGCAGACCACCTGAACAACAAGCGCACCGTCGTGCTGAATCTGGAATCCACCAACAAGGAAGTTTCCCGCCGTCTGGTGGACTTCCTCTCCGGTGTGGCCTACGCCAACAACGGCCAGATCAAGCGGGTGGCCAACAGCACCTTCATCATTACTCCCTACAATGTAGACATCATGGGCGACCTGCTGGACGAGCTGGAGAACAATGGCGCGTTCTATTGATACTCAGCAAAGCGCCGTGCGGGGCTTCGTCCCGGCGCAGAACGATGAGGAACGCTTCCTCATGCGTCATGTCGAGGACCTGGCCCGCGCCGCCTTTGGCCGGGGCATCGCCCGTTATTCGGCATTTCTGAGCGACAGAGAACAGCAGCTGGCGCAGGCGGCACTCAACCGTGTCGGTGCGCCGGAGGAAAGCTGCCGTTTCGAGGGCGGCTGGCCCGACGCTGAGCGCCGGGTGCTCTGCCTCGAGCCGGAAGACTGCTACCCTGCAAGCCCTGTCTGCTGCGTCCGGCTCAGGTGCCGTGCGCTGGCCGGGGCGCAGCTGCCCGTCCATAAGGACTATCTGGGCAGCCTGATGGGGCTCGAGCTTCGCCGCGAGGCGCTGGGCGACATCGTTCTGCCGCCGGAGGAGCCGGGTACCGCTTATCTGTTCGCGCTGGAGCCTGCTGCAGCCCTTATCTGTCAGGAGCTGCGCAGTGTGGGCCGCACCGAGGTGACGGCTCAGCAGCTGGCGCTGGACGAAGTACCGGAGTTTGCGCAGGCAGAGCGCCGGTTACAGACCGCGACCGTATCGTCGCTGCGTCTGGATGCCGTACTTGCCGCCATGCTGCGGTGCAGCCGGGGCATGGCCGCAGAGCTTGTGGCAGCGGGAAGGGTAGAGATCAACCATCTGCCCGTTTCCAGCGCCCATGCGCCGGTATACGAATCTGACGTGTTCACAGTGCGGGGCAAAGGGCGCTTCCGCCTCACAGCCCTGCCGGGCAAGAGCAAAAAAGACCGACAAATCATCGAGTTCTTCCAATATTGAGAAGGACGACTGGATAAAATGGAGGAGATCATTATGCTGACACCGCAGGACGTGCGCTCTGTGCAATTCGAAAAAAACCTCCGCGGCTACCGTACCGAGGATGTTGACCGCTTTCTGGATAAGGTAGAGCAGCAGCTCGGGCAGGATGCGGAGCAGATGGAGGCCCTGCGCAAGCAGGTGGCCGACCTGACTGCCGAGAACGAGACTCTGCGCCGCAATATGCAGAGCTATGAGGCCGACGGCGATATGCTCAAGAGCGCCCTCATCAACGCGCAGCGCATGGGCGAAAACGTCATCCGCGAGGCCAACCAGAAGGCCGAGGACATCCTGCACCGTGCAAATCTGCGCGGCGACGATATCATCCGGGATGCCAACGAGCTGCTGCAGAAGGCCAGCGACCGCGCCGACGAGATCATCAGCGAGGCCAACGACAAAAAGCTGGCCGAAGAGCGTGAGTATGACCGCGTTCGTCTCGAGGTCACCCGCTTCAAGTCCGACGTGCTGAACCTCTACCGCACCCATGTGGAGTCCCTGAGCCGTCTGCCGGAGTTCCAGCAGAAAGAAGAGACCCCCGCACAGGATGCCGAGGCTGAGCTGCCCGAAACCGAGGATGCCGATACCACCGAGGAAGCAGCACCCGCTGCGGACGCTGCCGAGACGGAAGACGCCGCCCCCGAGAAGGCCGGCGAGGACTTCTGGGAGAAGGACGAATCTCAGCTCAAGCTCGACCCGCCCCCGGCAGACCCCAACGCTGTCTTTCAGGGCGTGAGCTTCAGCGAATAATTCCCCAAGCATCGACAGCAAGGCGCCATTTGTGTGCCGTAAAGCTGTTTTGATAAAATAAGCGCATAGCTGCGCTGTTTGCGACTGCAAAACCAATAGAGGAGAGTGTAAAACCAGTGGCTAAGAATAAGTCTCAGTACGACAGTACTCTGAATCTGCCCAAGACCCTGTTTGAGATGCGCGCCGGCCTGCCCAAGAAGGAACCGGTCATGCTCAAGGATTGGGACGACAACGACCTGTACAACCAGCTCATGAAGCACAACGAGGGCAAACCTCAGTTCATCCTGCACGACGGCCCTCCGTATGCCAACGGCAATATCCACATGGGTACCGCGCTGAACAAGATCATCAAGGACATCATCATCCGCGAGAAGAACATGGAGGGCTTCCAGGCTCCCTATGTGCCCGGCTTTGATACCCACGGCCTGCCCATTGAGCTGAAGGCCCTGTCCTCCGTCGGCGAGAAGAAGAAGGACATCTCCAAGCTCGAGCTGCGCCAGATCTGCGAGAAGTTCGCCACCGAGCACATCGACATCATGAGCGACCAGTTCAAGCGTCTGGGCGTTATCGGCGATTTTGAGCATCCCTATCTGACCCTCAAGCCCGAGTTTGAGGCCCGTCAGATCGAGATCTTCGGCGAGATGGCCAAGAAGGGCTATATCTACAAGGGTCTGAAGCCTGTCTACTGGTGTCCCGACTGCCGCACCGCTCTGGCTGAGGCCGAGATCGAGTACGGCGAGGACGAGTGCGACTCTATCTTCGTCCGCTTCCACGTCTCTCAGGACCCCAACGGCGTTCTGGCAAAGCACGGCATCCCGATGGAGAAGACCTACTTCGTCATCTGGACCACCACCACCTGGACGCTGCCCGCCAACGAGGCCATCTGCCTGAACGGCCAGTTCGAGTACTCCTTCGTCAAGATCGGCGATGAGTTCCACATCATGGCCACTGACCTGGTCAAGAGCGTCATGGATGCCTGCCACATCACCGAGTATGAGGTGGTGGGCGAGCCGGTCAGCGGCGCTGAGTTCGAGCTGATGCGCTATAACCATGTCTATCTGCCCAAGGAAGGCTGGGTCATCCTCGGCGACCACGTCACGCTGGAAAGCGGCTCTGGCTGCGTCCACACCGCCGGCGGCCACGGCGTCGATGACTTCAACGTCTGCCAGAAGTACCCCCAGATCCCCATCACCGTCCCCGTGGACGACGGCGGCTATCTGACCGAGCAGGCCGGCAAGTACGCAGGCCAGCGCGTCTGGGCTTCCAACAAGACCATTCTGGCCGATCTGACTGCCGCCGGCGCTGTCATGGGCCAGCTGCACATCAAGCATCAGTATCCGCACTGCTGGCGCTGCCACAACCCCATCATCTTCCGTGCTACCGAGCAGTGGTTCTGCTCCATCGCCAAGTTCCGTGAGGATGTCTACAAGGCCATCGACACCGTGACCTGGATGCCGGATTGGGGCCACGACCGGATGCACGGCATGGTGCGCGACCGCAACGACTGGTGCATCAGCCGTCAGCGCACCTGGGGCGTGCCTATCCCGGCCTTCTACTGCAAGAAGTGCGGCGCTTACCACATCACCGACGCCACCATCAAGGCCGTCAGCGACCTGTTCCGCAAGGAGGGCTCCGACGCCTGGTACAAGTATGACGCTGAGCAGATCATCCCCGCTGGTGAAGTCTGCGAGAAGTGCGGCGCCTCCGAGTGGACGAAGGACACCGACATCATGGACGTCTGGTTCGACTCCGGCTCCACCCATGCGGCCGTTCTGGAAGAGCGCCCCGAGCTGCGCTTCCCGGCCGATCTGTATATGGAGGGCGGCGACCAGTTCCGCGGCTGGTTCCAGTCCAGCCTGCTGACCAGTGTCGCAAGCAAGGGCTGCGCACCCTATAAGTCCGTTCTGTGCCACGGCTGGGTCGTGGACGAGCAGGGCAAGCAGATGCACAAGAGCGCCGGCAACGGCGTCGAGCCCAGCGAGATCATCAAGGACTACGGCGCTGACATCATCCGCCTGTGGGTGGCTTCTTCCGATTACACCGTCGATGTGCGTGCCGGCAAGAACATCTTCAAGCAGCTGAGCGAGGCCTACCGCAAGATCCGCAACACCGCCCGCTTCATTCTGGGCAACCTCGACGGCTTCGACCCCAACACCGACTGTGTGGCTGACGACCAGCTGCAGGACATCGACCGCTGGGCTCTGGCTGCGCTGGATGACCTCATCGTCAACACCAACGCTGGCTATGCTGTGTATGACTTCAACAAGGTCTACCACGCTGTCTACAACTTCTGCGTCGTGGCTATGTCCAACTTCTATCTGGACGTCACCAAGGATCGCCTGTACTGCACCAACGGCACTGGCCGCAAGGCTGCGCAGACCGCGATGTACAAGATCCTCGTCGCTCTGGACAAGATCATCGCTCCCATCCTCTGCTTCACCAGCCAGGAGATTTGGGACTTCCTGCCCAAGACCGAGGCTATGAACAAGTACGTCGTCTTCGAGGATATGCCGAAGGCTGGCCAGTACGCAGCTGACGATGCCTTCAAGGCCAAGTGGGCGCAGCTCATCGCTGTCCGCGACGAGGTCAAGAAGGTCCTCGAGCAGGCCCGTGCAGATAAGCAGATCGGCGCTTCTCTCGAGGCTTCCGTCACTCTGTACTGCAATGACGCCGTCTACGACCTGCTCAACAGCATCCCGATGGACGAGCTGGCCGACCTGATGATCGTCTCCCATGTGGAGCTGGTCAAGGGCGAAGGCGGCGCAGCCAGCGCCGTCGAGGGCCTGGGCGTTGCTGCTGCACACGCCACCGGCGACAAGTGCGAGCGCTGCTGGAAGTACTCCGCAGACATCGGCACCCACGCTGCTCATCCCACTCTGTGCGCACGCTGTGCCGCTGTTGTGGAGGGCTAAACCATTTCGTATCTCTGGCGGCGCACCCGGCGCAAAAGGGGGCGCCGCCTTTTTCAAAAAATCAGGAGAAACTATGGCATATGTCATTCTGAATCTGGTCTGTGTGGCCGCGCTGGTGGGCATCGACCAGGCCATCAAGCTCTGGGCTACCCAGTATCTGGCCCCTGTGGAGGCCATCACCGTCATCCCGCATGTGGTGGAGCTGCGCTTCGTGCTCAATCAGGGCATGGCGTTCAGCCTGCTGAGCGGAAAGCAGCTCTTCCTTATCCTCGCCACCAGCGCTGCGCTGCTGCTCGTAGCCTATCTGCTGTTCTTCCGCAGCCGCGGCAAGCTCCTGCAGCAGGTCGCCTTCATCCTCGTGCTGGCCGGCGGCATCGGCAACCTCATCGACCGTGTGCTGAACGGTGAGGTCGTGGACTACATCAACCCGCTGTTCATCGACTTTGCAGTCTTCAACTTCGCCGACATCCTCGTCTGCGTCGGTGTGGCGCTCTGGGTGCTGGTCATCCTGCTGGAAGAAGTGGAAGATAAGCCCTCGAAGGAGCAGTAAACCATGGAACAGCGTGAATTTATCGTGGAGGCGGAGGCCGCAGGCCAGCGCATCGACCGCTTCCTCAGCGGGGAGGACACCGGCCTTTCCCGCAGTGCGCTGCAAGGCCTCGTGGCGGACGGTCATGTGCTCTGCAACGGCAAAAGCATCGCCAAGAGCCTCAAGCTCAAGGCGGGGGACACCATCCTGCTGGAAATTCCTGACGCAAAGCCTATCGAGGCTGTGCCGCAGGACATCCCGCTGGACATCGTGTATGAGGACGACCACCTTCTGGTGGTGAACAAGCCCAAGGGCATGGTCGTCCACCCGGCCCCGGGCAACCCGGACGGCACACTCGTGAACGCCCTGCTCTGGCACTGCAAGGGCAGCCTTTCGGGCATCGGCGGCGAGATACGCCCCGGCATCGTCCACCGCATCGACAAGGACACCAGCGGCCTGCTGGTGGTGGCGAAAGATGACGCCACCCACATCGGCCTGTCCCAGCAGATGGCGGTCCACAGCGTGGAGCGCGCCTACCAGACCGTTGTCTACGGCGGCTTTGCGCAGGACGAGGGCTTTGTGGAGGCAAATCTGGGCCGCTCCAAGACCGACCGCAAGAAGATGGCGGTCTACCCGGCCAGCGAGCACCACACCAAGTATGCCTACACCGGCTATAAGGTGCTGGAGCGCTTCGGCGGCTTCACCCTGCTGGAATGCCGCCTCAAGACGGGCCGCACCCATCAGATCCGCGTCCACATGGCGTCCATCCAGCATCCCGTGGCGGGCGACCCGGTGTATGGTCCCCACAACTGCATCACCAGGCTCCACGGCCAGTGTCTCCATGCAAAGACATTGGGCTTCATCCACCCCATCACGGGGGAACATCTCCGCTTCGACTCGGAACTTCCGGAGTATTTCACCCACTTTATTGCATCGCTCAGGAGGGGGACTGTATGACGAAACTTCTCGATTCTACGCTCGTACTCTGCGATCTGGACCATCTCCTTTTGGCCGGTGACGGCAATATGCCGCAGGTCGTGCGGGATGTGCTCCAGCTGTTTTCCAGCCGGGGTGGCAGGCTGACGGTCTTCAGCCAGCGTTCGCCCCGGGCCGTCCGCGCCGTGCTGGGTGGACTGCGCCTTGCTGCGCCCGCGCTTACCTGCGGCGGTACGCTGGCCTACCGGTTCTCGGAGGGCAGCGGCCAGCCGCTGTGCAGTTTCGCGGGCTGTGAGGAGTCTATCTTCAAAAAGCTGCCCGCAGCTGTGGGCCTCGGCATCGCGCTGCAGATGGCCGACGGCTCTACCCGTGTGCTGCGGATGAGCACCGCCCTCGAGCGCCATCTGCGCCGGGAGTTCACCCCCTTTACGCTGTGCAGCCCCGCCGACGTCAAGGGTGAGGACGTGCTGCGCATCCTGCTCTATCAGGACCGTCAGCAGCTGCCCATTCAGGCCCTGCTGGAAAAGGCGCTGGGGGACAATGCCGCCATGCTGCGTTCGGAGCGCACCGGTATGGACGTCATGGTGCTGACACCGGGTGCCGTCTCGGCGGAAGCGATGCTGGGTGCGGTCTGCCTGCCCGTCAACTGCACGGCTGACCAGCTCACTGTCGCCGCCGGGTGCAGCCAGATGCTCGAGCTGGTCCGTCAGGCCAGGCAGAGCGTCGTTCCGGCTGATGCTCCGGTGGAGCTGCGCCTTGCTGCCAGCCAGACGACCCTGACCGACCACGACACCGGCGCCGCTGCAGAGTTTTTCTATGGCCTTGTGCGAAGTGCCGAAGCTGCATCGTAAAAATTGTGTAAAGTCTCCTGCAAATTTTCCGCAGGAGACTTTCTTTTTGGAAGGATTTCGAGTACAATGAAAGAAACTATGTTCACACCCCGCGAACGCCGCTTTCTGGCACTGGCGGCAGCAGCGGCGGTCTGCATTGTCAGTCTGGCGTTCTGGTATGCCGTGCCTCCATCCCCGGCGCAGGCTTCGTCAGCGGCAGTCGAGCCTCTGCGGGAGTCCTTCCGCGTGGACCTCAACACCGCCGGGGTGGACGCCATGACCACACTGCCCGGCCTCGGGGAGAAGAAAGCGAGAGCCGTTCTGGAATATCGTCTTGCCTATGGCCGGTTCCAGAGCCTCGATGAGGTGGCACAGGTGCCGGGCGTTACACAGGATATGATAGACGAATGGCAGGGCCTCGCCTATGTGAGCTGAGAGGGGAAACCTTCTCGGGAAAAAGGAGTTATCATGAGTGAAGAGAGCATTTTTATCAACCGGGAATTGAGCTGGCTGGACTTCAACCGCCGCGTGCTGGTGCTGGGCAAGGATAAAAATGTCCCGCTGGCCGAACAGCTCAAGTTTCTGGCTATCTACGGCTCCAATCTGGACGAGTTCTTCATGGTGCGCGTCGGCTCGCTCCAGGAGCGCGCCAACCTCATGCGCGGCAAGAAGGAAAAGCGGGAAAACAAGACGAACATGACGGCGGAAGAGCAGCTTGCCGCCATCATGCCCAAGACCGCTCAGCTCCAGGAGGACTGCGACAAATACTACGCCAAAGCGCTGGAAAATCTGGCCGCCTGCGGCTACCGCAAGGTGGATTTCGATAAGCTGAGCAAAGAGGACGAGCACTTCTGGAAAAAGTATTTCCAGAGCGAGCTTTTCCCCATCCTCAGCCCCCAGATCGTGGACAGCCGCCACCCGTTCCCGTTCCTGCGCAATAAGGAGATCTATCTTGGCGTCCTCCTTCACGAAAAGCACACCTCGGAGCACACCCTCGGCATCGTACCCATCTCAAGCCAGATGGAGCGGATGCATTTCGTCCGGAAGGACAATGAGACCTGCTTTGCCCTGACGGAGGAGCTGGTGCTCCATTATGCGGCCCTCATCTTCGGCAAGGAGAACGTGCAGGAAAAGTGCCTCTTCCGGGTCACCCGCAACGCCGACATCGACGTGAAAGAGGGCATGATGGACCATGACATCGACTACCGCGAGATCATGGCCGATCTGCTCAAGCGCCGCCGCAAGCTGGCCGCCGTCCGTCTGCAGGTCATCCCCGCCGCACCGCAGGTCGCTCAGCTGCTCTGCAGCCGCCTCGAGCTGACCCACAAGCGGGTCTTCGTCCAGAAGAGTCCTCTTGACCTGAGCTTCTTCTACAAGCTCACCTCCCGCATGGAGTCCGACGGCCACCCCGAGCTGTTCTATACGCCTGCCCGGCCTATGCTGCCTCCGCAGGACTACGACCTTGCCGCCGAGGTGGAAAAGCACGATGTGCTGTTGAGCTACCCCTACCAGTCCATCCGCCCCTTTATTGCGATGCTGAAAAAGGCCGCGCAGGACCCCGACGTCATCTCCATCAAGATGACGCTCTACCGCATGGCCCGTGAATCTCAAATCGTACAGGCTCTCGTGGAAGCCGCCGAGAACGGCAAGGAAGTCGTGGCGCTGGTGGAGTTGCGCGCCCGCTTTGACGAACAGAACAACATCGACTGGTCGAAGCACCTCGAAGAGGCCGGATGCACGGTCATCTATGGCTTTGATGACTACAAAGTCCACTCCAAGCTGACTCTCATCACGAAAAAGAGCGCCCACGGCTACTCCTACATCACCCAGATCGGTACCGGCAACTACAACGAGAAGACCAGTGAGCTTTATACCGACTACTCCTTCATCACCGCCGACCTCGGCATCGGCGAGGAAGCGTCCAATGTCTTCCAGAACCTTGCCGTGCAGAAACTGACGGAGGAGAGCGAAAAGATGCTGGTGGCACCCCTCCGCTTCAAGAGCGTGCTGCTGGATGAGATGGACCGGGTCATCAACGCTGCCCGTCTGGGCCGCCCGGCTTCCATGATTTTGAAGAACAACTCCATCTCCGATAGAGATATTATCCTCAAGCTCGAGGAAGCCAGCTGTGCCGGTGTCCGCATCGACATGATCGTCCGCGGCATCTGCTGCGTCCGCGCCGGTGTGCCGGGCAAGACCGAAAATCTCCACATCCGCAGCCTCGTGGGCCGCTACCTCGAGCATGGCCGAATCTACAGTTTCTATGACGGCGTGAACACCCGCATCTATATCGCATCCGGCGACTTTCTCACCCGCAACACCGAGTGCCGCGTGGAAGTCGGCGTCCGGGTGGAAGACCCCGTGCTGAAGGAGAAGCTAGACAGTATCCTCCGCCTCCAGCTCAGCGACAACGTCAACGCCCGCGAGATGCAGCCGGACGGCAGCTACCAGAAAGTCAAGCCCGCCCCCGGCGAGCCGCTGGTGAACAGCCAGATGGGGATGTACGACCTTCTCCGCGACGACTGGACGGCCCGCGGCAAAGCGCCTGCACCGGCCTCTGTCGCTGAGACGCCGAAGCCCCAGCCCGTCAAGGCTCCGGAAAAGCCTGCCGCACCGGCAAAGGCAGTACCTCAGCCCGCAAGACCCGTAGAACCGGAAAAACAGCCAGTACAGCCGGAAAAGACCGCTCCCGCCCCGATGCCCATCGTCGTCACCGAGAGCCGCCCCCGCCGCACCGGTCTGCTGAGCCGCCTGCTCGAGCACTTCCTGAAATAAGCCCCGATGCCGCTGGCCCGCAAGGCCGGCGGCATTTTATATTGTCCTGCCGCATACAGTACAGGAAACAGGAGGGACGCCGATGGGGACAAGACAGCATAAAACAAAGGGATGGGTGATTTTTGCGGTGTTCTGCGCTGTCCTGTTCTGCATGGCCGCTCTGCGGGCCTGTGCCACAAAAGCCGCGCCCGAGGGATGTTCGCTGAAACGGGTAAGGCCCGCGCAGACGGCCTGCTTCCCGCTGGGTACGACGGCATGGCGGGTCTCGGACGCCTACGGCTGGCGCACCGACCCCATCACCGGCGAAGAGGCGTTCCATCGCGGCACGGACCTTGCATGTTCGGAAGGTACGCTGGTGCTGGCCGCAATGGATGGCGTCGTCATTGCCGCCCGGCGGAGCGCGACCTACGGCAACTACCTCTGCCTGAGCCACAGCGGCGGGCAGGAGACGCTTTACGCCCATCTGCAATACCTCTTCGTTCGGGCCGGAGAGGTGGTGCAGGCAGGTCAGTCGCTGGGGACAGCGGGGGAGACGGGCCGCTCCACCGGGGCGCACCTTCATTTTGAGCTTCTGGAACAGGGCGTCCGCTATGATGCGGGGGCTCTGCTGGGCCTGCCATGAGGCGGCTCGTCCGGCTGGGGCCGCTGGTGTTCCGTGACCCGCTGCTGCTCTGCGGGGCGCTGTATCTGCTGCTATGGTCCGACGCCAGCGGCTTCCTGCGCATCGGCCTGTGCGCCGCCGTCCTCCACGAAATGGGGCATATCTTCGTCTATCTGCTCCTGTTCCGGCGATTTCCCGTCATCGAAGTGACCATGACCGGTTTCTGTATGCGGACATGGGGTCAGACCCTCACCCGAGGGCAGACCTTTCTGCTCGCTGCCGCCGGGCCGGGCATGAATGGCCTCTTGGCCGCCATCTGGGCAATGAGGATGGAACAGTGTGCAACCATCCGGGGCAGTGCGTTCCTTGCGGCCAATCTGCTCACCGGGGCGTTCAACCTTCTGCCTGTCCCACCGCTGGATGGAGCTCAAATGCTGCGATGTCTGTTGCAATCTTCGCCCAAATAGGGTAAAATATATAAATATGCAATCCGTGTTGTTAAATGGAGGAACTTGATGTTTGATCCGAAACTGAAAGAAGCGCTGTCCCGGGTGCAGAAGCCGGGCCGTTACACCGGCGGCGAACCGGGCAGCGTCTATAAAAATAAAGACGAGGTAGACGTCCGCTTCGCGTTCTGCTTCCCGGACACCTACGAAGTGGGCATGTCCTTTCTGGGCGAAAAAATCCTCTACGAGCTGCTGAACAGCCACGAAAACTGGTGGTGTGAGCGCGCCTTTATGCCGTGGCTGGATATGAAGGCTGAGATGGAGCGCCTGAACCTGCCCCTCTACACGATGGAGAGCAAAGACCCCCTCACGGCTTTCGACGCTGTGGGCTTTACGCTCCAATATGAGCTGTCCTACACCAACATCCTCGCCATGCTGGACCTGGCGGGCATCCCGTTCTATTCGAAAGACCGCGACGAGAGCTGGCCCCTCATCGTGGCGGGCGGCCCCTGTGCCTGCAACTCCGAGCCCATCGCCGACTTCTTCGACGTCGTCCAGCTGGGCGAGGGCGAAAACCAGCTGCCCGGCATCTGCGCCGAAATCGAAAAGGCTAAGAAAGAGGGCGGCGTCTCCAAGAAAGAGCTGCTGCTCCGCATCGCCAGGATCCCCGGCGTCTATATCCCGGCTTTCTACGACATCGAATACTACGACGATGGCCGCGTCAAGTCCATCACCCCAAACGAGCCGGGCATCCCGGCGGTCATCACCAAGGCCATCATCAAGAACCTGAACGACTTTGCGCCCCCGACCAACTTCGTCGTCCCGATGGTGGGCGCCATCCAGGACCGCGCCAGCGTCGAGGTGCTGCGCGGCTGTGTGCGCGGCTGTCGGTTCTGTCAGGCAGGCTTCCTCTACCGCCCCATGCGTCAGCGCGACGCCAGCCTGCTGAACAAGGCCGCACAGGACCTCTGCGCCAACACCGGCTACGAGGAGCTGAGCCTTTCCAGCCTGTCCACCTCCGACCACAGCCAGCTCGAAGAGCTGCTGGACGATTTGAACGAGTGGGCGCCGAAAGAGCACGTCAGCCTGTCGCTGCCCTCTTTGCGGATGGACAACTTCTCCCAGAGTCTCATTGAAAAAACCACCAAGGTGCGCAAGAGCGGCCTGACCTTTGCCGCTGAGGCCGGCACCCAGCGCCTGCGCGACGTCATCAATAAGAACGTCACCTGGGACGAAATCGAAAAGACCTGCTCGCTGGCCTTCGCCAACGGCTACACTTCCGTCAAGCTCTACTTCATGATGGGTCTGCCCACCGAGACGATGGAGGACATCGAGGGCATCGCCGAGACCGCTCAGAAGGTGGTCGATTTGTTCTACTCCAATCCCAAGCACGCCAAGGGCCGCGGCGTGCAGGTGACCATCAGCTGCGCCTGTTTCGTGCCGAAGCCCCACACCCCCTTCCAGTTCGTCCCGATGGATACCGAAGAGATGCTGCAGGCCAAGCAGAAGCACCTGCTCGAAAGCGTCCACAGCCGCAAGATCAAGGTCAACTACCACGACAGCACCACCAGCTTCCTTGAGGGCGTCTTTGCCAAGGGCGACCGCCGCCTGGCTCCCGTCATCCTCGAGGCCTACAAGCGCGGCTGCTATTTCGACGGCTGGGAAGAGTGCTTCAAGTACGACACCTGGATGCAGGTCTTCGAGGACATGGGCATTGACCCCAAGTTCTACTGCCAGCGCGCGATCGGTCTGGACGAAGTGACCCCGTGGAGCCACATGGACTACGGCGTCACCCACGAATATCTGGTGCGGGAGTACAACAAGGCCCTCGCGGCTCAGACCACTCAGCCCTGCAACCGTGCCTGCCACGGCTGCGGCGCAAACCATCTGTTAGGAGGACCGTGCTTTGATTACAGTAAGGATCTCGTTTAAGAAGATGAACGAAGCCTCCTACATCTCCCTGCTGGATATGCAGCGGGTGATGCAGCGGGTGCTCAAGCGCAGCGCCCTGCCGGTGTGGCATACGCTGGGCTTCAATCCCCACATCTATATGACTTTTGCCTGCCCGCTCTCGCTGGGGCAGGAGAGCCAGTGCGAGTGCGTGGATGTCAAGACCGAGGCCGAAAACCCCGATTTTGCCCAGTGGCAGACGGCGCTGAACGCCATCATGCCTGCCGGAATCGAGGTCTACCGCGTGGAACCGGTGAAGATGAAGGCCGACGCCATCGCTTACGCCTGCTACCGCATCCGCTACCCGGCATACGCCGCAGAAAAGCTTGCACAGTACAACGCCCTCGACAGCGTGCCGGTGGAGAAAAAGAGCAAGCGCGGCGTCAGGATGGTCGAGATGAAGGAATACGTCCCCACTCTCGAGCTTGAGACGGAAGGGGAGAGCGTAAGCTTTGCGGTATGCCTGCCTGCCTCGCAGGACCTGAACCTGAACCCCTCGCTGCTGACGGCGGCGCTGGAAGCAAAATTCGGCGTCCCGGCGGCAAACGCCTCTATCCTGCGCACCGAATTTCTGACGGCAGACAAGCAGAAGTTCGAATAAGAACGGTCTATCAAAGCCAGAGCGAAAATTTTTGCATAAATTTGCCCGAAACGCTTGCTTTTACGGGCGGTTTGTGCTATCCTATTAGGGCGTTAGTGTCCGCTGAGACCACAGCGGGGTTAATGACACATATCATTAAACGGGCGGTCCTCTGACGGCAGTTCGCCGTGTATGAACGTCTAAAAACAAATGGAGGAATTCAAAATGGACGCACTGAAGATTATTTCTGAAGGCAGCATCAAGGCTGAGAAGCCCCAGTTCAACGTCGGCGACACCGTCCGCGTTGATGTTCGTATCAAGGAAGGCGAGCGCGAGCGTATCCAGGCTTTCGAGGGTACCGTCATTGCTAAGAAGCACGGCGGCGTCGCAGAGACCTTTACCGTTCGCCGCGTTTCCTACGGCGTCGGCATCGAGCGTGTCTTCCCCATCAACAGCCCCTTCGTCGAGAAGGTCACTGTTGTCCGTAAGGGCAAGGTCCGCCGCGCAAAGCTGTTCTACCTGCGTGGTCGTACCGGCAAGGCTGCCAAGGTCAAGAGCGATATTTGATGATTCCCCGTTTCAAAGCGGGAGAAAAGGGGACAACTCGTTTGTCCCCTTTTTTCTGTTATACGGCGCTTTTGGCGCAGAGACAGAGAAAATAAAAACGGGCAGAAGCCCGGATAAAGAGGTGCATCGGATATGGAACAGTCACAGCCTGCTGTCCGTGGGCAGGGCCTGCTGGAATGGTACGAAGCGCTTATTTCGGCGGCGCTGGTGCTGGTGCTGGTGTTTTCCTTTTTCTTCCGTATCATTCAGGTGGACGGCGAGTCGATGGTGCCTACGCTGGAAAACGGCGATAAGCTCGTCGTCTGGGGCGCAGGCTATGAGCCTCAGCGGGGCGATGTGGTCATCGTGGACAGCTACACCAGCTATGGCCGCCCTCTGGTCAAGCGTGTCATCGCCAAAGGCGGCGACACCATCTCCATCGACTATGCCACCGGAACGGTAGAGGTCAATGGAAAGGTGCTGGAAGAGGATTACATCGCAGAGCCGACCTATCTGGGCTATGATGTGGAGTTCCCGTACACTGTGCCTGAGGGGACGGTGTTCGTGATGGGCGACAACCGCAACGCCTCGCTGGACAGCCGCTCGAGCTATGTCGGCTGCATCGACGAACAGGATATACTGGGCAAAGTGCTGCTCTGCTTTTTGCCCTTTTCGGATTTTGGAGTAGTAAAATGAACAATCAGGACACCCGGTTTGCAAATCAATATGCCATCCAGTGGTTCCCGGGCCATATGGCCAAGACGCTGCGGATGATGGAGCAGGAGATCCAGCACGTTGACGCAAGCCTTGTACTGCTGGACGCCCGCATCCCGCTGTCCAGCCTCAACCCGGAGATCGAGCGCATCACGGCCCGCAAGCCCAAGCTCTATGCGCTGAACAAAGCGGACCTCGCCGACCCCGCCGTGACGGAAGAGTGGATACGCTACTTCCACGAGGCGGATGCGGGCTGTGTCGCCATCAGCGCCAAGCAGAAAGGCGGCGCGAACGCCGTCAAGGCCGCGATCGAAAAGGAACTGTCCGGCCTGCTGGCACGCCGCCAGAACCGCGGCATGGCCGGTGCCAAGACGCAGGTCATGCTCTGCGGCATCCCTAATGTGGGCAAATCCACCTTCATCAATACCTTCGCAGGCTCTGCCCGCGCCAAGGCGGCTGACCGTCCCGGCGTGACCAAGGGCAAGCAGTGGGTCAGCACCGAAAAGTTCGACCTGCTGGATATGCCCGGTGTGCTCTGGAAGAAGTTTGATTCCAAGACCATCGCCTCGAATCTGGCCTTCATCGGCTCCATCAAGGATGACATCCTTGATGTCGAGGAGCTGGCCATGAACCTTTTGGATGAGGTGCGCCGCAACTATCCCGACCTCGTGGCCCAGCGCTACAAGCTGGACGCCGAGACGCTGGCTCTGCCGCCCTACGAGCTGATGGAGGCCATCGGCCGCAAGCGCGGTCTGCTGGTGCGGGGCGGCGAGGTGAACACCGAGCGCTGTGCCGTGATGCTGGTGGATGAGTTCCGCGCCTGCAAGTGGGGCCGCATCTCCCTTGAGCGCCCGCCCCAGCGGGACGACATGGCCGATTTTGCCGAGGAGGACGAGGAATGAAGCGCCGGACGGATGAGGAAATCTCCGCGCTGCTCTACGCCTACGACGCCGACATCCGGGCGCAGTACGGCTGTTTTGCGGGCGTAGACGAGGCAGGCCGCGGCCCGCTGTGCGGCCCGGTCTGCGTGGCCGCCTGCATCCTTGACCCCGAGGCTCCGGTCTACGGCATCAACGACTCCAAGAAGCTGAGCGAGAAAAAGCGGGAGGCTCTTTTCGACCAAATCGTTGAAAAGGCATTGGCTTACAAGATCGTCTTCGTCGGCCCCGACATCATCGACCGCGACAATATCCTGAATGCCACCATGGGCGGGATGCGTCAGGCCGTGGAGGGGCTGGACATCGTGCCGAACCTCGTCCTTGTGGACGGCAACCGCATCCCGGACGGGCTGACCATGCCCGCGCAGCCGGTGGTGAAGGGCGACGCCACCAGCGCCAGCATCGGCGCAGCGTCCATTCTGGCCAAAGTCAGCCGTGACCGCTATATGCTGGAGCTGGACAAGCAGTATCCCCAGTATCAGCTGGCAAAGCACAAGGGTTACGGCACCAAGCTCCACTACGAGCTCATTGCCCAGTACGGCATTCAGCCGTTCTACCGCCGCAGCTTCCTCAAAAAGCAGGGCTACTGGCCCGAGGGCAAGTAATGGACCGGGCCGAGACAGGCCGCAGGGGAGAGGCAGCCGCCGCGCGTTTCTACGAGAAACAGGGCGCGGCCCTCGTCACCCACAATTATCACACCCGGATGGGGGAGATAGACCTCATCCTGCGGGAACCGGACGGAACATTGGTGTTCTGCGAGGTAAAGACCCGCGCCAAAGACTCTCTGGATACCCCTGCTGCGGCGGTCAACGCCGCCAAGCAGCGCCGTATCATCGCATCCGCCGCATCGTATCTCCAAAGCACCCATCAGAGCGACGAGCCGGTGCGTTTCGACGTGGCCGAAGTCGTCCCTCTTGACAGCGGGCGCTGGATGGTACATATTATAAAGGGTGCTTTTTGCGCGAAATAGCAGGAAGTGCCGGTGGGAAAAGGCAGAAAACGGCTCTGGGCCGCTGCCGCACGACGAGGCCAAGTGATGGGCCTTCTGGCAAAAAGGAGCGATAACGATGAAATTTTTCAGTACGAGAGACCATTCCCGCATTGTGACCGCCTCTCAGGCGATCGCACAGGGCCTGTCGGATGAGGGCGGCCTGTTCGTCCCGGAGAGCTTTCCGCAGGTGGACGTGGAGGCATTGTGCCAGCTGGATTATCCGGAGCTGGCCGCTGCCGTCGTCAGCGAATATCTGACCGACTACTCGAAAGACTTCCTCGCTGAGGCTGCTCGCACGACTTATGGTGAGGCCTTCGGCGGTAAGGCCGGTTATCTGGCCCCGGTGGAGGGCGATACCTATGCCCTTGAGCTGTGGCACGGCCCGACCTGCGCCTTCAAGGATTATGCCCTTCAGCTGATGCCGAAGCTCCTCGTGGAGGCAAAGAAGAACCTCTCCCGCACCGAAAAGACCCTCATCCTCGTGGCGACCAGCGGCGACACCGGCAAGGCCGCGCTGGACGGCTACCACGACATCCCGGGCGTCGAGATCGCCGTGTTCTACCCCACGGGCGGCACCAGCGAGATCCAGCGCCTGCAGATGGCCACGCAGGAGGGCGCAAATGTCGCCGTTTATGCCGTGCGCGGCAATTTCGACGACGCCCAGACCGGCGTGAAGAAGGTCTTCGGGGATAAAGCCATTGCGGCCAGACTGGCCGAGCGGAACATCCGCCTTTCCAGCGCCAATTCCATCAACTGGGGCCGCCTCGTGCCGCAGATCGTCTATTACTTCGCCGCTTATGCCCAGCTGCTCAAGGCGGGAAAGATCGCCTTCGGCGACAAGGTCGATTTCTGCGTCCCCACCGGCAACTTCGGCGATATTCTGGCCGGCTACTATGCAAAGCAGATGGGCCTGCCCGTCGGCAAGCTGGTCTGCGCCTCCAACCAGAACAACGTCCTGACTGACTTCCTTTCCACCGGCACTTACACTGCAAAGCGGGAGTTCTATAAGACTACTTCGCCCAGCATGGACATCCTCGTGTCCTCGAACCTTGAGCGCCTGCTCTACCACGTCACCGGCAGCGATGCCGAAGTGGCCGGCCTGATGAAGAGCCTGAACGAGACGGGCCGCTACACCGTCCGTCCCGAGACGCTGAAGGCCATTCAGGAGAGCTTCGACTGCGGCTGGAGCAGTGAGGAACAGGTGGCAGGGGAGATCCGCGCCCGCTACGAGAAGGACGGCTACCTCTGCGACACCCATACGGCGGTGGCTTTCCATGTCGCCGCTCAGAAGAAGCGGGACGGCGTGCCGATGGTGGTGCTTTCCACCGCCTCGCCTTTCAAGTTCCCGCGCAGCGTGCTGGAAGCTCTGGGCCACACTGCCCCGGAGAACGACTTCGAGGCCATGCAGGCGCTGGAAGAGGCTACCGGCCGCACCGCTCCCGCAAGTCTCGCCGTCCTGCGCCAGAAGGCCGAGCGGTTCAGCACCGTCATCGACCCGGCTCAGATCGCGGAGGTGGCATTGGGCTGTCAGGCTTGACGAAAACCAGAACAGGAGTAAATAAACTATGGCACTTTTTGTGCTTGGCGATACCCACCTTTCCCTGGGCGGCTCCAAGCCGATGGACGTTTTCCCCGGCTGGAACGGCTATGTGGAGCGGCTGGAGGCCAACTGGCGCAAGCTCGTAAAGCCCGAGGACACCATCGTCCTTGCAGGCGACATCAGCTGGGCCATGCGCCTCACCGATACCCGCAGGGATTTCGAATTTCTGCAGCAGCTGCCCGGCCAGAAGCTCATCATGAAGGGCAATCACGACTATTGGTGGACCACCGCCAACAAGATGAACGCCTACCTGAAAGCTGAGGGCTTCGATACGCTCCACATCCTGCACAACAACTCCTACTCCGTGGAGGGCTACGCCATCTGCGGCACCCGGGGCTGGCTGTTCGATGTGGGGGAGCCTCACGACGAAAAGGTGATGAACCGGGAGATAGGCCGCTTGAAGATGAGCCTCGACGCCGCAGAACCCGGGCTGGAAAAGCTGGTATTCCTGCATTACCCGCCGGTCTACACCGGCACCAGCGCCCCCGAGATCGTGGCAACACTGAAAGCCTACGGCATCAGGACCTGCTACTACGGCCATCTGCACGGCAATGCCATCCGCTATGCGGTGCAGGGCGATGTGGACGGCATCCGCTACAAGCTTGTCAGCGCTGACGGTCTGCGGTTCTGCCCCTACCGCATCAACTGAGGCAGAGACCAGAACCGCAGAAATGACAAAAAGTCAAAATTTGGGGTGGCAATTCTATCACGACCGTGCTATAATAAGTTGTGACGCGATTGTTGCACCCAATTTGAGCGCGCGCGTCCCCGCATTTCGCAAACAGCAAGGACGCGGTGCGCGGTTGCAGGCGGCAGTTTTCCCGCTGCCCCAACGCAATAGAATATTTGAGTGGAGGATACACAAATGAATTTCATCAAGTGCGAAAAGCTCGAGAAGAGCATGGCAGAGCTGCAGTTCTCCATCGACGCTGAGGCTTTCAAGGCTGCAGTTGCCGATGTTTTCAAGAAGGAGGGCAAGAAGTACCCTGTTCAGGGCTTCCGCAAGGGCAAGGCTCCCAAGGCTCTCATCGAGAAGATGTACGGCGCTGATGTCTTTACCTACGACGCCATCAACGAGCTGTTCCCCGCAGCGTACGAAGAGGCTGTCAAGGCTGCCGGCATCGAGCCGGTCGGCCGTCCTGAGGTCAGCGTTGACTCCGCCAGCGAGGCTGAGGGCGCTACCCTGACCGTCAAGGTCGCTGTCAAGCCCGAAGTCAAGATCGGCGCATACAATGGTCTGACTGTGGAGAAGACTGTCCATACTGTTTCTGACGAGGCTGTTGAGGCCGAGCTGAAGCGTGTGCAGGAGCGCAACGCCCGTGAGCTGACCCGCGAGGGTGCTGCTGAGAACGGCGACATCGTGGACATCGACTTCGAGGGCTTTGTGGATGGCGTCGCATTCGAGGGCGGCAAGGCTGAGCACTACAGCCTGACCCTGGGCAGCGGCAGCTTCATCCCCGGCTTCGAGGACCAGATCGTCGGCCACGCTGCTGGCGAGGAGTTCGACGTCAACGTCACCTTCCCCGAGCAGTACCAGGCTGCTGAGCTGGCTGGCAAGCCCGCTGTCTTCAAGATCAAGCTGCACGAGGTCAAGTACAAGGAGCTGCCCGCTCTGGACGACGAGCTGGCTAAGGACTGCTCCGAGTACGACACTCTGGACGAGTTCAAGGCTTCCATTCGCAAGAACAACCAGGAGCAGCTGGACAAGCAGGATGACCTGGCTGTCGAGAACGCTCTGGTCGATCAGGTCATCGACGGCATGGAGGCTGAGATCCCCCAGGCTATGTACGATGTCCGCATGGACGAGCTGGTCAACGACTTTGCTTTCCGCATGGAGCAGCAGGGCCTGCGCCTCGAGGACTACCTGAAGTATATGGGCCAGTCCGTTGACCAGTTCCGTGCTTCCTTCATGCCTCAGGCTGAGAAGCAGGTCAAGATCCGTCTGGCTCTGGAGGCTGTCGCAGCTGCCGAGAACATCGAGGCTTCTGAGGACGAGCTGAACGCGGAGGTCAAGCGCATCGCTGACCAGTACAAGATGGAAGAGGACAAGGTCCGTGAGCTCATCAATGTCGATGAGGTGAAGCACGACCTGGCCATCAACAAGGCGATCGACTTCATCAAGAGCCACGCTAACGTCGTGGAGAAGGCCGCTGAGGCCGAGAAGACCGAGGACGCTCAGTAATTCTGGCGCACAAGGTCACACAGGGCAGGGAGTGATCCCGGCTCTGTAAGCTAAGGTTGTTGAAATTGACCGATACGGCTACGGCCCATGTGCGCTTGCCGTATCGGTCAATTTTGCAAATACAATAATTTTCATTCAGGAGGCGAACCCTATGAGTTTTGTTCCTTACGTTGTCGAGCAGTCGGCGCACGGGGAGCGTTCCTACGATATTTTCTCCCGTCTGCTGAACGACCGCATCATTGTGCTGAGCGAGGATGTCAACGACACCTCTGCCAGCCTTGTCGTGGCACAGCTGCTGTATCTGGAAGGGCAGGACCCCGATAAGGACATCAGCCTGTATATCAACAGCCCCGGCGGCTCCATCAGCGCGGGTATGGCCATCCACGATACCATCCAGTATATCAAGTGCGATGTCTCCACCATCTGCATGGGCATGGCTGCCTCGATGGGCGCATTCCTGCTGGCCAGCGGCACCAAGGGCAAGCGCTTCGCTCTGCCCAACGCTGAGATCATGATCCACCAGCCGCTGATTGCAGGCGGTCAGGGCGGCGGTCTGTCCGGACAGGCTACCGACATCAAGATCCACGCGGACCACATCATCCGCACCCGCGCCAAGATGAACCGGCTGCTCAGCGAGTACACCGGCCAGCCGCTGGAAAAGGTGGAGCAGGATACCGAGCGCGACAACTTCCTTTCTGCGCAGGAGGCCAAAGAATACGGCCTCATTGATGAGGTCATCACCCACCGCTGAGCGGCAGAAAGCAATACACCCAGGATAAGGAAAAACGGTTATGGCTAATAACAATTCCGGCAGAGATAAAAACGAAAAGGATCTGGTCTGCAGCTTCTGCGGCAAACATCAGGACGAAGTGGAGCGGATGATCATCGGCCCCGGCGTGAACATCTGCAGCGAATGCATCGGCCTCTGCGCCGACCTGCTCTCGGACAAGCCGGATCATCCGGGCAGCAACAGCTCCCGCCCCAGCCGCGGCAGCGCCAGCCGGGCGCGTATCCAGCCCGCAGATGATCTCGCCATCAACATCAAGACCCCCGCAGAGATCAAGGAGGGTCTGGACCAGTATGTCATCGGTCAGGACGAGGCCAAGCGTGTGCTGGCCGTCTCGGTCTACAACCACTATAAGCGCATCCTGAGCGGCAAGGGTGCAGACGTTGAACTGCAAAAGTCCAACGTCCTGCTGCTGGGACCCTCCGGTGTCGGCAAGACCCTGCTGGCCCAGACGCTGGCCAAGATGCTGGGCGTTCCCTTCGCCATCGCAGACGCCACCACCCTGACGGAGGCCGGCTATGTGGGCGAGGACGTCGAGAACATCCTGCTCAAGCTCATTCAGGCCGCAGACTTCGACGTCCAGAAGGCTCAGATCGGCATCATCTATATTGATGAGATCGACAAGATCACCCGCAAGAGTGAGAATCCCTCCATCACCCGCGACGTGGGCGGTGAAGGTGTTCAGCAGGCTCTGCTGAAGATCTTGGAAGGCACCGTCAGCAATGTCCCCCCGCAGGGCGGCCGCAAGCACCCCCAGCAGGAGTTCATCCAAATCGACACCACCAACATCCTCTTCATCTGCGGCGGTGCGTTCGACGGTCTGGACAAGTATATCCTCCGCCGCACCGACAAGTCTGCACTGGGCTTCGGCAGTGCGCTGAAGGATAACTCCAGCGAGGCTGAAAAGGCCCTGCTGCGGAAGGTCGAACCCCACGACCTCGTCAAGTTCGGCCTCATCCCCGAGCTTATCGGCCGTCTGCCGGTCATCACCGTGCTGGACGACCTGGACGAGGATGCGCTGGTGCGCGTGCTGAAAGAGCCCCGCAACAGTCTGGTCAAGCAGTATAAAGAGCTGCTGTCGATGGACAATGTGGAGCTGGACATCACCGACGAGGCCCTCCATGCCATCGCCCGCAAGACCATCGAGCGCAAGACCGGCGCCCGCGGCCTGCGCAGCGTGATGGAGAACATCCTCATGCCCATCATGTACGATGTGCCGAACGACCCCACCATCATCCGCGTCACCATCGACGAGGACACCGTGGAGGGCGGCGAAGCGCACATGGAGTACGGTGCGGTGCGCAAGCGCTATAAGAGTCAGACTTCCCTGAGCTGAGCGTCAGCGCACAGCAGGGAAGAGCAGCCCCGCTGAAAGCTTTTTGCTTTTTGGCGGGGCTTTTTTGTGCCATCTGACTTGTTTCCGAGACCAAATTGTAGTAAACTATAAAAGTCTGGAACTGCGAGGGGAATACCCGGACGGTCCACTGGCATGGGACTGCTCTGCGGATGGCAGCGCCGGACATTTTGTGGGAAACAGAAAGTACGATAAAGGAGTGTGTGTTATGGCAAATTATTTTGAGATGACCCGCGACGAACTGACTGCTGAGAAGGCAGCTTTGGAAGAAAACTACAAGAAATTTCAGGCAATGGGCCTGAAGCTGAATATGGCCCGCGGCAAGCCCGGCCCTCATCAGATGGACCTGGCAATGGGGCTGCTGCAGATGACCGATTACACCACCGACGCCGGCACCGATGCCCGCAACTACGGCGACCTTGAGGGTTTGCACGAGGCCCGTGAGCTGTTCGGCGACGTGATGGGCGTCAAGCCCGAGGAAGTCTTTGTGGGCGGAAACTCCAGCCTGCAGATCATGTACAACCTCATTTCCATGGGCTACTGCTTCGGCTTCCCCGAGTCTCCCTGCCCCTGGTCGCAGGTGGAGAAGCGCAAGTTCCTCTGCCCGGTACCCGGCTATGACCGCCACTTCGCCATCACCGAGGAGTTCGGTTTTGAGCTCATCAGCGTTCCCATGACTCCGACCGGCCCTGATATGGACGTTGTTGAGAAGCTGGTGGCTGAGGATGATACCATCAAGGGCATCTGGTGTGTGCCTCAGTATTCCAACCCCGATGGCTACACCTACAGTGACGAGACCATCGACCGGTTCGCCAAGATGAAGACCGCTGCTCCTGATTTCAAGATCTTCTGGGATGAGGCTTACATCGTCCACCACCTGACGGACGAGATCATCGAGACCCCCGTCCTGCTGAACGAGTGCAAGAAGTACGGCACTGAGGACCGCGTCTTCATGTTCACCTCTACCAGCAAGATCACCTTCCCGGGCGCAGGCGTCTCTGCGCTGGCCTGCAGCGAAGCTATGATGAAGTACATCTGCAAGCGCTTCTCGGTCATGATCATCAGCTATGATAAGATGAACCAGCTGCGTCACGTCCGCTTCCTCAAGAACAAGGAAGGCGTTCTGGCCCACATGGCAAAGCACCGCCGCCGTCTGGTACCCTGCTTTGATGCCGTCAAGACGGCCTTCAACGAGGAGCTGACTCCCTGCGGCGACATCGCCCACTGGACGAACCCCAAGGGCGGCTACTTCATCAGCCTCTATGTCATGCCCGGCTGCGCCAAGCGTGTGGCCCAGCTGTGCAAGGACTGCGGCCTGACCCTCACCGGCGCAGGCTCCGCTTACCCTTACCACAAGGACCCGGACGATGCCCATCTGCGCATCGCGCCCACTTATCCCAGCCTGGACGAAGTGGAGACTGCGTCCGACCTGCTCTGTGTCTGCGTCCGTCTGGCCGCAGTCGAGAAGCTGCTGGCTGAGAAAGCCTGATTCATCGCACAAGATCCCCGCTGTGCTGCCGCTCTGACGGCGCAGCGGGGATTTGGAAGTTGTTTTCATAGCCAGAGTGCGCCAAAAGGCAGTTCAGGCGGTGTGCAATGGTTATGAAAACAGCTTCTTATTATATTTGGAGGTTTCCCGATTCATATGAAAACTAAAGGCAAAGCATGGCAACTTGTCCTCACTGTGCTTTTGATCGCGGCGTTCGTCTATACGGCATTCTTTGGCGTCGCAGTCAAGTACGGTGATGTGACCACAACCTACATCAAGGGCGCGAAAGACATCCGCTTTGGTGTGGACATCAAGGGCGGCGTCAACGTCACCTTCGTCCCCTCCGACGGCTATGACGCCACCGACGACCAGCTCGAGGCTGCTCAGCTGGTCATCGAGAACCGTCTGGTCGCCCTCAACGTGACCGACTATGAGCTGTATGTGGACAACAACTCCGACAGCCTCATCCTCGAGTTCCCGTGGCAGTCGGGCGAGACGGAGTTCGACCCCGAGGCCGCCATTGAGGAGATCGGCACCACCGCCTATCTGACCTTCCGCGAGGGGAGCAGCGCAGACGGAGAGCTCGTCCTCGACGGCTCGATGGTGGAGAGCGCAGCTGCCCAGTACGGCCCCGTCAACGGCAGCAGCTCCGAGTACTATGTGGCGCTCAAGTTTACCGATGAGGGCGCCAAGGCATTCGGCGACGCGACCACCCGCCTGTATCAGACCGGCGGCACCATCAGCATCTGGCTGGACGACGAGAACGTCAGCACCGCCAGCGTCAACGCCGCCATCACCGACGGCTCTGCCATCATCACCAGTTCTGCGTCGAGCCCCTTCACGCAGGAGGACGTCGTCAAGATGGCCCGCCAGATCAACTCCGGCTCTCTGCCCTTTGCGCTGACGGTGGACAGCTACTCCACCATCAGCCCGAGTCTGGGCGAGAACAGCCTGAGCGCTATGGTGCTGGCCGGCGTCATCGCCTTCGCCCTCATCATGGTTCTGATGACGGCTCTGTACCGTCTGCCCGGCTTCCTGGCCTGCATCGCTCTGGCCGGTCAGGTGGCGGCTACGCTGGCCTTCGTCTCCGGCTACTTCCCGGTGTTTGAGAGCTTCACCCTGACCCTGCCCGGCATCGCCGGCATCATCCTCGCCATCGGCATGGGTGTTGACGCCAACGTCATCACTGCCGAGCGCATCAAGGAAGAGCTGCGCAGCGGCAAGAGCCTCGACGGCGCCCTCAAGAGCGGCTTCGCCCGCGGCCTGACTCCCATCATCGACGGCAACGTGACCATCGTCATCGTCGCCATCGTGCTGATGGGTGCCTTCGGCCCGTCTGACGGCTTCTTCGCCAAGGCCCTGCACTTCGTCTTCTTCGCCTTCGGCCCCTCGACCGCAGGCACCATCTACGCCTTCGGTTACACGCTGCTCACCGGTGTGCTGCTCAACTTCGTGTTCGGCATCTTCGCTACTCGTACCATGATCCGGGGCGCTGCCGCTATCAAGGCTCTGCGTGACCCCCGCCTCTACGGTGCCGATGCTCCCGGCAAGACCCCGGCAGAGAAGAAGCAGGTCAACTTCGTTGGCCTGCGCAAGCGCTTCCTGACCTTCTCCGCCTGCCTGATGGCAGCCATCGTCCTCTGCGCTGTGGTGCTGGGCGTCCATCTGGACACCGAGTTCACCGGCGGTGCGATGATCACTCTGAGCTACGAGAACAGCTTTGAGATGTCTGCCGTCCAGAAGACCGCCTCCGAAGCGCTGGGCAGCAACGGCCTGACCCTGCAGACCGGCGAGAACGTCGCAACAGGGGAGCAGACTCTGAAAATCTCGATGCCCGGCACCGAGACTGTCACCACCGACGAAGTGCAGACCCTGCTGGACTCCCTGAATGAGAGCTGCCCGGACAACTCCTTTGCACAGCTCTCTCTGAGCAATGTCAGCGCCGCAATGGGTACCAAATTCCTTCAGAAGAGTCTGGTGGCCGTGGTGTTCGCACTGGTGCTCATCCTCGCCTACATCGCCTACCGCTTCAAGAATATCGGCGGCCTCACCGGCGGCATGATGGCTGTTCTGGCCCTGCTCAATGACCTGATGGTGGTGTTCGGCACCTTCGTGCTGCTGCGCGCCCCGCTGGACGGCAACTTCATCGCCGCCATGCTCACCATCCTCGGCTACTCCATCAACGATACCGTCGTCGTCTACGACCGTATCCGTGAGAACCGCGGCCTGCTGGGCAAGAAGGCCAGCTTCGAAGAGCTGGTCAACCATTCCGTCAACCAGTCTGCCCGCCGCACGATCATCACCACCGTCACCACGGTGATGGCTCTGGGTGTGATGTGCATCGTCTCCAAGCTGTACGGTCTGGACAGCATCTTCACCTTTGCCTTCCCCCTGATGATGGGCATGCTCAGCGGCGTGTATACTTCGCTGTGTGTCTCCACTTCCGCATGGGTGGCTTGGAGCGAGCGCAAAAACGCAAAGAAAAACTGAGCTTCTATCCTGACGCAAATCTGTCCTGAATCTAGGAGGAACGACCATGAAATGCCCCTATTGTGGCGCTGAGGAATCCAAAGTCATCGACTCCCGCCCTACCGAAGACAGCGAGCGCATCCGCCGCCGCCGGGAGTGCCTGAACTGCCATATGCGGTTCACGACCTACGAGGTCGTGGAAACGGTGCCGCTCATCGTCATCAAAAAGGATAACTCCCGTGAGCCGTTCGACCGGCAGAAGCTGCTCAACGCGATGCTTCGGGCCTGCGCCAAGCGTCCGGTGAGCTACGAGTCTCTGGAACGCGCCGTCAGCAGCATCGAGCAGACCCTGATGAGCACCTATGACCGCGAGGTGACGAGTGTGCGCATCGGTGAGCTGACCATGCAGGAGCTGAAGAAAATCGACGAGGTGGCCTATGTCCGCTTTGCCTCGGTTTATCAGCAGTTCGCGGACGTCGAAAGCTTCTTCAATGAGCTGAAAAAGCTGATGGGCGACCGTAAGAAGTAAAGTGTAAAAAAGCACGAGCGCCCCATTCTCTGCCGCAGGGCAGGGGATGGGGCGCTTTTTGCGCCTCTTGGGCACGGGAAAAGAGCACTTTCTATAAGGTCTGTATCTTTCGGAAGATACGCTGAAAAAATAGGGCATATAAAGATTCATATAGCCGGAGGTGCTTAACGACAGCCTCACACAATTTGAATTATCGCATGGCAAAGTGACGATGATTCGATAATAATATGGAAAGGCCTTATGGAAAGAATCCTTTTTATGAGACTTATTTTGTGCTTGGACGAGACGACATGATTTCGAATAATATAGATTACACGAAATATAACCGTGTCCTGATGATTTAATTACACAAGTCTACGTGACAGCCATTCCAGCGTCTCCACCTGAACCTGCGCCCGGCGCAGTTCACCAAATGCTTCCTCGGGGGCGTTCAGTTCGAGATGTCCGTCCGCAGCGCGAAGGGCAGCTTCCAGTTCTGTGAAGTCCTGCGTGCGGAGCAGGTGATTCATCCCTTCCCGCATTTTGTCGCAGAGTTCAGCGCCCTCGGCCAGTGCCTGCCGCGCGGCAGGGAGGTCCTCGTCCCGGATGGCCTCCATGGCATTGTCGATGTCGTCCGAAATATCCTCTGCAAACTTCTGCACCCGCCAGCTGCTGTAAAAGGCGATACCCAGCAGCACTGCCACGATGCACAGACACGCATAAATTCGCTTCATCCCACACCTCTCACCGGGAGCTGCCCTTGCGGCGGCTCTCTTTTTTCAGCAGAAAATAGTCTTCCGTTTCGTTGCCCACTAAAAGCAGAATTTCCTCCGGCAGCAGGGTATTGGCCTGCGCCGTCCGTTCGAGCCAATCCCGGTCTTTGCCGCACCAGTGCAGATTTTCCTCGAGCACCTGTCCGTCCAGCACGAAGGGGATAGTCGCGTGGCTGTGTTCCACTTTCAGCTGCAAGTCAGCGAGGGTAGCGGTCTCTTTCTCAGGGCGCAGTGCCGCCGAGAGACTGCCGTTCGTCTCCACCACGGCGTAGGAGACGTCCCGGGGGTCAAAGATGTTTTTGCCGCGCAGTGCCTCCAGCAGGTCGGCAGTCGTCAGCCGGAGTGTGCGCAGAGCGTTCTGGTCGATTTGTCCGTCTAAGATGACCGTCTTGGGACGGCCCGACATCAGGTTGAAAAATTTCTGGCTGCGGAAGCTCAGCGCCGACCCCAGCAGCTCCAAAGCCGCGATGAGGAAGAGGGGAATGAGGCTGGCCGTCACCGGCACTTCTTCCGACTCGATGGAGATGGACGCCAGATTTGAGATGAGGATCGTAGATACCAGCTCTTCGGGCTGCAGTTCGCCCAGCTGACGCTTGCCCATCAGCCGCATGGCGAACAGAACGCAGAGATAGATGAGCAGAGTACGGAAAATCAGAAGCTTCACGAGAAGGCCCTCCTTGTGGGTTGAATAAGCACCGTTGGTGGGGGAATACTGGCAGGAAAAGGGGGATACCGTATGCTGCAGCTTTCCTCGTCGCTGGAAGAAAATCTGGCGGCGCTCAACGCTAGGTTTGGCGCTTCGGCGGATTTTTATGCCAAGCGCATCGAGCTTTATCACTGCCCGGGGGCCATCGTCCTTTTCGACAATATGGCCAGCCTCGAGTCACTCTGGTCGCTTTTACTGGACGCCGCTACCCGGCATACGCCCAGCCTCGAGCCGGAGCGGATGCCTCACAGCGGTACGCAGGTGTATGAGCTTCTGATGCATCACTCCGGTCTGCCCGCCGAGGACAGCCCGGTCAAGGACATGGACGACCTCATCCGCCGCATGACCGCCGGCATGGCCGTGCTTCTGCTGGACGGGTGCAAAAAGGGCATCGCCTTCTCGGTGCAGGGGCTGAAATCGCGCTCGGTGGAAGAGCCCTCCGGGGAAGGAAACCTTCGCGGCTCCCGGGAGGGCTTTGCCGACCTGCTGCGGGTCAACCTGAGTTTACTGCGCCGCCTCATCCGCACCGATACCCTCGTGATGGAGACCGCACAGGCCGACTGTGCCATGAAGACCGAATACGCCATCTGCTACTGCAAAGACAAGGCCGGCAAGACGGCAGTGGCGCGGGTGCGCCGGACGCTCCAGGAGGCAAAGCCGGAGGTCCTGCTGGATTCCAGCTACTTTGTACCGTGGCTTTTCCCGGCCAGGTGGCGGCTGTTTGCCCCGGTGAGCTATACCGAGCGCCCGGCTTCCGCCGCTGCAAAGCTCTGTGAGGGGAAAATCATCATCCTTGTCAACGGCAGCCCCTCGGCGCTGGTGCTGCCGTCCCTTTTCTGCGAGAACTTCGATTGCCTCGACGACTACGCCACCACGGCAGTTTTTTCGTCGTTCCTGCGCGTCCTGAAGTATGGCTCGTTTTATCTCAGCATCTTCCTGCCGGGCGTTTTTGTCTGTCTGGCGGTCTATCTGCCCGAGCTCATCCCACCGCAGTTATTATTCAAAATCGCGGCGGCAGAAAAGGCGACGCCTCTGCCGCTCTTTGCCGAGATGCTGCTGGTCATCATCTTATTGGAGATCATCCGGGAGGCTGGGCTTCGGATGCCCCAGACGCTGGGCCACTCGGTGAGCCTTGTGGCAGCGCTCATCATCGGTGACGCCGCCATCGGGGCCGGACTGCTGAGCACGCCGGTCATCCTCGTAGCCAGCATCACGGCCATCTCAGTCTTTGTGACGCCATCGCTGTACGAACCGGCCACATTGCTGCGATTGGGCGTTACGCTGGCCGCCGGTCTGGCCGGGCCGGTAGGTCTGGTGTGTGCGGCTTTGGGCGTGTTGGCCGCATTGACGTCCATCTCCGCGATGGGGGTACCCTATCTTTCGGGCGCAGTCTTTTCGGGTGACGGAGTCGTCCGCCGCAACTATCGGGCGCTGTCCCGCCGCCCATTCACCATCTGGCAAAGGAGGGGTTCCTGAATGCAGCAAAAACAGACATTCTCGGCCCAGACACTGGCACTCAGCGTCACGGCGGCAGAACTGGGCCGCGCTATCTTCGGGGCAGGGCAGACCGGCTCCGTCCGCGCCGTCCTGCTGAGCAATGTACTGGTGGCAGCGGCCTTTGTGCTCCTTGCAGCGCTCGTCTCGGTCAACGCCTCTCGTCTGAACCGCCCGGGCTTTGCAGGAAAGTGCATCTGTGCCGTCTTTCTGCTCTGGTATCTCCTCGAACTTGTCCGGACGGCTGCAATGCTCCAACAAGCCTGCTGGGAACAGTTTGCGTCTATGGCCTTCATCGGTCTGCTGCCGTTCTTTCTCTGGGCAGGGTGGAGCCTCGGCTGTGAGCTGTATGACCGGATGGCCTCCGTCCTCGGGTGGCTCGTAATGCTGGGCATCGTGTTCTGTGTGCTGGGGCTGGCCGGACAGCTGCAATGGCAGGTGCTCGTGACAGGTGAGACGGCACATTCGTTTGTGCTTCCGGATGCATCTTTTTACCCGGAATATTTCTCCTTTCCACTTCTCTGTATGAGCGAAAATAATGCGAAAATCAGTAAAAAGCCTGTCGTGTGGCTTCCAATCATCGCTGCCGTCATTTCCTCGGGTTATGCGCTGGGGCTGGCCCTTCTTTTCGGCGCACCGCAGGCTTACCCGGGCTATGAGCTCCTGCGGGCGTGGAGCTTCGGCGGCATCTCCCGCTTTGATGCCGCGTTCCTGCTCCTCTGGCTGGCGGCGGCGATTTTCCGCTTTGGCTTTATCGTCCGTGCCGTCCGGCTGCTCTGTGAGCGCCTTGCCGAAGGGCCTGTAAATGCGGAGGCTGCACGATGACCCGCCGAGGCTGGCTGCGGCTGATGGCCGCAGGCGTCCTCGGCGTCTGGCTCTGTCTCTTTTTGCATTGGGATAACACCGAAAAAAGCATGATACGCGCCCTTCTCGTCGAGACCAGCGGCGACAGCTGGACAGTGGGTCTGCTGTACCAGTTCCCGGAAGCTTCCGCCGATTCCTCCGAGGCCAAAGCCGCTATCCGTCTCTGTATTGGCCGAGGCCCCGAGCTTCCTTCTGCCATTTCTGCCGCTGAGGAAGCCCTGCCCCAGCGGGCGGACTGGAGGCTCTGCGAATACCTTCTGGCCGGGCAGGATTCGGTGCGACAGACGCTGGCTGCCTGTGAAGAACTGTTTCTCCATCGACCCTACGGGCGGCTGGCGTCCCGGGTATTCGGGGGAAGCTTTTCGGTAGAGATACTGAAAGAGCGGACCGATGAATCAGACGTCCTGCCTGAAAATCTCCTGCAATGCGTCAAAAACGCTGCCCCGGCCGCGCCCCGGCTCTATCAGCAGAGCAGCGGCTTCATCCTGCCTGTCGTGGAGCTGGAAGACGAGGATGCACATTGCAGGCCCGAAGCCCTCGTTGTTACCCCTGAACAGACCGGCCAGCTGACCGAGTCCCAGACGGAAATGGCGCTCTTATTGCAGGGCAAAAGCTGGACGGATACAGGGGAGCATCGTTTCTTTCTGGAATCTGGGCCGCTCCGCCTGCGCCGGGCTTTCTGCGGCGTGGAGCGGGAAGGGGAGAGCTTCCTTCTCCGGGTGAACGCGCTCTCACGCAATAATGCCCTGCCCGCCGACGCCGAAGCAGAGCTGGAAGCTCTCTGTGCGGACACCGTCCGCCGCTGCTGGACACTGGGGCTGGACATTTCCGGACTCGGTGCGCATCAGGCACTGCGTGACGGTCACTTTGCGCTCACAACAAAAAACGTCTGCCCGGAAATTCGGGCAGACGTGAAGCTCATGAAATGTTAAGAAGCCGTTTCGAAGATCACAGTAATGGTGGTACCCTCGTCCACAACGCTGTCCAGCTTGATGCGGGCGTTGTGGATGCGGGCGATGTGTTTGACGATGGCCAGACCCAGACCGGTGCCGCCGGTGGCTTTGCTGCGGCTCTTGTCCACCCGGCAGAAGCGCTCGAACACGCTGTTCTGCGCCTCTTTCGGGATACCGATGCCGTTGTCCTTCACGGTCAGGGTGCAGTGACCGTCCCGGGTGCAGGCCGTGATGATCTGGACTTTTCCACCGGGGCGGTTGTAGCGGATGGCGTTGTCGCAGAGGTTCTGGCACAGCTCATCCAGCAGGCTGCGGCTGCCTGTCACAGGGGCGCTCTCGCCAAGGTAGGTCAGGGAGATATAGGAGTGCCGGGCGTTGACCTTCTGGCGCTCCACACACTCGCGGGCCACATCCAGCAGATCGACCGTTTCCATTGCAGGCGCAGCACCCGTCTCGCTCACATTGTCGAGGTGGGAGAGCTGCAGAATATCGTTGACCAGCTGTATCATCCGGCTGGCCTCTACATGGATCTTGCGGGCGAAATCCGGCGTATCCGCGGGTTTTGCAATGCCGGTCTCGATGAGTTCTGCATAACCGGAGATGCTGGTCAGAGGCGTTTTCAGCTCGTGGCTGACATTGGCCGTGAACTCCTGCCGCATTTTCTCGTTATTTTCCCGCAGCATCCGGTCGGAGTGGATGCTCTCGGCAAAGGGGATAAGCTCCTTGTAGGGGACATTCTCCTGGATGTGGTCGAGGTCATCGGTCATCTTGAGCACAGGCTGGACAAGGCTCTTGGTCAGCAGCCCGGCAATGATGGCGGCTGCGCCCATCATCAGGAAACAGCTCAGCACGATAGCAGGCAGAGCAGCGTCATAAATCGACCAGATCGTCTCAGAATCCTGCGCCACCCGGAGGATGTCTCCGTTCGTCAGCAGCATGGCGTAATAATAAGTCTCATAGCCCAGCGTCTGGGAGTCGCGGCAGTCGCGGCCCACACCGCTCTTCATGGCCTGCTGTATCTCGGGGCGGCTCAGATGGTTCTCCATCGGCTGGTTGGTGGCCGACTCAAAAAGCACACTGCCGTCCGAGGCGATGAGAGTGATGCGCAGCGAGCCGTCCACATAAGTTTCCAGCTGGCTGGGGGCGTCCACCTGCGCACAGCCGGCAGCCACAAGGTCGGCTTCCCGCTCAAGGGCTGTCCAGGCCTGCTCCCGGAACGCCTTGTGGAACACAAAGATGCAGAGCGCAGCGGTACACGCCAGCCCCGCAAAGCCCATCAGAAACAGCAGATAGCTTATTTTTTCTTCCATGCTGCGTGGTTTCATTGCTCGAGCTCCTCCTCGCTGTCCGTCAGCTTGTAGCCCACTTTCCGCACCGTGCAGATGTACTTTCCGGCGTCGCCCAGCTTTTTGCGCAGGGTGCGGATGTGCATATCCACGGTCCGGCTTTCCACCGAGATGTCAGTACCCCACACCACCTGCAAAATGGTCTCGCGGGTGACGACAAGGTTGGTGTTTTCCAGCAGCAGCCGCAGCAGGCTGTATTCTTTGTAAGTCAGCTCCACCGGTGCGCCGCTGACGGTGACGCTGTGGCGGGCATTGTCCAGCAGGATCTCCCGGAAGCTGTAGACGTTGGGCCGCGCCTCGGGCTCTGCCCGGCGGAGGGCTGCCCGCACCCGGCTCAGGAACTCCATGATGCCGAAAGGTTTGGTGATGTAGTCGTCTGCGCCGCAGTCGAGGCCGCGCACAGTGTCCAGCTCGCTGGACTTGGCTGTTATCATGATGATGGGCAGACGCCGCAGGGAAGGGGCGGCGCGGAGCTTTTTCAGGATGGAGAAGCCGTCCTCACCGGGGAGCATCACGTCCAGAATGACCAGTTCCGGCGGCGTGGTGTGGACGGCCTGCCAGAAGGGTTCTGAGGACTCGAAGCCCACGGCCTCGTAGCCGTTGGACTGTAATGCATACTGCTCTAATTCACGGATGGCTGAATCGTCTTCTACGATATAGATCATGCCTGTTTATCCTCCGTTTCGGTGACGTTTTCGTCGGGGAAGAGATAGCGCTCACGGTAGCGGTTCAGGCGGCGCTGGAACTGCTCGCTCTCCTTGGTGGAGGCATGGCCGCTGCGCAGGTCGTTGAGGTAGGCGTGGGTGTCGAAGCTGTCCTGTGCCACCTCGATCTGGGCAACTGCCACGTTGCTGCAGTGGTCGCAGACGCGCTCGTAGTTGGTCAGCAGGTCTTCCAGCACGAAGCCATACTCGATGGAACAGCTGCCGGCCTGCAGGCGGGCGACGTGCCGTGCCTTGATGGCACGCACCAGCTCGTCCACGACGGTCTCCAGAGGTTCGACCTTGCTTGCCAGATGCAGGTCATCCTTGCGGAAGGCGTCAGTGGTGCGGTTCAGCACGTCCTGCACGGCGTCCTCAAGCACCTGCAGCTCTTCGCGGGCGTCGGTGGAGAAGTTGATCTCCTTGGTGTGCATCTCCTGTGCGGATTCCAGAAGGTTCACGGAATGGTCGCTGATGCGCTCGAAATCGCTGATGGTGTGGAGCAGGGTATTCACGCTCTGGCTGTCCGCATGGTTCAGCTCACGGCTGGACAGCTTGACCAGATAGGTGCCGAGAGCATCTTCGTACTGGTCAACTTTGCTCTCCTCATCCCGGACTTTCTGGGCCAGCGTATCATCCCAGGTGTGGGTCAGGCTCATGGCCTGCATGACGCCCACACGGGCCAGCTCGGCCATGTCAGCAGTAGCAGCGCGGGCGCGGGCCACGGCCACAGCCGGGGTGTTCAGCAGACGCTCATCCAGCAGAGCAAAGCTCTCTTTTTCGGCGTCGTCGGGGATGGTGAGGATGGCCAGCTTTTCCAGCCCATTTGCGAAGGGGAGAAGGATGAGAGTGGCCGCGATGTTGAAGGCGGAGTGGACCACAGCAATGCCCCAGGCGGCGATGGTCTCGTTCACAAAATCAAAGTGGACCACGGCGTCCAGACCGTAGAAACCGGCCAGAAAGACCATGACACCGATGATGTTGAAGTAGAGGTGGACCATGGCGGCACGGCGGGCATTCTTATTTGCGCCCACAGAAGAAATCAGCGCGGTGACACAGGTGCCGATATTCTGACCCATGATGATGGGGATAGCGCTGCCGTAGGTGATGACGCCGGTAGCGCTCAGCGCCTGCAGGATGCCGACGCTGGCGCTGGAACTCTGGATGATGCCGGTGACCAGTGCGCCCACCAGAACGCCGAGGATGGGATTGGAGAAGCGGACGAAGAGGTTGGTGAACCATGCCTCACCCTGCAGGGGCTCGACGGCATGGGACATGGTAGTCATGCCGGTCATCAGGATGGCAAAGCCGATGAGGATGGTGCCGATGCCCTTTTTCTTCTCATTCTTGCCCATATAGAGCAGGATGCCGATGAAGGCGAGAATGGGGCTGAAGGAGGTGGGCTTGAGCATCTGGATCCAGATGCTGTCGCCCTGCAGACCGGAAAGGCTCAGCAGCCAGCTGGTGACAGTGGTACCCACATTGCTGCCCATAATGATGCCGATGGCCTGATGCAGCTCCATGATGCCGCTGTTGACGAAGCCGACCACCATGACGGTGGTAGCACTGGAACTCTGGATGATGGCGGTCACGCACAGACCGAGGAAGAAGCCCTTGAGGGGGTTATCCGTCAGCTTGCTCAGGATCTTCTGCAGATGGCCGCCGGCCTGTTTCTCAAGGGCTTTGCCCATGATGTCCATGCCGAACAGGAACAGAGCCAGACCGCCCAGCAGAGAAAAGACATTGAATAGAGTCATGTTTTACTCCTCACTTGTTGAAGCTTGCGTTTATACATCGACAGCGGCCGTAGAGGACCCGTGCAGGAGCATGTCTCAACTTTTTACACGACCTGCACTGGATTTCACCGGTCCTATCCCTGATTATGAGTATACGAGTGGAATGTAAAATCGGAAACCGGCGAAATGTAAAACTCATGTAAAGTAAACTCTATCCCTGCCTCCTATTATATGGTTTTGGCCCCCGGATGCAAGCGCTGGCGCAAAACCAGAAAAGATTCCTGAAAGAATTGTTGTTTTTGCTGTCCGTCTCGATTATAATATAAAGAAGGATAAACTGTGCTGCCTTTTGGTATGGCAGAGCACAGAGGATGCAGGAGGAAAAACGAATGGGGAATTTCGCTGTTTCGCTCAAGCGGCTGGTCGAGAAGGTCAGCCTCGAGGTTATCTATACGCCCTGCGATTTGGATAAGATCAGCGTCGAGATCGCAGAGGTCAACCGTCCCGGCCTGTTTCTGGCCGGTTACTACGATTATTTCGATAAGCTGCGCTTACAGATCATGGGCCTTGCGGAGATGAACTTTCTGGCGGGTCTTACGCCGGAAAAGCGCCGTGAGCGCCTCGACCAGCTGTTCCGCCAGCAGCCTCCGGCCGTCATCCTCTGCCGCAACGAGGAGCTGGAACCCTTCCCGGAGATGCAGGAACTTGCAAAACAGCACGGGGTAGCCCTGCTGCGCTCCAACGAGACGACCTGCACCATGATGGGCAGCCTCATCAGCATGCTGAACCTTGAACTGGCTCCCCGCATCACCCGCCACGGCGTGCTGGTGGAAGTTTACGGTGAAGGCATCCTCATTCTCGGCGACAGCGGCATCGGCAAGAGCGAGCTGGCCATCGAGCTGGTCAAGCGCGGCCACCGCCTCGTTGCCGACGATGCCGTGGAGCTGCGCAAGGTCTCCAACCGTCAGATCATGGGTACTGCGCCGGAAAACATCCGCCACTTCATTGAGCTGCGCGGCATCGGCATCGTCAACGTGGCCCGCGTGTTCGGTATGGGCGCGGTCAAGGTGAGTGAAAGTCTCGACCTCGTCGTCCAGCTGGAAGCATGGGACCCCACCAAAAACTATCAGCGCACCGGCTTGGAAAGCGAGTATTATGACATTCTGGGCGTCAAAATCCCCAGCACTATCATCCCCGTTTCGCCCGGACGCAACCTCGCAGTCGTGCTGGAAACGGCGGCTATCAATAACCGCCAGAAGAAGATGGGCTATAACGCCGCCAAGGAGCTGCTCATCCGTCTGGGCCTGAACGACACGATGGACTGATTTTCTACCGATAGAGGGAGAACGAATGGAACGATTGAAACAGGCTTTGTCCGCTGCGGGCATTGCATACAAAGAAAACGAGCCGCTCAGCGCGCACTGCACTTTCCGCATCGGCGGCCCGGCAGATGTCTTTATCCTGCCGGAAAATGAGGCGCAGCTCTGCGCCTCCATCAAGCTGGCGAAGGAAGCGAACGTCAAATATTATCTGCTGGGCAACGGCAGCAACATCCTGTTTGAGGATGCGGGCTACCGGGGAGCTGTCATCAATGTATCGGCCATGAAGAGCGCGATCGGTATTCTTGAAAACATCTGTTTCCCGGGCAAAGACCCGGCCCTGACTTACGATGCTGTCGTTGTCGGTGCAGACAAGATGCTCTCGTCGCTCTGCATGACGGCGCTGGAAAACAGCCTCACCGGTCTTGAGTTTGCCTACGGCATCCCGGGTACGGTGGGCGGTGCTGTCTACATGAACGCCGGAGCTTACGGCGGCGAGATGAAGGACGTGCTGGTCTCCGTGCGGTATCTGACCGCAGAAGGGGAGAGCGTTGAGGTACCGGCAGAACAGCTCGACCTCAGCTACCGCCACAGCATTTTCGAAGAAAACGGCGGCTGCATCCTCTCGGCAAAGTTCCACCTTGCAAGAGGCAATGCCGCCGACATCCGCTCCAGGATGGACGACCTGATGGCCCGCCGCAAAGACAAACAGCCCCTCGACAAGCCCAGCGCCGGCAGCACCTTCAAACGGCCGGTGGGCGCATTTGCGGCGGCCCTCATCGACCAGTGCGGTCTGCGGGGCTACCGCCATGGCGGCGCAGCCGTCAGTGACAAGCACTGCGGCTTTGTGGTCAATCTGGGTGGAGCGACCTGTGCAGATGTGCTGGCTCTGTGCGATGAGGTGCGTGCCATCGTGAAAGAAAAGACCGGCTATGACCTCGAAAAAGAAATTCGTGTGGTGGAAGCATAAAAGAAAGAGGCGTGCAAAATGAATCTTCTCATCGTCAGCGGCCTTTCCGGTGCAGGCAAATCTGTCGCCATGAATGCGCTGGAAGACATCGGCTTTTTCTGCATTGATAACATCCCGGCGGCACTGCTGCCCAGCATCACGGCGTTTTCGAAAGCGGGTGACAACCAGCTCAAGCGGGTGGCTCTCTGTATGGACATCCGCGGCTGCCGTACGCCGGAAGAAATCGAAGAAGCTCTTTCTCAGTTGGACGCGCAGGGGATAGAATATGAGATCTTGTTCCTTGATGCCCCGGACGATGTGCTGATGCGCCGCTACAGTGAGACGCGCCGCCGCCATCCGATGAGCATTTCCGACGGCCTTTCCACCCGGGAAGCCTTCCGCAGGGAGCGCGAGATCTTGCAGCCCCTCAAAGACCGGGCAGATTATACCATCAATACCGGCCTGCTCTCCACCTCGCAGAACAAAGAGCGCATCTGCAACCTGTTCAACCAGAACGGCGGCGCGAAGAGCGCCATGCGACTGACGGTCATGTCCTTCGGCTTCAAGTTCGGCATCCCACCGGAGGCAGATCTTGTGCTGGATGTCCGCTGTCTTCCTAACCCTTTTTATGTCCCGGAACTGAAGCATAAAACGGGTCTTGATGAAGAGGTCGTCGATTTTGTCATGAGCCACCCGGAGGCGCAGGAGCTTTTGAAGCGCTATGAATCGTTTCTGGAATATGCTCTTCCGCTCTACGTCAAGGAAGGCAAAAGCCAGCTCACCATCGCAGTGGGCTGCACCGGCGGCAAGCATCGCTCCATCACATTTGCGCGGAAAATCGCGGAATACTGCGAAAAGCTTGGCTACAAGCCCGGCATCCAGCACCGCGATTCTGTCCGTTGAAAGGATAAACATATCATGAGTTTTGCATCCCAGGCAAGGGAGGAGATCGCCCGGCGCAGTCTGCAGAAGGACTGCTGCGTCCGCGCTGCTGCCTATGGAATTGCCTGCTTCGCCAAGTACTTCGACGCCAGCGGGCTGGTGCTGCAGACGGAACAGGAGCTGACGACGCAGGTGGCTTCCCAGCTGTTTGCGCGCTGCGGCGTACAGGGCGACATCATCGAGAAGCAGCGTCCCAGCGGGGTGGTCTATGAGTTCAGCATCCGCGCACCGGAGCAGGTGGCGCGGATGCACGAGCTTTTCGGCACCACCGGCACCGAGACGAGCCTGCAGATAGACCCCAGACTGATTCGCTGCCAGACGTGCGTCAGCGCGTACATCGGGGCAGCTTTTTTGTGCAGCGGCACGGTCACTGACCCGCAAAAGGAGTATAACATCGAGTTCCTCACCAGCCGCACGAACCTTGCGCGCGACTTCGAAGCCCTGCTGGCGGAGCACGAGTTTGCGCCCCACCGCACCCGCCGCAACGGCGTGAACCTTGTTTACGTCAAGAGCTGCGACAACGTGGAGCGCATCCTTTCCTTTATGGGAGCGGCGGAGGCATCGGCCCAGCTCAGCGCTCAGAAGGCTGTCAAGCAGATGCGCAACCAAATCAACCGCCACACCAACTGCGATACCGCAAACCTAGGCAAGACGGCCCGCGCCAACGCCCAGACGCTCAAAGCCATCCGCTTTCTGGAAGAGCAGGGGGCGCTGAAAACGCTGCCCGAGGCGCTGCAGCAGGCAGCAGCCCGGCGGCTGGAATATCCTGATTTATCACTGGCGGCGCTCTGCGGATGCTTTGACCCGCCCATGAGCAAATCGGGCCTTTCTCACCGGATGAAAAAGCTGGAAGCGCTGGCCGACGCCCTGCGTCAGCGGCTCGAAGAACACACTGAAACAGAGGAGGCAGGAGCATGAGCGATGTGACCGAAGGAAACCGTCAGGGGAGAGACTTCGTTCATCTCCACATCCATACCGAATACAGCCTGCTGGACGGTGCCTGCCGTATCGACCAGCTCATGGACCGCGTCAGGGAGTGTGGTCAGAGCGCCATCGCCATCACGGACCACGGCGTCATGTACGGCTGTGTCCAGTTCTATAAGGCCGCAAAAAAGGCAGGCATCAAGCCCATCATCGGCTGTGAGGTCTATGTGGCCACCCGCACCCGCTTCGATAAAGTCAACAAAATCGACGGCAACAACCATCTTATCCTGCTCTGCAAGAATGAGACAGGCTATAAGAACCTCATCAAGATGGTGTCTGCTGCCTTCGTGGAGGGCTTTTATTCCAAGCCTCGTGTAGATAAGCAGCTTCTCGAGCAGTATCATGAGGGTCTCATCTGCCTGTCTGCCTGCCTCGCAGGCGAGATCCCGCAAGCCATTCTGGCGGGAGACTACGAGCGGGCAAAGTCCACGGCCCTGTGGTATCAGGAACTGTTCGGCAAGGGCAATTACTACATCGAACTGCAGGACCACGGCCTCGAAGAGGATACTATCGTCCTGCCCCAGCTCATCAAACTGGCGCGGGAGACCGGCATCCCGATGGCAGCCACCAACGACTCCCACTATCTGCGGAAGGATGACGCCAAGATGCAGAGCATCCTGCTCTGCATCCAGACCGGCAAGACCATTCAGGACGCTGACCGGATGGAGTTCCAGACCGACGAATTTTACGTCAAAACGACGGATGAAATGTATGATTTGTTCGCAATGGTGCCGGAAGCCTGTGCCAACACCCAGAAAATTGCGGACCAGTGCAATTTCGACTTCGACTTTGGACACACCAAAATTCCATATTACAAAGCCCCGAACGGGATGGACAATCAGGAGTTCTTCGAGAAGCTCTGCTGGGACGGCCTCGAGCGCCGCTACGGCCCGGACGTCCCACAGTCCAATAAGGACCGCCTGACCTATGAGATCGGCGTGGTCAAGTCGATGGGCTATACCAACTACTACCTCATTGTCTGGGATTATATCAACTACGCCAAGAGTCAGGGCATTCCGGTAGGCCCGGGCCGTGGCTCGGGCGCGGGCAGCATCGCGGCTTACTGTGTAGGCATCACCGACATCGACCCCATCCGCTACAACCTCATCTTCGAGCGATTCCTGAACCCCGAGCGCGTCAGTATGCCCGATTTTGACGTCGATTTCTGCTACGAGCGCCGTCAGGAGGTCATCGACTACGTCAACCGGAAGTACGGCGCAGACCATGTGGCCCAGATCGTCACCTTCGGCACCATGGCCGCCCGCAACGCTATCCGCGATGTGGGCCGCGTGATGGGTATGCCCTATCAGAGCGTGGATGTGGTGGCAAAGCAGGTGCCGATGGAGCTGAAAATGACGCTGAAACGCGCCTTGGAGGTCTCGCCGGAGCTCAAGCGGATGTACGACAGCGACCCGCAGGTCACAGAACTTATCGACACTGCGCTGAAGGTTGAAGGTATGCCCCGCCACGCCTCCACCCATGCGGCCGGCGTCGTCATTACCCCGGAACCGACAGACTATTATCTGCCCCTGGCTACCAACGACGGCCTGCCTGTCACCCAGTTCAATATGACCGAGATCGAAGAGCTGGGCCTGCTGAAAATGGACTTCCTCGGCCTGCGTACTCTGACAGTCATCCGGGACGCGGAGACTGCCATCCAGAAGAAAGACCCGTCCTTCTCCATCCAGAAGCTGGATTATGACGATGCAGCGACTTATAAGATGCTGGGTCAGGGTGAAACGGAGGGCGTGTTCCAGCTCGAATCCTCGGGTATGAAACAGGTCCTCGTGGGTCTGCAGCCGCAGAACCTTGAAGATGTCATCGCTCTTATCAGTCTTTACCGCCCCGGCCCGATGGACTCCATCCCGACCTACCTGCGCAACCGCCACGAGCCGGATAAGATCAGCTATAAAACGCCACAGCTGGCCCACATCCTCGACGTCACCAACGGCTGCATCGTCTACCAGGAACAGGTCATGCAGATATTCCGTGAGCTGGCTGGTTTCTCGTTCGGACAGGCAGATAACGTCCGCCGTGCCATGAGTAAAAAGAAGCACGCGGTGATGGAGGCAGAACGCGAGCATTTTGTCCATGGCTACACCGAGCCGGGCCACGAATGCCCGGGCTGTGTCGCCAATGGCATCTCCGAGGAAGTCGCCAACGAGATCTACGATGAAATGTCGAGTTTTGCGTCCTACGCCTTCAATAAAAGCCATGCTGCCTGCTACGCTTACGTCGCATTCCAGACGGCTTATCTCAAGTGTCATTACCCCAGCGAGTTTATGGCCGCATTGCTCACCAGCGTGCTTGACAATACCGACAAAGTCATCGAGTATTCGGGCGAGTGCGCCCGCCTGGGCATCAAGGTGCTTCCGCCGGACGTCAATATCTCGAACGGCGGCTTCACGGCGGACAACGGCAAGATCCGTTTCGGCCTGAATGCGGTCAAGAATGTGGGCCGCAACCTCATCGAGCGAGTCGTGGAAGAGAGAAAAGAGAAGCCTTATTCGAGCCTCTATGATTTCTGTAAGCGGATGCACGGCACTGAGCTGAACCGCCGGGCCGTGGAATGCCTGATCAAGGCGGGCGCCTTCGACAGTATGGGCGTCAACCGCCACAGCCTTGTGGAAGCCGTGGACGGCATCATCAAGAGCGTGGAGAGCGACTCCCGCCGCAATCTTGAGGGACAGCTGGACCTGTTCTCGGTGATGAGCGGAGAATCTCAGACTGCCGACACCGACAGCTACGAGATAAAGCCCTTCCCGGAGTACAGCCACACCGAACTGCTCCAACAGGAGAAAGAGGTCAGCGGCCTCTATCTGTCCGGCCACCCGCTGGACGCCTATCGGGAACAGTCGGCACGCTTTGCGTCCAACAGCATCAAGGAGCTCACCGGCGAGGACGCTCACAAGCTGGACGGCAATCATGTCCGTATCGTGTGTACCATCGTCAAAAACCGGATGATGACCACCAAGTCCAACACGATGATGGCCTTCACCAGCGTGGAGGACCTGACCGGTACGATGGAGGTCATCGTCTTTCCACGGGTACTGGATACTTTCCGCGATGCGCTCAAGGAGAATGCCGTCGTGGTCATCGAGGGACGCCTCTCCGTGCGTGAAGATGAGCCTTCCAAGCTGATGGCTGAGAGCATCTCGCCCATCGAGGGCTACGACCCCAAACGCCCGCAGGCCAACCGCCCCAACCTCATGCGGGATGCCGCCCAGCGGCTCTATGTCCGCCTGCCGTCCCGCAGCTGCCCCGAGTATGCAAAGGTCATCAATCTCCTTGAGATATTCGACGGCGATATGCCCGTCATTTTCTATCTCGAGGATGTCAAGCAGAAGCTCGCCGCGCCCCGGAGACTCTATGCTTCGGGCCATCCACTGCTGTTCCAGGAGCTGAAACGTCTGCTTGGTGAACGCAATGTCGCAACAAAATGACATTTCTGTGCATCAATCATTATGCCTTCGCTGTTTTCAAATGATTAACTTTGTGATATACTTGTCTAAGGCAAGCCATAGCAAATATGTTGCATCGAGTCGGGCCGCATCTGTGGAAGAAGGGGATGCGCGCACCCCGAGTGGTATGTGAAGAAACAAATTGGAGGGAATCTCTCTATGGAAAAGCAAATCAAGACGATCGGTGTTCTCACCAGCGGCGGCGACGCCCCTGGCATGAACGCAGCTGTCCGTGCCGTGGTCCGTACCGGCCTGCACAAGGGCTTCCGCATGATCGGCATCCAGCGCGGCTATAACGGTCTGCTGAACGGCGAGTGCTTCGAAATGAACCTGCGCAGTGTCTCGAACATCATCTCTGCCGGCGGCACCATCCTCTACACCGCACGCTGCCTTGAGTTCAAGACCAAAGAGGGCCAGGATAAAGGCGCAGCCAAGTGCCGTGAGCTTGGCATCGATGCGCTGGTGGTCATCGGCGGCGACGGTTCTTACCGCGGCGCCCGTGAGCTGGCACACCGCGGCATCCCGATGATCGGCCTGCCCGGCACCATCGACAACGATATTGCCTGCACCGACTACACCATCGGTTACGATACCGCTATGAACACTGCTCTGGAGATGATCGACAAGCTGCGCGACACCACCCAGAGCCATGACCGCTGCAGCGTCGTCGAGGTCATGGGCCGCAACGCTGGTTACATTGCCCTGAACGTCGCCATCGCCTCCGGCGCTATGGCCGTGCTGCTGCCCGAGAAGGAATTCGATATGCAGCGCGACATCCTCGATAAGATCGTCGAGACCCAGCGCACCGGCAAGCGCCACTTCATCGTCATCGTGGCCGAGGGCATCGGCCATTCCCAGGAGATCGCCAACGAGATCCAGGCCCGCACCGGCATCGACACCCGTGCCACCATTCTGGGCCATGTCCAGCGCGGCGGCTCTCCCACGCTGCGTGACCGTGTGAACGCCTCTGCTATGGGCTACCACGCCGTCTGCCTGCTCGAGCAGGGCAAGTATAACCGCATCGTCGGCATGAAGGGTGAGGAGCTGGTGGATTACCCGGTAGATGAGGCCCTCGAGATGACCAAGAGCATCGACCCGGTCCTCGTGGACGTATGCAATACGATCTCGATTTGAGTTTTTGAACATAGCGCAGAGCTGTATTTCTCAGTAAAAGGGGGAAAGCAGCTCTGCTTTTTTGTTTACGAAAAACACCGTTTTGTGGTATACTATCGCAAGAGAATCAAGACGCGGCGCTCTGTCCCGCGTCAGGCAGGAGAGTGGAACTGTGGAACTGGAACAAGCCAAGAAGCGCGTAGAGGAGCTGCGCGCTGTTATCGAGAAGAATAACCGCCTTTATTACGACCAGGACGCCCCCGAACTCGAGGACTTTGAATACGACGCCCTGACGCGGGAATTGAAGGAGCTGGAGGCGCAGTACCCGGAGCTGGTCACTCCGGCTTCGCCCACCCAGCATGTCGGCGGCACCCCCAGCGGACGCTTCGCAAAAGTGACACATGCCGTCAAGATGGAAAGCTTGCTGGATGCATTTTCCTACGATGAACTGCGTGATTTCGACCGCAGAGTGCGTGACGCGGGTATCGAGCCGGAATATGTCGTCGAAATCAAGATCGACGGTCTTTCTTGCAGCCTTGAGTACGAGAACGGTGAACTGGTTCGTGCTTCTACCCGCGGCGACGGTGTCGTGGGCGAGGACGTCACCGCCAATGTCCGGGCTATCAAAAAGATACCGAAGAAGCTGAAAAATGCCCCTGAGTTTCTCGAGGTGCGCGGCGAGGTTTATATGCCCCATGAGGCGTTCCAGCACCTCTGCGCCGAGCAGGAGCTGCAGGGCGCGGCACCCTTCAAGAATCCCCGCAACGCCGCCGCCGGTTCGCTGCGCCAGAAGGACGCCAAGATCACCGGGAGCCGCGGCCTTTCGATTTTTGTTTTCAACGTCCAGCAGGTGCGTGGCAAGGAGCTGACTACCCACGCGGAAAGCCTCGATTACCTCAAAAGTCTCGGCCTGCCGGTCTCGCCCCGCTACCACATCGTCCACGATATTGAGGACGCGATCAAGGAAATCGAGCAGATCGGGCAGAACCGCTCAAAGCTCGATTTCGACATGGATGGTGCGGTCATCAAGGTCAATCACTTCGCCCAGCGCGATCTGATGGGCTCTACCAACAAGTTCCCCCGCTGGGCCATCGCGTTCAAGTATCCACCCGAAGTCAAGGAGACGACCTTGCGCAGCATCGAGGTCGCTGTGGGCCGCACAGGCGTATTGACCCCGACCGCCTGCTTCGACCCGGTCTTCCTCGCCGGTACGACAGTGGCCCGCGCGACCCTCCACAACGAGGATTTCATCCGCCAGTTCGGCCTCTGCATCGGCGATACCATTCAGGTGCGGAAAGCCGGCGACATCATCCCGGAGGTCATCGGCGTCGTCCATCACCCGGAGAACGCAGAGCCTTACCAGATGCCGACAGTCTGTCCGTCCTGCGGCGCACCGGTCGTCCATCTCGAAGACGAAGCCGCCCTGCGCTGTGTCAACCCGGAATGTCCTGCCCAGTCTCTGCGCAACATCATCCATTTTGCCTCCCGCGATGCAATGGACATCGACGGCTTGGGAACTGCCGTAGCGACACAGCTGGTGGAAAAAGGCCTCGTCCATTCGGCAGCGGACCTTTATGATTTGACGCTCGAGCAGCTGCTGACACTGGAAAAGTTCAAGGAGAAGAGCGCAACGAATCTCCTCCACGCCATCGAAAATTCCAAGCAGAACAACCTCGACAAGCTGCTGTTCGGCTTCGGCATCCGCAACATCGGCGACAAGGCCGCTGCATTGCTGGCTGAGCACTTCGGCACACTGGAAGCCATCCGGGAGGCAGATATTGAAAAAATCAGCGAGATCGACGGTTTCGGAGGCGTGATGGGCCAGAGCGTGGTAGAGTTCTTCGCCAAGGACGGCACCACAGACCTTATCCATCGTCTGGCCGACGCCGGGGTGAACATGACCTGGAAGGGTGAACCGAAGGGCGATAAGCTGGCGGGAATGACGCTGGTCGTCACCGGCACCCTCGAGACGCTCTCCCGCAATGAGGCGGAGGCTCTCATCGTCAAAAACGGCGGCAAAGCCAGCGGCTCGGTCTCCAAAAAGACGGCCTACGTTGTGGCCGGCACAGCGGCAGGCTCCAAGCTAACCAAGGCACAGGCCCTCGGCGTACCTGTGCTGACAGAGGAAGAATTCCTTGCCATGCTGCGGGATGAACCGGAAGCTTAAATAGAATAGACTCAAAAGGCTCATGCAGTGGGTGTCTCCGCTGCGTGGGCCTTTTTTGCGTTCTAAAAACTCTGCCGCCGCATACAGTAGGAGCAAGAAGCCAAAATGACGAGACCGAAGGAGAAACAAGATGGACGAGTATTATCGAGCCGTTCGGGCTCTGCCTGCATGGCTGGCGCGGCCTTTGAGCGCCCTGCCGCCGGACACTGCAGAACAGGTACATGAGATACGCCTCCGGGTCGGCTGCGGAGTACAGCTGACCATCGGTGGAAAGCCCTGCTGCCCGGCGGAGCTGCCTGCTTTACAGACGCTCCGGCTGACACCCTTGCAGATGGAAGAGATATTCGTTACCCTCTGCGGCGGGTCGGTACACAGCCACGAGACAGAAATTGCGGCGGGCTATGTCACGCTCAGCTGCGGATGCCGCGCCGGGCTGGCCGGACAGTTTTACTGCGCACCGGGGCAGAGCGCCGTCTTGCAGGAGCTGCGCTCGGTAAATATCCGCGTTGCCCGGAACCGGGAATTTCCTCTGCCACAGAAACTCCGGGATATTCTGCAGCAGCGATTTATCGGGATGCTCCTGATGGGGGAACCCGACAGCGGGAAAACGACCCTTCTGCGAGGTGTCGCCCGGGAACTTGCGAAACAGAACAGGGCCGTGGCCGTCATCGACGAGCGGAGAGAGATATTCCCCTCGGAGGAAAGCGCGGCGCTTCCGCTCGACATCCTCAGCGGCATACCCAAGGGACAGGCGGTGCAGATGGCTCTGCGCACCCTCTCGCCGCAGATCATCTTATTGGACGAGCTGGGCGGGATGGACGAGCTTTACGCGCTGGAGCAGGGACTTTTCAGCGGGGTGGAATTTATCGCCACACTTCACGCCGCCAGCTGGGGAGAAGCTGCCCGCCGCCCGCAGGTGCAGTATCTGCAAAAGTGCGGTGCGCTCCATGTGGCAGTGCTTCTGAAAGGCCGCACTGCGCCGGGGCAGCTGAAAGAGGTGCGTGTTTCGTGAAAACGCTTCGAGTCGTCTGTGCGCTGTTCTGGCTGGGCTGCGGCTGGTGCGCAGGGGATGCGGCCTGCCAGAATACGCGGCGGCATCTGGCGGCGCTGGAAAAGACGCTTTTGCTTTTGCAGCGCGTCTGGCAGGAGATAAACTATCGTCACACGGACCTCGCCCTGCTTTTCCGCAGACTGAAACAGGAGGGGCTTGTCACGGGCGAAAGTTTCCGGGGCCTTTGTCCGCTGCCCGGTCTGACGCGCCCGGAACGCGATTGTTTCATCGAGTGCTTCTCAGGCCTTGGCCGCACGGAGGCAGGGCAGGAGTGCCAGCGGCTGGCATTTTATCAGGAGCGTTTCACGCTGTTTTTACAGCAGGCGCAGGAACACGCCCGCCCGCAGCTGGAATTGAGCCACAAGCTGGGATTTGCTGCCGGACTGGCGGCGGCCATCCTCTGCCTCTGATGAAAGATAGGGGGGAATGTGTATGGACATCGACCTGATTTTCAAGATCGCGGCCATCGGCATCATCGTGGCGGTGCTCAACCAGCTGCTTATCCGCTCAGGCCGGGAAGACCAGGCCATGATGACCACATTGGCGGGGCTGGTGGTGGTGCTGTCCATCCTGGTCAAGCAGATCAGTGTGCTTTTTGTCACCATCAAGTCCCTCTTTGCGCTATGAGCGCCCTCACGATGCTGGGACTTGCGGTGATGGGGGCTGTGCTGTACACCCTGTTCCAGAAAAGCGCCCCGGCTTTCGGGCTGTTCGTCTCGATGGGAACAGCTGTCCTTGTGCTGTGGAAAATCAGCACGGCGGCGCAGACCGTGCTTTCTGGGCTGACAAAACTGGAACAGCGGGCAGGCGGCGACGCCTTTTCCTGTCTGCTGCGGTGTACAGGTGTCATCCTGCTGGCCGATTACGCCCACTCGCTCTGCGAGGAGGCGGGGGCTGAATCGCTGGCGTGGTGTACGGCACTGGCTGGCCGGGTGCTGGTGCTTGCGGCAGCGTGGCCTCTGCTGGAAGAGATCGGCCAGAAGATAGGGAGCATCGCAGGATGAAAAGAGACAAGCTTTTCCGTTTGAGTCTGGCAATACTGTTCTTGTGGACGAGCCTTGCACTCGCGGCCCCGGCGGCGATGGCCGCTTCGAGCACAGCTCTGCCGGGCAGTTCTCTCTGGGAGCCCTATTTGCAGCAGAGCCGCATCGACCTCGAAAAGGCGGCATCCTCACCGTGGGAAACACTGAAAAGCTTTCTGCCCCGATCCTTCGGCGCACTGGTGCGCCAGACAGCAAGTCGCTATACGTCAGTGCTCCTCTTCCTGACGCTGACAGCGGTGCTGGGGCTCCTCGCCGGGGAATGCACCGATGGGGCCTTGCTGGATCTGGTGGCGGCAGGCGGCTGCGGCGTCCTGCTCTGGGGGAGTCTGCTGGAAGAAGCCCAGAAGCTTTGTGAACAGATGGAGAGCTGGCGCAGCTTTCTGTTGGGATTCCTTCCCGTCTATGCCGGTGTCCTTACGATGGGAGGGGAAGGAGCAGCAGGCAGTGCGGCCAGTGGAGCGCTGCTGACGGCACTCTGCTTTCTGGCTCAGCTGGCAGCGGCCTTCGTTCAGCCGCTGCTCCACTGCTATCTGATGCTCAGCATGGCCTGCTGCGTCAGCTCTGAACCAGCCCTCGGCGTTTTCTGCAAGGGCGTCGGCAGTGCGCTCCGTCAGGCGCTGGGCTGGGCCGGAAAAATTCTGGTGGCTCTGCTGGGCCTGCAGAGGGCTGCAGCATTCCAGCTGGACCGCTTTTCGCTCCGTACCGGCCAGCTTTTGGCGGGGAGCGTCCCCATCATCGGGCAGACTCTCAGCAGTGCATCGGAATCCATCCTCGCGGGGATACAGCTCCTCAAGAGCGGGCTGGGGCTGGCAGCTCTGTCGGTGCTGGGTGCGGAGTTCGTGCCGCTCTATCTGGGACTGATGATACAGCTGGCTCTTCTGATGGGATGCAGCCTGCTCTGCAGCCTCACTGGCATCTCCCGCTGCCGCGCATTATTCGACTGTTTTGCTGAGGCGGTGCGCTGTATGGCAGCGGTGGTGGCGCTTTTCTTCGGGCTGGCGGCGGCAGGGGTGACCCTGCTGTTCATCGTAGGAGGTGGTTCATGATGCAGGCACTGGAACGGGCAGCAGCAGTCTTCTGTACGGCCTGTATCTGCGCCGAGCTGCTCTCCCGCTTTGTCGGGCAGGGCTGGGGGCAGAAGTGCATAAAAGCGGTGGCGGGGCTATATATTCTAGTAGTCTTTGCGGATGCTCTGCCCGGCGCAAAGGCGCAGTTTGCCGCATTGGAACTGCCGAAAGTGCCGGCGGTCTCGGTAGGCAGTCTGGAAGATGCTGTTCTGGCACAGACGGCAGAAGAACTCTCCCGTACGCTCGAAGAACGCTGTCTCAGCGAGGCGGGCGTTTCGCTCAGGCTGAATATCAGTCTGAGCCAGACCGCCGAGGGCGTGGAAGCGGCTGAGGTACAGATCGTCCCTCAGGACGCCGTCACTGCCTCGCAGAAGCGGGCAATCGAAACGCTGCTGGAAGGACAGCTTCAGCTGGGACCGGAATGCATCAAATGGAACAGCTCCAGCGGGGAGGATGTGCCATGAACAACGAGCTTTTTTCGCGGCTGAAGGACCTCGCGCAGAAGGAAAACCGCGCCCGGCTGGCGGTTTTGCTGGGCGCGGCGGCCATGCTGCTCATCCTGCTGTCGGAGCTGTTCACCCCTTCAGGGAAGACCGCCGCAGTAAGCGCCGCCCCGGCGGATGACAACGTCTACCGCCAGCAGCTCGAGCAGCAGCTTTCCGACCTCATCACGCAGGTAGAGGGCGCAGGAAAGACCACCGTGATGATAACACTGGAAAGCGGAGAGGAGACCATCTATGCTCTGGACACGCTCTCGGGACAGACCCAGGAACAACAGACCCATGTGCTGCTGGATGACGGGACCGCGCTGGCACAAACGGTCTGTACCCCCAGAGTGTGCGGGGTGGCCGTGGTGTGCGAGGGCGGGGGAGATGTCCGGGTCGCCGCCCGCATCACCGAGCTGGTGGGGGCGCTGCTGGATGTCCCGTCCAACCGCATCTGCGTAGAGCAGCGCCGGGAATGATTTTTTGCAGCGATGAAATATAAGTTATGCAAGGAGGAGACACAAATGAGAGCTATCACCAAAAACACACGCAGGGTCACAGCGCTGACCCTTGCGGCCGCGCTGGTCGTGGCGGTATACCTTAACTGGCAGTATGCCCGCACCGGCATCGGCGTGGATGAAGAGGCTGTCAACGTCTCGGCGGTGGCTGTGGAGGGTGAGCCTGTGGCGGCACCCGTTACCGACGGGCTGATGACGGAGGCTGAAGCGGTATCCAGTGCCAACAAGAATTATGGGGAGGCCCAGCTCGTCAGCGTGGCCAACGATGCAGGAGCGAAATTCTTTGAGGAAGCCCGTCTCAAGCGCCAGAAAGCTCACGATGAAGCGATGGACACGATCCAGAAGACCCTCAAGACCTCGGGCCTTTCCGCCGAGGAGAAAAAAGGTTATACCCAGCAGCTGACTTCCAACCTCGAAGACCTCAACGCAGAAAATGAGATAGAAACGCTGGTCAAGGCGAAAGGCTTTGCCGACTGCCTCTGCTTTTTGCAGTCCGGCCGGGCTGACCTGACCGTGATGACCTCCGGCGACGCGCTGACGGCAGCACAGGTGGCCCAGATACGGGACATCGTGCTCAGCAAGAGCGAGGTGACTGCGCAGAATATTACTGTGGTGGAAGTAAAGTAAGGTGTTGTATAAAACCGGAGAAAATGGTATAATGACATCAAAGGTTTTGCAAAGGGATCCTCTCTTTGCATGAAACGCATAAAATAAAATGGGCATTCGCTCATTTTGGATGGAGGGCCATAGAATGGATTTACAGAACATGGATCTTAAAGGCGGCAGTCTGCAGATCTCCACAGAGGTCATCGGCAAGATCGCCCGCTGTGCAGCGCTGGAGATCGAGGGTGTGGCAGAGGTGTCCTGCGGCAAGCAGAACCGGAAGGTGAAAGACCTTCTCGAGCGCGCCAACGTCCAGTCGCCCGTTACCGTAGAGATGCGGGACGGCACGGCAGAGATCACTCTGGAAATTGTAGCAGCCTTTGGCGCACGCATCCCGGCTGTGGCCGAAAAGGTGCAGGAAAACGTCAAGTCTGCCGTCCAGAACATGACCAATGTCACGGTCAGCCGCGTTGACCTCGTCATTGCCGGTCTGGCCCCGGCGGCTGAGCCGCAGGCCTGAACCGAGAAACAAAACGTAAAAGAAAATTGCGGCCGGCCTTCCCGCAAAAGGGAGGGCCTTGCCGCTGTGAGAGGAACATTATGGAAAATATTCTGCCCCGTCGTGAAGCACGCGAAAATGCATTTCTGCTGGCATTTTCTCAGACCTTTGGTGATATTCCCCTGCAGGAGGCTCTGGACAACCACCACGAGTGCGATGAAGAGCATCCGGTGGATGTCTTTGGCCAGCGGCTGCTGCGGGCTTATTATGAGCATTCCGCAGAGGTGGACGACCTCATCAGCGCCCATCTGCGCAACTGGACGATGGAGCGTCTGCCCCGCGTGAGCCTGACGGTGCTCCGTCTGGGTCTGGCCGAGATGCTGTACGGCGACGAGAAAAAGCCTGGCGTCGTCATCAATGAGGCAGTCGAGCTGACCAAAAAGTATGGCGCAGACGAGGATTATCAGTTCGTCAACGGCCTGCTGGGTACGGTGGCACGCGAGCAGGGTCTGGACGCAGAGCCTGAGCAGCTGTGAGCAGCTATACGCTGGGCATCGACACCAGCAATTATGCAACCTCTCTGGCCGTCTTTAATACAGCCGGAGAGGTTGTTTGCGCAAAAAAGCGTTTCCTTCCGGTGAAGGAGGGCCAGCTGGGCCTGCGCCAGAGCGACGCCCTTTTTCATCACACAGTCGCCCTGCCCGAGATGCTGGCAGAACTGGGCAGCGAGTTTGACTTGACCCAAATCAGCGCCGTAGGTGTGTCGGAAAAGCCGCGCCCGGTAGAGGGCAGTTATATGCCCTGTTTTCTGGCGGGTGTCAGCGCTGCCGAGGCGTTCGCGCTGGCCCGGGGCATCCCGCTCATCCGCACGACCCATCAGCAGGGCCATGCGGCGGCGGCACTGTTTGCGGCCAAGGGTGAAGAGCTCTTCCGTGAAAAGACGCTGCTCTTCCACATTTCCGGCGGCACGACTGACCTGCTCCTTTGCGATGAAGTGAAGCATATCGAGACGCTGGGGACCAGCTCCGACCTCTACGCCGGACAAGCTGTGGACCGTGTGGGTGTCAAGCTGGGCTTTAGATTCCCGGCTGGCGTCGAAGTCTCCCGTCTTGCCGCGGAATGTGACGAGACGATAAAACCAAGATCCAGCGTTCGCGGCATGGAATGCAGCCTTTCCGGGCTGGAAAACCAGTGCAATGCTTTGTTGACGGCTGGCAAAAAACCTGCCTATGTCTGCAAGTACTGCCTGCTCTGCGTGGCAGATACCGTGGTCAAGATGACCAAAGCGGCTCAGAAGGAATATCCCGGGCTTGCTGTGGTCTGTGCAGGCGGCGTGATGAGCAGTGACATCATTCGCAGCTGGGTGCAGCAGCGCCTCCCGCAGGTGTATTTCGTACCCGGCCAGTATTCCAGTGACAACGCCATCGGCGTGTCTATCCTCGCCGCACGGGAGGCCGGGCTATGGCTGAAGTGATCACTGTCTCGGCCCTGAACCAGTATGTCAAGACGCTGCTGGATGCAAATGACATCCTGTTCGATTTGGCGCTGCGGGGCGAGATCGCAAACTTCGTACAGAACGCCCGCAGCGGCCACTGTTATTTCTCTCTCCGGGACGCCAGCGCCAGTGTCAAAGCGGTGATGTTCCGCTCGGATGCGCGGCGGCTGGGCTTCCGCCCGGAAGAGGGCATGAAGGTAGTCGTGCGATGCCGTGCTACTCTTTATGAGCGGGACGGCGCGTTCCAGATCTATGTCAACGAAATGTTCCCGGACGGCATCGGTGAGGCGCAGCTTGCTTTTGAGCAGCTGAAAGCCAAGCTCGAGCAGGAGGGACTTTTTGCAGCAGAGCACAAAAAGCCGCTGCCCGCGTATCCCAAATGCATCGGCGTCGTCACCAGCAAGACCGGCGCGGCACTGCAGGACATTCGCAATGTCATTGGTCGGCGCTGGCCTGCGGCAAAACTTCTGCTCTGCCCGGTCAATGTGCAGGGCTTTGAAGCGGCGCAGCAGATTGCAGATGCCATTGGAAAGCTGGACAAAAGCGGCCGGGCAGACGAAATCATCGTAGCCCGGGGCGGCGGCAGCAGGGAAGACCTCTGGGTCTTCAACGCCGAGGTCATCGCCCGGGCGGCCTACCGCTGCAAAGTGCCGCTCATCAGCGCCATCGGGCATGAGATAGACTTTACCATTTTAGACTTTGTGGCGGACCGTCGCGCGCCGACCCCGTCGGCTGCGGCAGAACTAGCCGTGCCGGATCGTGCAGAGCTTCTGCGGGTGCTGTCCCAGCTGGAACAGAGCTGCCAGAATGCGATGCAGGACCGTCTGGATGCAGCGTCTGGTCGTCTGATGATGGCTGAGCAGCAGCTTTCCTATGATATGACCCGTCGGAAATTGACCGGTGGGCAGGCAGAGCTTGCCGTGAAGCAAGAAAAACTCAAGGCCGCAGCACAGAGTTGCATTCAGCAGCGGCAGGCGCAGCTGCGCCACGCCGCTGCGCTGGCCGACTCGCTCAGCCCCTACCGGGTACTGGGGCGCGGCTATGCGATGGTATACGACAGCAAAGGCAGACTTTGCAGTGCTGATGCACTTGCCGCAGGTGATAAGCTCACCCTGCGCGGTGCAGTACACACAGCAGAATGTACGGTCATGTCCGTGGAGGAACTGAATGAGAGCACCCAAAAGCTTTGAAGACGGCATGGCCCGTCTGGAAACGATCCTGAGCCAGATGCAGAGCGAAGAGACGACCCTTTCCGAGTCGGTCAAGCTCTATGCAGAAGCGGCTTCGCTGATGGAATACTGCCATGCTGCGCTGGAAAAAGCGTCTCTCCAAATGGAGGAGATCGACGCCGCCCGCAGCGAAAAGGCAGACCCCGAAACAGAAGAATAAAAGCAACCAGCTTGCAGGGAGGAACCATTATGGAGAGCGCAGAGTATAAAAAACAGTATGACGAATATCTGGCCCGTGCAGAAAAGGCATTGAGTCAGGCGTGCGAGCGCTATCTTCCTGAGGGATCTGACGTCTGCCGCGCAGCACGCTACAGCCTGCTGGGCGGCGGCAAGCGTATTCGCGCTGTGCTGGTGCTGGCCGTGTGTGATATGCTCCACGGCAATGCCGAGGCAGCTGAGCAGTTTGCAGCCGCAGTCGAGATGCTGCACTGCTATTCGCTCATCCACGATGATCTGCCCTGCATGGATAACGACGATATGCGCCGCGGCAAGCCCTCCTGCCACAAGGCATTCGGCGAATCCACCGCGATGCTGGCCGGTGACGTCCTGCTGACCGAGGCTTTCGAGGCAGTCGCCGGTGCGCCTGCTCCCGCTTCTGTCTGTGTCCACGCGGCACAGGCGCTGGGCGCAGGTGCAGGCAGCCGAGGCATGGTGTACGGTCAGGAACTCGATTTGAAATATGAGGCGCTTGCCGCTACCGAAGAACAGCTCCGTCTCATCCACCGCCACAAGACCGGCGCACTCATCAATGCAGCCATCCAGATGGGTGGTGCTGCAGCACAGGCCGATGAGGTCCAGCGTAAGGCGCTGGAAGCATACGCTTATGGCATCGGTCTCGTGTTCCAGATCGTGGACGATGTGCTGGACGTGACCGGGACCGCCGAGCAGCTGGGCAAACCCATTGGCAGCGACAGCGAAAACGGCAAAACGACTTTTGTCACCCTGTTCGGCGTTGACGGTGCCATGCAGCTGGCGGAAAAGCTGAATGACGAGACCTGCACAGCGCTGCGCGACGCATTCGGCGAAAAGAGTGCGTTTTTGGAGCAGCTGGCCCGCACACTGCTGAACCGCCGCAGCTGAGCCGACCGCATTCTGCGCCGAAGTCGTCTCAAAGATCACACAGGACTACTTGTCGCAAATGCGCTGCTTTTTGAGACGATGGCTGTGGGATTGCGATAAAATTCAAGAAGGTGAACAAACTATGCAATTTATCAAAGAATTGTTCTCGGTCAACGAGATATTGACCGTTTCCATCGTGAGCTGGTTCGTTGCACAGGTACTCAAGACCATCATCAACTTTATCCTGCTGGGCAAGCTCCAGCTCGAGCGGATGTGGGGCGACGGCGGTATGCCCAGTGCCCACAGCGCGACAGTCTGTGCGATGGTCATTGCCGCAGCCCGCAGCGAGGGAGTCAGCTCGGCTATTTTTGCCGTAGCCAGTGTGGTCGCCATCATTACCATGCACGACGCAATGGGCGTACGCCACGAGACGGGCGAGCAGGCCAAGGTGCTCAACCAGATGATCGAAGAGTGGATCGACATCAGCGAAAAGAACTCTCCGTTTTTGCAGAATATGCATCTGAAGGAGATGGTCGGCCATACGCCCCTGCAGGTCATGGCCGGCATGGTCGTCGGCATCGTGGTCGGCTGCCTGTATCCCATGCACCTTGTCTAAGCAAAAACCGGAATTTGAAATGTGAGGAGGATAGTCATTTTATGCATCCTTCATTGCTTCAGAATATTTCACAGCCTCGTGACCTGAAGCGCTTGAGCAGCGCGCAGATCCAGCAGCTCTGCGGCGAGATCCGTCAGTTTCTGCTGGACAGCGTATCCAAAACAGGCGGTCATCTTGCTTCCAATCTCGGTGCGGTCGAGTTGACGGTAGCACTCCACCGTGTCTTTGAGACTCCTCAGGATGCTTTTGTGTTTGACGTAGGACATCAGTGCTACACCCATAAGCTCCTGACCGGGCGGTATCAGCGCTTTGGCACCTTGCGGAAGCTGGACGGCCTTTCGGGCTTTCCGAATCCCAATGAGAGCGCCCATGATGCTTTTATCGCCGGACACGGCAATACGGCCCTTTCTGTTGCCATCGGCATCGCATGGGCCAAAAAGCTAAAAGGGGAGCCGGGCCATGTGGTGGCCATCATCGGCGACGGTGCATTCACCGGCGGCATGGTCTACGAGGGAATGAACAATATCGGAAAGCTGGACAATCTTCTGGTCATCCTCAACGACAATAAAATGTCCATTTCCCACAATGTCGGTGCGCTGGCAGGCTATCTGAGCCATCTGCGCACCACGAACGGCTATTTTACGGCCAAGGAAAATGTCAGCAGCTTCCTGAACGGTGTGCCTGTCATCGGAGCGCCCATCAAAAGCGTTCTTCAGAACAGCAAAAAAGCGATCCGCCGGGCCATGTGCCATTCCACGATGTTCGAGGATATGGGTTTTCACTATTTTGGCCTCATCGACGGCCACGACGAGCCGGAACTGGAGCGCATTTTCCAGACCGTTTGTGCTCAGCCCGGGCCGACGCTGCTCCATGTCGTGACGAAAAAGGGCAAGGGCTATGCGCCTGCTGAGTCGAACCCCGGCAATTACCATGGCGTTTCCAGGTTCGACCCGACCAGCATCCCCGACCCCGAGGTCGCTCCGGCAGAGTCGTTCTCGAGTGCCTTTGGCCGGACGCTCAGCGCCGCCGGAAACACCGACAAGACCCTCTGTGCCATTACTGCCGCCATGAAATACGGCACAGGTCTGCAGTTTTTCAGTCACGCCCATCCGGAGCGCTTCTTCGATGTCGGCATGGCCGAACAGCATGCCGTGACCTTTGCAGCCGGTCTGGCCAGCAAGGGGATGCTGCCGGTGGTCTGCATTTATTCGACCTTCCTGCAGCGCAGCTACGACCAGATCATCCATGACGTCAACCTTCTGCATGAAAATGTCGTCTTCGCGGTGGACCGTGCAGGTTTCGTCCCCGAAGACGGGGAGACGCACCAGGGCATCTACGACCCGGCTTTTCTCAGCCAGACCGGAATGCCCATCTATTCGCCTTCAAACTACGAAGAACTGCGGCATTGGCTTCCCATCCTGCTGAGCCATGAGATGCAGGGTCCCCGGGCCATCCGTTACCCCCGCGGCGGAGAGAGCAAAGCTCTGGCAAAATACGGCTGCTCAGGCAAGGAGTACGATAAACTCATTTTCACACCGGGTGCAAAAGCCGCACTGGTGAGCTACGCCGACGAGGTAGAAGATGTTCTTGCAGCGGCAGAGATGCTGGCCAAAGAGGGCATCCCCTGCGATGTTTATAAGCTGGTGCGCATCTTCCCGTTTGAGGAAGAACTGATCCATGACCTTTCTTCCTATCCCGTCGTTCTGATGGCCGAAGAGTGTGTGGCTTGCGGCGGCATCGGCGAACATCTTGCCCGCGCCCTGCAGGATGCTGGCTGGCAGGGCCGGTATATCCACCGTGCCGTGAGGGAGCTGTGTCTGCCTCATGCGACGGTGCCTCAAATCAAACAGGCGACCGGTCTGGATGCCGCACATCTGGCCGAGGCCGTGCGGGAAGCAGACCCGAAAGGAGAGAAAACACTTTGAAAATTCGTTTGGACCAATATCTGGTGCAGCACGGCATGATCCAGAGCCGTGAGCGCGCCAAAGCCCTCATCATGGCCGGTGTCGTTTTTGTCAACGAGCAGAAGGTGGACAAGGCTGGTGAGATGATAAAGGAAGACGCCAAGGTCGAGGTGCGCGGCCACGACATCGGCTATGTCAGCCGCGGCGGCCTCAAGCTGGAAAAGGCAATGCAGTGCTTTCCTCTGACGCCGAACGGCAAGGTCTGTATGGACATTGGTGCATCCACCGGCGGCTTTACCGATTGTATGCTGCAGAACGGCGCGGTCAAGGTCTATGCCGTGGACGTCGGTTACGGTCAGCTGGCATGGAGCCTGCGCACCGACGAGCGCGTCGTCAACATGGAGCGCACCAACATCCGCAATGTCACGCTGGACATGCTGGCAGAGCCTATTGAGTTTTTTAGCGTAGATGTGTCGTTTATCTCGCTGCATCATATCTTCCCGGTGGCGCAGGCCATCACGACGCCCGACGCAATGGGCGTCTGCCTCGTCAAGCCTCAGTTCGAGGCTGGCCGCGAGAAGGTGGGTAAAAACGGTGTCGTCCGCGACCCTGCCACCCACCGCGAAGTGCTCCGCAATGCGATGGGCTATGCCGCTGCAAACGGTTTCGTCGTGCGCGGACTGGATTTCAGCCCCGTCAAAGGCCCTGAGGGCAACATCGAGTACCTGATGTTCGTCCAGAAGAGCGAGCAGCCCGGTGTGCTGGATGATTCTGTTGCCGAACAGGTCGTAGCGTCAAGCCACAGTTCTCTGGACAAGTAAATCTGCTGGGAGACGGAGGAATAAACCGCCCTATGACCGTTTACATTTCGCCAAACCCCGGAAAGGAACAGGCTGCCGAGACTGCCCGCCGGGCAGCGCAGCTCCTGCTAATGCAGGAAGCTGTCGTCCTGATGCGGGATGAGCTGAAAGAGTCCTGCTATGTGGAAGGTGTGCATTACCTTCCTTTGGAAGAATGCCTTCCGCGCACCGATGTCATCCTGACCATCGGTGGTGATGGAACCATCCTGCACGAGGCAAATTTTACGCTGCAATATCAAAAACCCATCCTCGGCATTAACATCGGACGCTGCGGCTTCCTCGCCACCTGTGAGGTGGATGAAATGGAAGAAAAACTCGCCGCTCTGGTGCGGGGAGAGTATCTTCTGGACAACCGGATGCTGCTCTATGTGCGGGTGCTGGGCGAGGATGGCTGGGAAGGCCATGCCCTCAATGATGTGGTCGTGACGAAAGGCCGTCTGCAGCAGGCCATCGACTTCAGCATCTACTGCGACGACATCCTTGTAGAGCATTACCGTGGTGACGGCGTCATCGTGGCGACTCCCACAGGCTCTACAGCCTATTCGCTGGCGGCCGGCGGGCCGATCTTGGACTCGCAGACCAAGGGCATCGTCGTCACGCCCATCTGTCCCCACAGTCTGACCAGCCCTGCGATGGTCTTTGCTCAGGAGCGCAAAATAAACATCTGTGTGGGGCAGGTCATCGACAACGAAGTGTTCCTGAGCTGCGACGGCGCAGCGGAATATCCGCTCAGTGCCGGCTCGACGGCGGAGATACGCCTCTCTGACCAGATCGTACAGCTCGTCACCTTCAGCAGAGCAGACCAGTTTCAGGCCATCGACCAGAAGCTGCGCAGCCGGAGATAATAACAAGAGGAGGCAAGGAATATGGGCCGAAACAATCCAGCTGAGGCAAAAGGCAAGACGGAACGTCAGCAGACGATCCTCCGCCTCATTCAGGAACATCCCATCAGCCGACAGGAGGTACTTCTTGAGCATCTGCGCCAGGAGGGCTTCGAGGTGACACAGGCTACCATTTCCCGGGACATCCGGGAGCTGTGCCTCGTCAAAGCTGCCACCGCCGACGGCTATCGCTACGTTTCCAGCCATAACGAAAGCCTCAACCCCAAGATGCAGGGCCGGTTCGAGACGATATTCCACGAGTCGGTGCTGGGGGTGGATTTTGCCGGACATGTCGTGCTGGTGAAGTGCTACTCCGGCATGGCGAACGCTGCCTGTGAGGTGTTCGACGCCTTGAAATGGAAGAATGTCGTCGGTACGCTTTCCGGCGACGATACATTCCTTATCGTAGCCCGTTCGGAGCGGGATGCAAAGACCATCTGTTCGGAACTGACCCGTCATATCGGGCAGAAATAAACGCGGGAGTGAAACTATGCTGAGCAGCCTGCAAATCGAAAATGTTGCAGTTATCCAGAAAGCCAATGTCCACTTTGAGAAGGGGCTCAATGTCCTGACCGGTGAGACGGGCGCAGGCAAATCCATCCTTATCGACTCCATCAACGCCATTCTGGGCAACCGCACTTCCAAGGATCTCGTGCGCACCGGCGCGGCCAAGGCCGTCATCCGGGCGGCGTTCGAGGACGTGCCGCCTGCTGTTCTCGACAGCCTCGAAAAGGCAGGCTATGAGCGCTCGGAGGCCCTGCTGCTCAGCCGTGAGATCACCGCCGAGGGCAAGAGCACCTGCCGTATCAACGGGATGCCGGCCACTGCCGCCGTCCTGCGGGAGCTTTGCGGGGGGCTTATCAACATCAACGGTCAGCATGACTCCGTGGGCCTGCTGAACCCGGCCCGCCATGAGGGCATTCTGGATGCTTACGCCCAGAACAGTGCTGAATATCAGGCGTATTATGCTATCTACCGGGAACTGGTCGGCGTCAAAAAGACGCTGGACGCCATGATAACCGACGAGAACGAAAAGCAGCGCCGTATCGACCTGCTGAGCTATCAGGTGCAGGAGATCGACGATGCCGGCCTGACGGCAGGGGAGGAGCAGACGCTGGAAAGCCGCCGCAAAGTGCTGGCGAACGCTTCCATCATCCGGGACCGTATCGCACAGTGTTACGCGCTGCTCTCGGGCGGCGACGAGGCCCCGGGAGCTGTTGACCTTCTGGGCGAAGCCTCCAACGCTGTGGACGCAGCGGCACAGCTCGACGGAGAGCTGTCTGCCGGTGCGGGCCAGCTGCTCGACCTTTATTACACCGCAAAGGACGTCGCCGCAGACCTCATTGGCCGTCTGGATGCCTACGACACCAACGACGCAGAGCTGGACGAGATCGAGCAGCGCATCGACCTTATCTATAAGCTCCGGCGGAAATACGGCGACACCGTAGAGGACATCCTCGCCTTTGGCGAACGGGCGCGGAAAGAACTTGAGATGATACAGTCCTCGCAGGAGAGGGTAGAGCACTTGCAGAAAGAGCAGCGCCGCCTTTACACCCTTGCGCGGGAAAAGGCCGAAGCCCTGACCCAGACCCGTCTGAAAGCCTTCGATGAGCTGAACAAGCGCATCTCTGGTACGCTGGACTTCCTGAACATGCCGGGTGTGCGGATGACGCTTCGCCATTCGCGCGGCCCGCTGGCCAGCCATGGGCAGGACAGCATCGAGTTCTATATCTCCACAAACCCCGGCGAAGCCCCAAAGCCTCTGGCAAAGATCGCCTCGGGCGGTGAGTTGAGCCGTATTACCCTTGCCATTAAAAACGCAATGGCTGATAAGGACGCCGTTCCGACGGTCATCTATGACGAGATCGACAGCGGCGTATCGGGCAAAGCAGCCAGCCGTATCGGCGAGGTACTGCGTCAGAGCGCCGAGGGCCATCAGATCCTCTGCATCACTCATACCGCGCAGATCGCTGCACTGGCCGACTGCCATCTGCTCATTCAGAAAAATATCACGAACGAGCGCACCTATACCGAGATACACCCGCTGGACGAGAATGGCCGTGTAGAGGCGCTGGCCCGCCTCATCTCCGGCGACCATGTCACGGAGCTTTCGCTGGCCAATGCCCGGGAAATGCTGGGCCGGAACGCAGAAAAATAAGAAAAAAGCCAGCGCTTGACATTCCGGCAGGGATGTGCTAAACTGAATCTCGTTGAAAGGCGAAGATGGGAACCGAGTACCCTGATGCGCTCTGCCCAGAGAGGCCCCGGCTGGTGAAAGGGGCTGCAGAGACGCAGGCGAAATACGTCCCTGAGCCGCAGGCTGAACGAATAGTAGGCTGTGCCGCGTGCGAGCGTTACAAACGCAGGAGTGTCACTCTACTCTGGGGTGCGCACTCGTGAGGCCGTCTCTGTGAAGAGGCGGCAAACAGAGGTGGTACCGCGAATTTTATCGCCCTCTGCCAAATTTATTTTGGCAGGGGGCGTTTTATTTTCCCTCTGCCCGACAAACAGGAGGAAATTTTTATGACTCTGTACGAAGAACTCAAGGCCCGCGGCCTCGTGGCTCAGATCACCGATGACGAGATCATCGACCTCATCAACAACGGCAAGGCCACCTTCTACATCGGCTTTGACTGCACCGCCGACAGCCTGACTGCAGGCCACTTCATGGCCCTGACCCTGATGAAGCGTCTGCAGATGGCAGGCAACAAGCCCATCGCCCTCATCGGCGGCGGCACCACCATGATCGGCGACCCCTCCGGCCGCACCGATATGCGCAAGATGCTGACCAAGGAGGACATCGCCCACAACGCCGCCTGCTTCAAGAAGCAGATGGAGAAGTTCATCGACTTCTCCGACGGCAAGGCTCTGATGCTGAACAACGCCGACTGGCTGCTGAACCTGAACTACGTCGAGCTGCTGCGCGACGTGGGCGCCTGCTTCTCCGTCAACAACATGCTGCGCGCCAAATGCTATGAGCAGCGCATGGAGAAGGGCCTGTCCTTCCTCGAGTTCAACTACATGATCATGCAGAGCTACGACTTCTACTACATGTTCCAGCATTACGGCTGCAACATGCAGTTCGGCGGCGATGACCAGTGGAGCAATATGCTGGGCGGCACCGAGCTTATCCGCCGCAAGCTGGGCAAGGACGCTTATGCCATGACCATCACCCTGCTGACCGACTCTCAGGGCAAGAAGATGGGCAAGACCGCCGGCAATGCCGTCTGGCTCGACCCCAACAAGACCAGCCCCTTCGAGTTCTACCAGTACTGGCGCAACGTCGGCGATTCGGATGTCATGAAGTGCATCCGTATGCTGACCTTCCTGCCGCTGGAGCAGATCGACGAGATGAGCACCTGGAAGGACCAGCGCCTCAACGAGGCCAAGGAGATCCTCGCCTTCGAGCTGACCAAGATGGTCCACGGCGAAGAAGAGGCCGCCAAGGCCCAGAATGCGGCCCGCGCCCTGTTCAGCGGTGCTGCCGGTGATGCGGAGCATATGCCCAACACTCAGCTGACCGAGGCTGACCTGACCGACGGCTCCATCGGCATCCTGACCCTGATGGTCAAGGCTGGTCTGGCTGCTTCCAACGGTGAGGCCCGCCGTCTCGTCGTGCAGGGCGGTGTTCTGGTGGACGGCGAGAAGGTCGCTGCTCCCACGGTCAGCTTCACTGCTGAGCAGCTGTCCAAGGGCATCGTCATCAAGAAGGGCAAGAAGGTCTACCACAAGGTGAGCCTGTAAATCTTCTGATAAAATAAAAAGACCCGGCTGGTTTCTCTCCGCAAAGGGGAGACCCGCCGGGTCTTTTGCTGCAGCAGCACCCATGCCTGTTTTATCAGACACGGGTGCTGCTTAATCTTAATATCGTTATTACAGCTCGTAAGCCTTTTTCAGGGCCTCATAGGCTGCGTCCTCGTTCTCCGAACGGACCAGAAGGGAAATGTCCAGATCGCTGGTGGTGATGAGCAGAACTTCGATGCCTGCCATCGCCAGAGCATTCAGGGCGCGGGCTGCGACGCCGCAGCTGGTGACCATCTCCTCACCGAAGAGATTCAGCTTGGAGTAGCCCACACTGATGAGGGGAGAAGCCTTGGCGTCCTTGTCCAGATTTGCCGCAGAGATGGCCTTCATAACCAGCGGCAGGTCGCTGCTGGATGCCGTGAAGCTGAAGTCCATGCTGGTGCCGTGGGGAGCGCTCTGGCTGATCATATCCACCACGACGCCAGTGTCGGCGAAGATCTGCAGATAACGTGCCATCGTGTTGCCCTTGAACTCGGCATCCTGCACACTGATCATCATCAGGCTCGGCTCAATATTGATTTTGGATACACCGTACATAGTAAACACTCCATTCTGCCCATCGGGCGTTCTGATACAAGCTTTATGCAAGCTCCAAAAATTCGCTGTTGATGTAGGTCTGTGCCGTCTGGCGGATGTAATCGTACCCAAAAGAAGGATACGCGGCGCGGACGCCATGGGCCTGTGCAAGCTCCGGCGTGTAATCCCGGAACAGATACGTGCGGACGTTAGACTTTCCGGCGTCATAGTGGGTCACGGTCACATGGAGCTTCGGGCCGCGCACCGCGCAATGGACGCTGCCGTCCGGCTCGGTGGTCTGCTCCAGCTCCAACGTCAGAATCGCGCCGATGAGCTGGTCAGGCTTGCTTTGAGTGCTCAGGAAATTTCCCAGCGAATAGGCCACAAATACGTTCCGTCCATCGGCTGCGGTGCGCCATTCGGCGTCCTGCAGGACGTGCGGGTGGGTTCCGATGATCACATCCGCGCCCCAGTCGGCCAGAGACTGAGCTAAGGTGCGCTGCGCCTGTGTGATGTTGTGGCTGTCCTCGACGCCCCAGTGTACGCCGACTACCACAAAATCGGCCTCCTGCCGGGCCGCCCGCACCTGCTGTTCCATGACATCCTGCTGGCTGGTGTAGATGATGTTTGCGGTCATCTTGCTGTTCCGGGGGATGCCGTTGGTGTGCTCGGTGTAGGAAAGGTACGCGATCTTTACACCGTCTACTGTCTGGATGGGGATGCGGCCATAGTCCGCCTCGCCCTTCCACAGGCCGGTGGTGATCACATCCTCGGGCATCGTTTCCCAGAATCGGAGGGTGGCGGCAATGCCCGCAGCTCCCTTATCGTAGGTGTGATTGTTCGAGAGACTGAACACCCGGAAGCCTGCCCGGTAAAGCGCTTCGGCGCACTCGCCGGGGGTCGAGAAGCAGGGATAGGTAGAGGGCGCAAGCTCTTTGCTGCAGAGTGTCTCCTGATTGATCCAGTTGATGTCCTGCTGTGCATAGAAATCGAGCAGATTCATATAGCAGTAATCAAAGCTGTATCCTTCGCCCTCTGCAGCCCGCCGGGCGGCCTGCGAATAGATGGGCTTATGAATGAGGTTGTCCCCTGTAGCCGAGAAGCGCAATGTCGTGACGACAGGCTGCGGCTCAGGCACGGCAAGCTCCTCCGAAACAGCAGGGGACTCCACCTCCACTGCCGGAGGAGCTGCATCCACGCTGCGGCGGGGCCAGAAGCGCAGAAAGAGCAGCGCCGATACGGCCACCAGCAGGACCCCCAGTGTGTACAGGGTGACGCCCTTATGCGAGGTGTGCTTTTGGGCGGAACGCCGACGGCGGGGAGGGGCTGCGTGCTTTGCGTGCTTGGCCATAGGCTCGTCTCCTGACGCACGATACCGTGCCTTATGATGCCATGCGCAGAAAAGCTTACATCTCTGCGATCATGTTACTCATATTGTACAGGCCGGGTTCCTTTTTTGCAAGATAAACGGCAGCATTTATTGCGCCATTTGCAAAAATATTGCGGGAATATGCCGTATGGCGGAGAGTGATGACCTCATCCGGGCCGCAGAACAGCACCTCATGGTCGCCCACGATGCTGCCGCCGCGCACGGCGCTGATGCCGATCTCCTTGGGGTCACGCTTCTGGCGGACGGAGGAGCGGTCATAGACGTAATGGTATGCGCCGTCGTTCTCTTCGTTGATGGCGTCAGCCAGCATCAGAGCCGTGCCGCTGGGAGCGTCCAGCTTGTTGTGATGGTGCTGCTCAACGATCTCGATGTCGTAGTTTGCGCCCAGAATGGCCGATGCACGCTTGCACAGCTCGGACAGGACGTTGATGCCCATGGACATATTGGCGCTCTTGAACACCGGGATGCTACGGGAGAGCTGGACGAGCTTCAGCTGCAGTTCCTCGGAAAGGCCGGTGGTGCAGACCACGATGGGCAGCTTGTGAGCCTCACAGTAGGGCAGAGCCTTCTCGACCGCTGCCGGAGCGCTGAAGTCGATGACGACGTCGCCCTTGCCGTCCAGCTTGTCCAGACTGTCGTACACGGGAATGCCGTTCATCTCGCCGTCCTTCATGTCGATGCCGGCCACGACGCGGCAATCCTCACGCTGGGCGATCATCTCGCACAGCACATGGCCCATCCGGCCGCCGATGCCCTGAATGATAATATCCGTCATTGTTATGATCCTCTTTTTTATCATACGGCAAATGCCCGGAGATCTGTCTCGCCGGGCATTTGCACATAAAATCGTTTATTCCTTGATAAGGCCTGCAGCCTGCAGAGCCTGCTCGATCTGCTCCTTGTGGGCGTCGCCGGGCTCCACGAGGGGCAGCCGGCACTCACCGGCCTCCCAGCCCAGCACATTCATGGCGTACTTGACCGGGATGGGGTTGACCTCGCAGAAGAGCGCTTCGCACAGGGGCAGCATCTCCAGCTGCAGCTCGCGGGCCTTGGCGGTATCACCATCGAACCATGCCTTGCAGCAGTTGTGAACAAGCTCAGGCTTGACATTGGAGACGACGCTGATGACGCCCTTGCCGCCCAGAGACAGCAGGGGAACCACCTGGTCATCGTTGCCGGAGTAGATGTTCAGTTCATCGCCGCAGAGGGCCGCGATCTTTGCCACCTGACCGATATTGCCGGAGGCTTCCTTGATGCCGTTGATGAGCGGGTGCTTGCTCAGCTCCTTGGCCGTCTCGGGGGCGATGTTCAGGCCGGTGCGGGAAGGCACGTTATACAGGATGACCGGAATGCCGCCGGCCTCTGCCATTGCGGTGAAGTGGGCGACAAGGCCAGCCTGAGAGGTCTTGTTGTAGTAGGGGGTCACCAGCAGCAGAGCGTCTGCGCCGCAGGCGGCAGACTTTGCAGCCAGAGCACAGCCGTGGTCGGTGTCATTGGAACCGGCACCGGCGATGACAGGCACACGATGGTTCACGAGGTCCACGGTATACTTGATGGCGGCCAGCTGCTCCTCGTCGGTCATGGTAGAGCACTCGCCGGTGGTGCCGCAGATGACGATGGCGTCGGTGCCGCGGGCGATCTGATCCTCAACGATGCGGCCCAGCTCATCAAAATTGATGCTGCCGTCCTCGTACATCGGGGTGATGATGGCAACACCCGCACCAGTAAAAACAGGATTCTTCATAGCAAAAACTCCTTTGCAGCGCGTTGAAGTTCAAAAAGTGCGCAGATCAGTCAAAATAGCCCTTGGCTGCCAGCAGCTCAGCCAGCAGCACTGCGCCGCCGGCAGCGCCGCGCAGGGTATTGTGGCTCATGCAGGCGAACTTGTAATCAAACAGGGTGTCCTCACGCAGACGACCGATGCAGACGGCCATGCCGTGCTCGGTGTTGCGGTCCAGCTTGGGCTGGGGACGGTCGTTTTCCTCGAAGTAGTGGAGGAACTGCTTGGGTGCGCTGGGCAGGTCCAGCTCCTGTGCGGGGCCGCGGAACTCGGCCCAGGCCTTGAGGATCTCTTCCTTGCTGGGCTTCTTATCAAAGCTCACGAAGACAGCGGCGGTGTGGCCGTCGGAGACAGGCACACGGAAGCACTGAGCGGTAATGACAGGCTTCTCGGCGTTGACGATGTGGTCGCCCTCAATATGACCCCACAGCTTGAGAGGCTCACGCTCGCTCTTTTCTTCCTCGCCGCCGATGTAGGGGATGACGTTGTCGATGATCTCAGGCATCCGGTCGAAGGTCTTGCCGGCACCGGAAATGGCCTGATAGGTGCAGACCAGAGCCTTGCTGACGCCGAAATCCTTCATCAGGGGGTGCAGGGCAGGGACATAGCTCTGCAGGCTGCAGTTGGACTTGACAGCGATGAAGCCGCGCTTGGTACCCAGGCGCTTGCGCTGAGCGGGGATGATGTCGATGTGGTCGGCGTTGATCTCAGGCACGACCATCGGCACGTCCGGGGTGAAGCGGTTTGCGCTGTTGTTGGAGACGACGGGGCATTCTGCCTTGGCGTAAGCCTCTTCCAGAGCCTTGATCTCGTCCTTCGGCATATTGACGGCGCAGAAGATGAAGTCCACCTGAGAGGCGACCTCCTCCACCTTGGATGCATCCAGCACCACCATCTTCTTGACGCTCTCCGGCATCGGGGTGGTCATGGCCCAGCGAGAACCGACAGCCTCCTCATAGGTCTTGCCGGCGCTCCGGCCGGAAGCGGCCAGAGTCGTCAGCTTGAACCAGGGATGATTTTCGAGCAGAGTAACAAAACGCTGGCCTACCATACCGGTGGCACCGACGACGCCCACTTTATATTGTTTATCCATTTCCAGCACCTTTCCTTTCAAAAAAAGCCAATTCGCATAAGACTCCGCTTGCAAAGCAGACGTCTATGCAATATAATAGATACCGCTATACAGATTTTATGATAACATTGATACGGCATTCGTGTCAATCATCGGAAAGGCAAATGCTAACTATGTTAAAAAAAGATTTTTGGTATGATTTACCCAAAGAGCTCATTGCACAGGAGCCTGCGTCCCCCCGTGATGCGGCCCGCCTGATGGTCCTGAGCCAGAAAGACGACAGCATCCAGCACCGCATCTTCCACGACCTGCCCGAATACCTCGAGCCGGGCGACCTGCTGGTGGTCAACAACTCCAAGGTCCTGCCCGCCCGCATCGTGGGCATCAAGCAGCCCACGGGTGCTGTCTGCGAGTTGCTGCTCCTGCGGCAGGTGAAGGGCGACCAGTGGGAGTGCCTTGCAAAGCCCGGCAAGCGGATGCAGCCCGGTACCAAGGTCAGCTTTGGCGACGGCAGCCTGACGGCCATCGTGGACGAGACGCTGGAAGACGGCAATAAGTTCGTCACCTTCTACTACGACACTGAGACCCTCTACGAGAAGCTGGACGAGTTCGGCAAGATGCCTCTGCCGCCCTATATCACCAAGCAGCTGGACGACCAGAGCCAGTATCAGACCGTCTATGCCAAGGAGCTTGGCAGCGCTGCCGCTCCCACAGCCGGCCTCCACTTCACGCCAGAGCTGATGGATACCATCCGCGCCAAGGGCGTCAACATCACCGAGGTGACGCTCCATGTCGGCCTCGGTACCTTCCGCCCCGTGCAGGAAGACGAGATCGCTGACCACAAGATGCACAGCGAGTGGTACTCCGTCAGCGAGGAGACTGCAAAACTCATCCATGATACCAAGGCCGCAGGCCATCGTGTCATCGCCGTGGGCACCACCAGCTGCCGCACGCTGGAAGCTGTCGCCGCCAAGTACGGCGAGATCAAAGCCTGCAGCGGCAACACCGACATCTTCCTCTATCCCGGTGTCAAGTTCAACTGCATCGACGGCCTTATCACCAACTTCCATCTGCCCGAAAGCACCCTCATCATGCTGGTGTCGGCGCTGTACGGCTACGAAAAGACGATGGCTGCCTACAAGGTGGCCGTCGAGCAGAAATATCGGTTCTTCAGCTTTGGCGATGCGATGCTGATCTTGTAACTATTATAGCGCTTCGCCGCTGTAATATCCCGACTCTGTATCCGCAGCGAGAGCATACGCCCCCTGCGGCAGGATGCACGGCTGTTTTCCGTGCGCAGAAAGGAAAATATTATGCCTTCTTTGACGACCTACAAGCTGCTCAAGCAGGAGCACAACGCCCGGCGGGGCGAGTTCAAGACCGTACACGGCACGGTGCAGACCCCCGCATTCCAGAATGTTGCCACCGCCGGCGCCATCAAGGGCGGCCTGTCTGCCCATGACCTGAAGGACATCGGTGCGCAGGTCATGCTCTGCAACACCTACCATCTGCATCTGCGTCCCGGCGACAAGCTGGTGGCAGAGATGGGCGGTCTGCACAAGTTTACCCGCTGGAACGGCCCCATCCTCACCGACAGCGGCGGATTTCAGGTGTTCAGCCTCGCAAAGCTGCGCAAGATCACCGAGGAGGGCGTGACCTTTGCCTCTCACCTCGACGGCCACCGCATCTTCATGGGTCCTGAGGAAAGTATGCAGATCCAGGCAAACCTTGGCTCTACCATCGCCATGGCCTTTGATGAGTGCGTCGAGAATCCCGCCCAGCACGATTACTCCAAAGCCAGCTGCGAGCGCACCACCCGCTGGCTCAAGCGCTGCAAGGATGAGATGGCCCGCCTGAAGCATGAAGGCATCTCCGTCAACCCCGACCAGCTGCTCTTCGGCATCAATCAGGGCTGCACCTTTGCCGACCTGCGCGTGGAGCACATGAAGCAGATCGCCGACCTGGACCTGGACGGCTACGCCATCGGCGGCCTCGCTGTGGGTGAGCCCACTGAGGTGATGTACGAGATGATCAGCGCGGTCGAGCCCTATATGCCCAAGGATAAGATCCGTTACCTGATGGGCGTCGGCACTCCCGGCAACATCATCGAGGCCGTCTCCCGCGGCGTGGACCTCTTCGATTGCGTCATGCCCAGCCGCAACGCCCGCCACGGCCACCTGAACACCTGGGGCGGCATCATCAACATCAAGAACGCCAAGTACGAGCGTGACGAGCGCCCCATCGACCCCGCCTGCGGCTGCCCGGCCTGCCGGAACTACTCCCGCGCCTATATCCGCCACCTGTTCAAGGCAGAGGAACTGCTGGGTATGCGTCTGGCCGTCATGCACAACCTCTGGTTCTACAATCACCTGATGGAGCGCATCCGCGATGAGCTGGATGCAGGCACCTTTACCGCCTTCCATGACCGCTATGTCAAGCTGCTCGACACACGAATTTGAGATTTAGCCTTGAAACATGCCGGACAAGCGCGTATAATAAGGTCATATGAATTTGAGAGGAGATTTTGCCCCATGCAATTTCTGACTACGACCGAAAGCTACATCAGCCTTTTCTTTACTCTGGCTCTGATGCTGGTGATGCTCTACTTCATGATCTACCGTCCCCAGAAAAAGCAGGAGAAGAAGGACGCTGCAATGCGCTCTTCTCTGGAGATCGGCGATCAGGTCACCACCATCGGCGGCGTCATCGGCCGTGTGGTCGCCATCAAGGACGACACCTTCGTGCTGGAGACTGGCGCTGACCGTGTGAAGATCCGCTTCACCAAGAACGCCATCAGCTCTGTCGAGAAGCTGAACATGGACAACGCCCCCAAGAAGTAATAATTTTCCGGATTCGTGCTTTGAACGCGTCTCCCTGCATACAGTAGGTGCAGGGAGGCGCGTTTTTATGTCTGATACCAAGAAGTTCCCGGCGATCGGGCTGCTGGTCGTTTTTGGAGTGGGCAGTGTGGCAGCAGCCGTGAGCCTGGCAGGGTTCGGCTGGCTGATGGTCAAACAGGGCCTGACGCAGGAGTCCGCTGCTCCGCTGGCCACGGCGGCAGTCTGTCTCGGCAGCTTTCTCAGCGGCCTGCTGATGGCCATTCTGCAAAAGGGCAAGGGACTCGTCTGGGGCGCAGCGGGAAGGAGTTCTCTTTGCAGGGCTGCTTTTTATTCTGGGTACACTGTACCAGAGCGAGTGGGAAACGATGCAGTTCGTCCGGGCAGGGCTTGTCCTGCTGATGGGGGTTCTGGGCGGGGTCCTCGGAATGCTGCGCACGGAGCGAAAGCGGCGCTGAATGCTCAGTCCACGCTACAGCGGCCATACACAACAAAAGCAGGAGGGAAAAAGCACGATGTGGGTCTATCAGGAAACGGAAACAAATGCAGCGGCGCTTGTGCCGACGCTGCCGGAAGATACAGAGGGCGAGTCTCTGGCAGAAAAAGAAGCCATGACGCCTGCTTCCGGGCGGCTGACGGAAATGCCGCCTCAGAAAGCTCCCCGGCGGAAGCCCTTCCAGGCCAGCCGGGACTGCATCCTGCTGGCGGCGGCCTATCTCTTCGGTACGCTGATGGCGGGCGTCCTGCAGGCGCTGTGCGACGCTGAAGAGATGGAAACGCTGGCCTATTATCTGGACTGCTGGCGCGGAGTGTTCGCGGCGTCCAGTGCCGCGCAGGCGGTGGGACTGTTCGGGGCAGAGCTGGCTGTCGTCCTCGGAGCGGCGGCAGTGTTCCTCCTGCTGGGGCTTTCGGCAGTGGGGCCGCTGCCCATCTTTCTGTTTGCGATGTTATACGGGACAGGCTCCGGCCTGCTCTCGGCGCAGCTTCTGAATAGCCTCGGGGCAAAACAGCTCGTTCTCTTTTTGCTCACCGCCAGCCTGCCGACCGCGCTGGCGGCAGGTGCGCTCTGCCTGTTCGGAGCCTCGGCTCTGCAGGTCAGCAGCCGCATCCACGCCTTCTCTTTCGGCAGAGGGGATAAGGGAAGCCATCCGGCAGGAGCACGGCTCCTGGTGGGGCAATTCGCCTTACTGGCGGTCTGTCTCTGCCCGCTCTGCGGTGCGGCCACCGGCCTTGTATGTCTTGCAAATCGTCTGATGCAGGCCGGATAAGCGCCCGGCTTTCTTGCGGCCTTGGGTCGGATGTGGTATGATAAAGAAAATGATTTTCATGAAATGAAAACAGGGAGTCCAGAATGAAAGAACCGAAGCTGAAAACCGTATACGTCTGCTCCAACTGCGGAGAGACAAGCCCCCGCTGGATGGGCCGCTGCCCCAGCTGCGGCAGTTGGAACACCATGAATGAGGATGTGGTCGCCGAAGCGCCCAAGGCCGGGCTTTCCGGCGGCAAAGCCGCTGCGCCTGTCCGGCAGGAGGGCGTCACATCGCTGACGGCAAGGCGTCTGGCTGACATCAGCACGACCGAGGAAAAGAGCCGCATCCTGACGGGCATTTCCGAGCTTGACCGCGTATTGGGCGGCGGCATCGTGTTGGGCGGCGTCGTACTGCTGAGCGGTGAGCCGGGCGTGGGCAAATCTACGATGCTGTTGCAGCTCTGCGGTGCCATCTCCAACCAGCACACGGTGCTGTATATCACGGGCGAAGAGTCCGTCCGTCAGGTCAAGCTGCGTGCGGCCCGCCTGAAAGTCCCGCAGGATAACATCTATCTGGCGGCAGAAAACGACGTAGACGAGATCTGCGGCCTCATCGAGAAGGAAAAGCCGGAACTGGTCGTCATCGACTCCATCCAGACCATGCGGTGTATGGACATCTCGTCTTCGTCCGGCACGGTCAGTCAGGTGAAAGAGAGTGCGGCCCGCCTGCTGGCTGTCGCTAAAAAGCAGGAGATCCCGATGTTTATCGTGGGCCATGTCAACAAGGACGGTGCTATCGCAGGCCCGAAGGTCATGGAGCATATCGTGGATACGGTTCTTTACTTTGAGGGAGACAAAATGCTGCCATACCGCATCCTGCGGGCGGCTAAGAACCGCTATGGCTCCACCAACGAGCTTGGTATGTTTGATATGACAGGGCAGGGCCTTGAGGAAATCGAAAATCCGTCCCAGATGCTCCTGGAAGGCCGTCCGCTGGGCGTTTCCGGGAACTGCGTCGCCTGTACTATGGAAGGCAGCCGCCCCATTCTCAGCGAGATACAGGCCCTTGCGACCAAGACGAATTTTCCGGCACCCCGGCGAGCCTGCAGCGGTTACGACTACAACCGCATGAATCTGCTCATTGCCGTGCTGGAAAAGCGTGCAGGCTATTTCTTCGGCAATCTGGACGTGTATATCAACATCGTCAGCGGCATCACCCTGCGGGATACCGCCTGCGACCTTGCCGTCTGTCTGAGCATGGTGTCTTCGCTTCTGGACTGCCCCGTGAGCGATAAGCTCATCGCCATTGGTGAAGTTGGCCTCGGCGGCGAGGTGCGCAGCGTGCCGAATCTGGAGCAGCGTCTGCGGGAAGCGGAACGTATCGGCTTTGAACGTGCCGTCGTACCCAAGCACAGCCTTGCACATCTGAACGCCGCCGATTATCCTGGCATGAAACTTGTCGGTGCCGCCTATATCTCGGACGCCATCCATGCCCTGAAATCCGACCGTCTGTGACCATAAAAAGAGGAAACCATGTCGATTTATCTGGACGAGAAAAATCCCGAAAAACATAAGCCTTTTGATGATGCCTCGCCGGACATCGTCGCGTATGTGCGCTATCTGGAAGTCATCGCAGGCAAAAGCCCCAACACGGCCTTCAGCTATTACTGCGACCTGCGCAATTTCAGCCGCTTTATGAAGCGTCGGCGCGGCCTTGTAACCGACGATACCGAGATAAAGGACATCGACCCCAAGGGGCTCGATACGGCTTTCTGGGGCAGTGTGACCAAGGAAGACGTTTATGAGTATCTGTACTTTCTGAACAGCGAGTGCGGCAACAAAAAGTCTTCGACGGCCCGGCGGCTGGCAAGTCTCCACGGCTTTTATGATTATCTGGTCAATCAGGTAGACCTGCTCAAAGAGAACCCGACAGCGTCCATCAAGCCGCCCAAGCAGGATAAAGTCCTTCCCAAGTACCTGACGGCAGAGCAGTCCATGGACCTTCTGGAAAGCACCCAGACCCAGAGCGATTTCCCGGAGCGGGATTACTGCATGGTCGTGCTGTTTCTGAACTGCGGGATGCGTCTTTCGGAGCTTGTCGGCATGGACCTCGGTGACATCGACATGGAACAGCGGCAGATCCGTTTGTTCGGCAAAGGCCATAAAGAGCGGATGGTCTACCTGAATGATGCCTGCATGGAGGCATTGCAGATCTATCTGAACAAGCGCAACACGATGGAGGGCCTGAACCCCAAAGAGAGAGCTGTCTTTATCACCCGGCGGCGCAAAGAGCGAATCTCAAACCGCAGGGTAGAGCAGCTGGTGACAGGAGCCATGAAAGCAGCGGGTCTGCGTGGTTTTTCCACCCATAAGCTCCGCCATACTGCCGCGACGCTGATGTATCAGACTGGCAACGTGGATATTCTGACCCTCAAACAGCTTCTGGGCCACAGCAGCGTCGGCACGACACAAATTTATACACACCTGCAGGAATTTCAGGTGCGTGCAGCGATCGAGCAGAATCCGCTGGGTGAAGTCAAGAAGGCAAACTTGGATACAACATCGAAGGAGACAGGGGAGAGCAAGGGGGAATTTGACGATTCTCCGTCGGATGAGCCTGAAAATGATGCACCGGACGGCCCGATGGAAGCCTTTGAGGGTGCCGCACAGGAAGGTTTCCGGGTGGATGTTTCGAGCCTTGCGGATACGAATGAACCCGAATGAACCCACACGATTTTTCAAAGGTTATTCGGTGTGGATGCTTCGATTTAAGGACATTCCAGAGGTTCTGAGACTTTACAAGAAAAATCAGAAGCTTCAGCTGGAATATATTGATGGAACCACGCAGACTGAACGCTCTTAAAAAATATGAGCGGCTGGAATCAAAAAGTGATGGCCATTGAAGTCAGAAAAGTTTTTACAGACAACAGCTGGACGATCGTAAAACAAAAAGGCTGACGAAAACATACAAAGCAATGCATTCAAATAACACAACTGTACAAAACCCGAAAAACCGGTCCAGCCAGCCCAAAAGGCTCAGGAGCCGCCGGAAAGGCCCGAAACCTGAAAAAGAGGGCTTTTTCGCCCCCCTATATTTCGTATAACCTGCATTATACGAAATGATATAAATTTCAAAAAAAGAGGCCCCCTTCTCCTGCGTTCCGTCATCGGTGCAGGTTTTGGGAGCCTCTGCTGTTCTTTTATATCATTTCGTTTGGGACGCGTGGATCGCCTGCCAAGCAGGCATCGTAAAATACAGCTGGACAAGACCGCTTTCATGCGAGCGTCCATTGCATCAGACTTTACAGCGGTGTATCCAGCGGCTGTGTTCCGAAGTACGCGCAGATCGCTTCATAGTAAACGCGTGCCACTGTCTTACAGCCTTCTTCGCTGCCAAACTGTGCAACGTCCTCTTCGCTGGTCACAAAGCACTGTTCTGCCAGAACTGCCGGACAGTTTACATCTTCCAATAAGGTAAAGCTTCGCTCGTCCCTTACTTCGGTATGGGTGCTCTCTACAAGCTGCTTTACCTCGCCCTGATAATAAATGTACCGGATGCCGCCGTGGCCGCGAAGCTTTGCGCCTGCGGCCTGCATTCCCTGCGCCAGCTGCTGCGCGAAGTAATAGCTCTCCTGATGCCATGTACGGCCCGGAACGGACGGATAACACTCAAAGCCTGCTGCGGCAGAACCCTCCGGTGCGGAGTTGCCGTGGATGGACAGCAGCAGCTGCGGGCTCTGGGCATTGATGGCTTCCGCCCGCTCGCTGGGCTTTGCGGTGGCATCATAGCTTTCGCGGGAACGCAGCGGGATGTAATTAGGGTCGGCCTCCAGCAGCGCAAGCAGAGCCTCGGAGGTCTGGGCCGTCATCTCTTTTTCTTCGATGACTCCCCTTGCGCCCGGGTCGCTTCCGCCGTGGCCGGCATCAATGCAGACCCGGTAGGGCGGGTCGCCCACCACAGGTCGGAAAGGTTCTTCCCCGCTCTCATTTCGCCCGGAGCCGAACAGCGCTGCTTTCCAAAGGAAAAATGCTGCACTGAAGCAGACGACACACACCAAAAGGCCGATGACCGTCGCAGCGGACGGGCCGCCCTGTCTTCTCCGGCGTGCGCGTCTCGGATTTGAACGTCCTGCCATCGGCTTACTTCAGCTCGACGACGGTCACGCCGCTCTCGCCCTCGCCGTAACGACCCAGACGGAAGCTCTTGACCATTCGGTTTCCCCGCAGATGCTTATGGATGGCCGTGCGCAGTGCGCCGGTACCATTGCCGTGGATGAGATATACCACAGTCTGGCCGTTCAAAATCGCACGGTCGATGAAGGAATCCACCTCCGGCAGCGCCTCGTCTACGGTAAGACCCAGCAGGTTGCATTCCATCTTTGCCGTGCGCTGTACGCGCTCTACCCTGCCATTGGGCCGGTTGGCGTCGCCGGTCAGGCGGGAGTAACGCTGCTGGGCTTTGGTCTGAGGCTTCGCTTCCTTGACCAGCTTTTCCGGCTGCTTGAGGCCCTTGAGCGGCACTTTCGTCTTGATGATGCCGGCACGCACCAGCACATCGCCGTTTTTATCCGGCAGAGAGAGCACGGTAGCTAGCTGGTTCAGCTCTGCGATGCAGACCTCCTGCCCTACCTTGACTTCCTTCAGCGGCACGAACTCCTTGACCGGGTTGTGTACCACTTCGGTCCCCATAAAGAGCTTTTCGGACTCTTTCTTGGCGATCTCACGGGCGCGCTGGGCCTTCTGCTGGGTGCTCATCCGCTCGTCTTTCTGGAGCTGGCGCAGCTCATCCGTCAGAGCGTAAGCCTTGCTCTCGACTTCCTGCGCCAGTGCGCGGGCCTTGGCGCGGGCAGCTTCCAGCTCATTCTCGCCCTGCCGGATAAGCTCATCGCGCTTCTGACGGGCTGCATCCAGCTGGTGGGCGGCCTCGTTTTTCAGGCCTTCCACCTCGTCCTGACTGGCTTTGAGCTGGAGCTTCAAATCATCCAGCTGGCCAAGAACGGCGTCCAGACGCTTGTCTTCTGCGGACAGATGCTGCTGTGCAGCCTCAATGACCCGCTCCGGGATGCCAAGCTTTTCGCTGATAAGGAAAGCGTTGGACTTGCCCGGAACGCCGACGCTGAGCTTATAGGTGGGGCGCAGCGTCTCCAAATCGAACTCGCAGCTGGCGTTGACGACGCCCTTTGTCTCGAGGGCGAACACCTTCAATTCTGCATAGTGCGTTGTGGCCATCAGGAGCACACCGCGGCGGCGCAGCTCTTCGATGATGGCAACAGCCAGTGCCGCACCTTCCGCCGGGTCGGTACCGGCACCAAGCTCGTCCAGAAGCACCAGCGTGTGGGGCATGGCAAGCTCAAGGATGCCAGTGATCTTCTTCATATGACCGGAGAAGGTGGACAGGCTCTGCTCGATGCTCTGCTCATCGCCGATGTCCACGAGGAATTCGTCGAAGACACAGATCTCACTGCGCTCATCCGCCGGGATGAGGAAGCCGCACTGTGCCATCGCGCAAAGCAGACCGGCCGTTTTCAGAGTGACGGTCTTACCGCCGGTGTTGGGGCCGGTGATGATGAGCGAATCATATTCCCTGCCCAGCGAAATATCGACAGGAACGCACTTCTTTGCGTCGATGAGCGGATGACGCGCCCGGATGAGCGAGAACGACGTATCCGTCCGGACAGTGGGTTTGAACGCCTTCATATCCAGTGCAAGGCGGGCTTTTGCAAGCAGGACGTCGATTTCCAGCATGGCCTTATAGCTGTACTGGAACTGCGGCTCAATGGCTGCGACCTGACCGGTAAATGCTACCAGGATACGCTCGATCTCCTGGGCTTCCTGTGCGCGGTACTGTAAAATGCGTGCGTTTGCCTCCACAACAGCCTGCGGCTCGACGAAGACCGTCGCACCGGTAGACGAGACGTCATGGATGATACCGCTCACCTCTCCGCGATACTCGCTTTTGACAGGAACGACATAACGGCCATTTCGGATGGAGACGACGCTCTCCTGTAAGTACTTGGAGGTGTCCATGTTCCGGACCATGCTTTCCAGACGGTCGCGGATGCTGTTTTCAGTCGCACGGATCTTCTTGCGCAGGTCGTTCAGGGTGTGCGATGCCGTATCTGCCATTGCATCCGGTGCAAGGATGGCACTCGAAATTTGCTGCTCGAGGCCCGGCTGAGGAGCCAGCGCATAGAATAAGTCGTCCGTCGGAAGTGCATCGTGTTCCGAAGAGCCATACCAGCTGACAAGGTTCTGAAAGTTGCGAAGCGCACCGGCCACCATCAGCAGTTCACCCATTGAGAGGACACCGCCCTTGACGGCGCGGGCGGCCAGCTGACTGACGCCCTCTACTCCACCGAAGCGGGGCGAGCCGTTTTTGATGAGCAGTGAATTGATGGCATCGGTCTGTTCCAGCGCATACCGCACTTCATCGGGGTCGCACTGAGGCTCGATGGCAAGGAGCTTTTCGCGGGACTCCTTGCACACACAGCCCTCCGCCGCCCGGGCAATGATCTTGTCCAGTTCCAGCGTTTTCAAATAACTTGTTTCCATAGTAATTCCTTATATCAAATCGATTTCAAATGGTTATGGCAGGACGGATCTCAAAAAGGCGTAGCTTTTCAACGGCTTGTCCAGATGGGTCAGCGCATATTGCTCTGCTGCTGCAGAGAGCTTCGCCAGACTGCCGACGGAAATACGGAAGCCGAATATCTTTTTATCTTCTACCAGACAGATATGCCGCAGCGCAAACAGCGCCCCGGCGTCCAGATTGCACTTTTTCCCCGCCTTTTGGGCGCAGGATTCGCAGAGCAGACAGCCCTCCGCCGGGTCGAGATAAAAGGCAGGGCCGTCGTAGGTGCCGCAGTCGCGGCAGTAGACCAGCTGCGGCAGAAATCCGCACTCACTCATGGTGCGCAGCTCAAATACAGCCTTGATTACCCGGAGGTCGGCCTTTTTCTCGCTTATCATGTAAAAGCAATTCAGGAGAAGCCTCAGTTCTTTTTCCGCTTCGTCTCCTGTGGGCGAAAGCGCCGAGGCCATTTCCGCCATATACATGGCAAGGCTCATCCCCTCGATGGAGGACGAGATTCCATGGAAGACGTTTTTGACATCCGCCTCTCGCACTGTATACATATTCCGTCCGGGGACAAGCACGAACTCCGAGTAACAAAAAAGCCCGCAGGCGCTGAACAGTTTGCTTTTCAGCCGCAGGCTGCTCTGCGCAGAGGCCGAGATGACTCCCAGCCCCGGCGTCAGAAGCGTGATGATCCGGTCTGATTCTTTATACCGGGTCTCTTTCAGGACAAGGCCCGGGGTCACAATGGTATCCATCTGTTTTTTCTCCTGCCGGGGCGGTGAGCCGCTGCTGAGCAAGCTGCCGCCTGTAGTCCAGATAACACAGAATATCACCGGTGCAGGCAAACGTCTGCCAGCTGAGTTCCACATCCATCGGACAACGCTCCCTTCTTTAAGGTATAGTATCACCTCTAGGGTACTGCGCTATCCCCGGGAAATCTGTCCTGTTATGAGGCTCAGCGGTTGGGCTGCTGCTTGAAGCCGAAATTGTTGAGCATGAACTCATTATCGCGCCAGTCGGCTTTGACCTTCACCCAGCACTGTAAGTTGACGCGGCAGCCGAGGAATTCCTCGCAGTCGGTGCGGGCTGCGCTGGCGATCTTCTTCAGCATCGCGCCGCCCTTGCCGATGACCATGCCCTTGTGACTCTCCCGCTCACAGTAGATGTTCACGTCGATGTCCACGAGGTCGGTGCCGGGGCGCTCCTTGAAGCGCTCGACCACGACCGCAATGCCGTGCGGGATCTCGTCCCGCATATAGAGCAAAGCCTTTTCGCGAATAACTTCCGCAACGAGCTCCTTCTCAGGCATATCGGTGTAGGCATCATCGTCAAAATAATGCGGGCCTTCCACGGCATAGCGGCTCAGTGCGTCGAACAGTTCCTCGCAGTGGTCATTATCGCGGACACTGACGGTATAGACATCATCAAAGACGCCCAGGGCCTTCAGCTCCGCCTTGCGGGCCTCGAGGTCCGCCGGGTCTTTGACGAGGTCGGTCTTGTTGATGACCGCGATGGCCGGGCCGCCCTTTTTCAGAGCCTCGACCAGAACCATCTCCGATTCATTCAGCGCGCCGTAGGGCTCGAACAGCATCATGGACACATCGACGTCAGCAATGGAGTCGCTGGCCGTCTTGTCCATCCGTTTGCCCAGCTTATTGTGGGGCTTATGCACGCCGGGGGTGTCCAGCAGAACGTACTGCAGAGGCCCCCGGGTGATGACGCCAGTAATACGGGTACGGGTGGTCTGGGGCTTGGAGGTGACGATAGCCACCTTCTCCCCCACCAGCAGATTCGTCAGGCTGGACTTGCCCACGTTCGGGCGGCCAATGACCGCCACGAACACAGAGGATGTATCATAATGGCCCTGGATCGGTGTTTCGTTTTTCAAAATAGAACTCCTGTCTTTTTATTCCGTGTAGCTCACCGTGCGGGGCAGACCCAGCTGGATGAGGACAGCTTCTTCCTTCTCACGCATCCGCATGGCTTCCAGACCACCGTTCTCGTGGTCATAGCCCAGCAGATGGAGCATGGAGTGGACCGTCAGGAAAGCGACCTCTCTCTGCAGCGGATGGCCGTAGAGAGTCGCCTGCTCCTGTGCGCGCTCCATGCTGATGACGATGTCACCCAGCATCTTGCAGCCGTTGTTCTCGTCCACGTCATAGACGCCGTTCTCCCCCAGAGGGAAGCTCAGCACATCCGTGGGCATCGGCTTGTTGCGGTACTGGTTGTTCAGCTCAGCAATGGCTGCGTTGTCCACGAAGGTCACGCTGATCTCCGCCGGGTCGTCAAAATGCTCATATTCCAGCACAGCGTTGCAGGCGCGGCGGATGAGGATGCGAAGGCCCGAGGGGACCTTGATCGCTTTCTGCGAGTTGGTGATCAAAACTTTATTGGACATAAATCGTCCGCTCCTTTCGTTTCTACATTCTATTGAACGAATGTCCCCGGTTTCTGTGGTATGCCGCCGGGGTTGTTTTTTCAGTGTTTAGCCGGGTGGGCAGCGGCCTCGTAGGCTTTGATGATCTCCTGCACCAGACGGTGACGCACCACATCTTTTTCGGTGAAGTAGCACTGCGCGATGCCGTTCACGCCTTTGAGGACCTGAAGTGCATCCACAAGGCCGCTGCGGGTGCGGTCGGGCAGGTCGATCTGAGTGACGTCGCCGGTAACGACCACTTTAGAGCCGACGCCCATGCGGGTGAGGAACATCTTCATTTGCTCCGGGGTGGTGTTCTGCGCTTCGTCGAGGATGATGAAGGAATCGTCCAGCGTCCGGCCGCGCATATAGGCCAGCGGTGCAACCTCGATGATCTGCTTTTCCACCAGACGCTCATAGGTCTCTGCGCCCAGCATATCGAACAGGCCGTCGTACAGAGGCCGCAGATAGGGGTCTACCTTCTGCTGCAGGTCACCCGGCAGAAAGCCCAGCTTCTCGCCTGCCTCCACCGCCGGGCGGGTCAGCACGATGCGGGAGACATCTTTGGCCTTGAACGCCTTGACAGCCATTGCCACAGCAAGGTAGGTCTTGCCGGTACCCGCCGGGCCGACGCCAAAGGTGATGGCGTTGTTCCGGATGGAGTTGAGGTACTCTTTCTGGCCCAGGGTCTTGGGACGGATGGGCCGGCCTTTGACCGTCACCGTCACGAAATCTTCGGTCAGCTCCCGGACGCGCTTTTCCTCACCGTCATGCGCAAGGCTCAGGCAGTAGCGCACCGTCTGGTCTTCCAGCGGTGTATGGTTCTCGATAAGGAGAAGCATCCCCTCCACAGCACGGGCCGCAGCTGCAACATTGGCCGGTTCGCCCGAAATGCGCAGCATCGTACCGCGGCACACCGCCGTCACCGAAAATTCTTTCTCCAGCATACGGATGTTCCGGTCACAGTTCCCGAATACGGCGGCTGCGATCTCTACGCTGTCTAATTCAATGCTCTTTTCTGCCATGCGGCTCCTCCTGAATGTCACTAGATTCTGCTTCTATTGTACCACCAAAACAGCGCGAAGAAAACTATGAAAATTGCACAAAATTTTTCAACCGCATATGGCGGTTTGGCAGAGCACTCGAAACCTGCTCTATCAGCCTTTTCAAAGTCGTCTTTAGGACAGCTGCTTCGTTTGCATTGCTTTCCCCGGAGGGTTGTGCTATATTGTTTTTAGGAAGTGGCTTAGGGGCTTCACCGCCCTGCTCGGTTTTGAGTACCGAGGTAAGGCCGCTTTCTTCTTTTGTCGAAGCTCTTTCAGTTTCCAGCTCAATGAACTTCACACCTTCCAGCTTGACGTTCTGTCCCTCATATGCTCTACTGTCTATAGAGCCATAGCGCTGTAATCCAACAGGCACCTTGAAGCCTAGCGATTGCATCAGCGCTGTGGTTCTTTTTTGTCTGCGGAAACATACAACACCTCACTTCGAAAGGCGTTTTCCCGGCCAAACAAAAATCCCCGAAAAGCCAGGCGTGAAGCCACTTTTCGGGGATTTTTGTTGTTTTATATTCTGTTACTCCTGCATATAAGCCAGTGCCTTATCGAACAGCGGCAGATATTGGCTTTCGATACGGTCAAAAATCGCTCTTGCAGTCGCCTCATCATAAACATGACTGGTCAAATTGCGGTCGTTCAGCAGCTCCAGCCACACTTTCGAATCCTCTATCATGCCGAAAGCAAAAGCCTGCTTGATGACCTCTTTCGGGCTGTTGATATTGGTATATCCCTGGTCGAGCAGATATTCCCTCATGGTTTTCCATGCAAGTTCCGTGCAAAACTCAAAGCGCTGGATGGCACCATCCCGCACAGAATCCAGCGGGTATTTCTTATAATCATCCAATGCCTCACGCAGCCGCTTCACAGCTTCCTTAAGATAGTTATATTTTTCATGCAGCTTATCCATCAGCTCTACACCATCCTTTTCAATGTTTGCAACAAAGGCGGGATTCATCCCGTCCTGCATATGGACAATATCAAATTTCAGCAGCGTGGGCAGGTCTTCGCATTCCATCCAAAATTCTGCTCGGTTGTCTGGCGGCATCCCGTACACGGCCAGATCCATGTCGCTGTTGGGGCGGTTGTCCCCTCTGGCCCGTGAGCCAAACAGCACGAGCCGCTTTGCCCCGAATCGCCGGGCCAGTGCAGCCAGCCGCAAATACAATTCATCCATATTCCCTGCTCCTTTTATACCTGATATGGTCCAGCTGATAATGCAAGCTTTAATTACTGAAGTCCTGAGGCTCATCTGAATTGCGGTGAGAAGGCAATCATTCTACTTTAGAGGGAGCCTTTTGGGAAACTGCCTCTTTTTTACGTTGTCAGCTTTTCTGCTATACGCTCGAGTAGTTCCCAGTCCTTCGGCTCTAAGTCGGCCAACATGACAACCAATCGCTTACGAAATTCTTTGTCGTCATTACGTGCAATCTCTGCAGCAAAGTCCATAATTTTATCGCTGGCGGCAGTTGGCGCTGCGAACATTTCACCTTCTCCGGTGCGCAGCCATGATTCATTGACGCCAAATTCGCGGCAGATGTCACTAATTGTACGTTCACTGGGAGATTTAGCACCAGAACAAAGTTCGGATGCAAACGGCTGTGAAATGTGCAACCTGTTTGCAAAGTCGACTCTTTTTAATCCAAGCTCTTCAAGAATTTTTTTAATACGTTCGTTCATCGGTTTTCGCCCCCCTTACAATCTGCATTGTATCACGCAGGTAAAGCCATGTCAACAAAAGAGTATAGCTCGGCTATGATTTTGTTCTTATCGACGCCACTTGGCTATTCCGTAGTTACTTACAGATAAAGCCAAACAAAAATCCCCGAAAAGCCAGGCGCGAAGCCACTTTTCGGGGATTTTACTTTGGAGCTACTGATCCGATTCGAACGGACGACCTGCTCATTACGAGGCCGTTAATATTTCCAATTTTATAACATATCTTCGTTAAAATAGAAACCGCCTGCGCCACCTCTTGCGCCACCTCCCTTGCTCAGCAGGTGGCGCAGTTTCTTCCTATTTACCGGTCGTTTGCGCCTTACTTCACGCTCTTCCGCAGCCGCTCAAACTCAGCATCGGCCTGAATGACCTCCTTGGTAAAGCTGTTATTGAACCACCAGTTGACCAGCGCAGACACGGTGGTGAAGCCGGTGGAGATGAGCTGCTCGAGCTGGGTGCTGTCGATGGGCAGTAGGGGCTTGCCCAGAGAGGACAGCACCTGGTTGATAAGGGCCAGCGCCAGCACGGCGGTGCGGGAATATCTCAAGTAAACAAAAAATCCCCCGGTGCTCCAAACGGAACACCGGGAGTTTATTTTATCCAATAATTTCATCAATGCCTTTCAGGCCGTATGTAACGCTTGCCATGATATTCTCCTTACTGCTTTTTTGAAATTTTAACCCAGCGGGTTTTCATTTGGTGCGGGTATTGCTCCGGTTTTTTAGGCTTTCTTTTTCCTGTCCACTCAACACCGCCTGCTTTGCCTTCGCATTTATACCCGGCTGCCTTTAGCGAGCTGCCTGTCTCGGTGTCCAAAATGTACGTTACGACCTTTTTGTAACCCATTGCTCTTGCGGCGCGATATGCTGCGCCATATAGCATACTGCATACATCCGGCGTGCCATCTGTGCAAAGACGTGTGACCTCTAATGTATAACCATCGTCCAGTACTCTTGACACTGGTCTGCCGCATATGGCAACGCCAACAAGCACGCCGTCCTTTGTGGCACCAATAGAGAACTTATGCCCAACGACGGCTCCGTGATGCCGGTGATGCTCTTTGACGTACTCGTTTGCGGTTTTTAAAGTGACGGGGCATAGCTCCAGCATTTTTGTCACGCTTCCTTTCCTAGCGCCGCCTTTGCCCGGTCAAAGAAAAACTGGATCACGGTGCCGATGGTTTCATCGGTGATGGCCCAGCTGATGAGCCTGCCGTATTTGCTGGTACTCAGGGCGGCCCGGAGCATCTTGACGACCCACGCCTTGCGCTCTGCGCCGCGCTTTGTCCCCTGAATCTCCCGCTCTGCCCGCTCGATGAGGTCCAGCACCAGCGGCTTTACGGCGGCGCCATAGCCCAGGCGGATGCCGCCAAGGGCGTAAAAGACAAAGCCGCCCAGCATCAGCACTGCCGCCACCGGGGCGGGAATGACGCCCAAAATGTTATTGATCGTTGCCATGTATTACTCTCCTCTCTCTTTTTCGAGATCTGCAATGCGGTGGTTTGCCACCTTCATCTGCTCTTCGAGCACCGGCACACGCTGGGCGAAGTTGTTGTGCGCCCGGACTTCCCGGGTCAGCTCCTCCAGCTTTGTTTCGGTGACGGCCTGCTGCTTGTCCAGCTTGGCGTCCATGCTCTGAGCGGTGCGGTTGTTGGAGACAAACGTGCCGATCAGGCTCAGACCGCCGGTGATCAGTGCCACAATAACCGCTTCGCTCATGCGCCCTCCCGGAGCCGGGTCAGCCCCTTTGCCTTAATGATTTTCGGGTAGTTGACGGTCGTCACGTCGAGGTCCACCGGCCCGTTGATGCCCGGCACGCTGCCCTCGCTGGTGTGCTGGTGTGCGTTGTACCCGAAGCCCACCTTCGGCGTCTTGCCGGTATAGTCTGCCAGCCAGATGTCCCACCGCCCGGCCAGACGCTCCATCTCGAGGTTGCGGTTGGCGTAGCTCGTGTAGGTGTAGAACTGGGCGTAGAACCCCATCTTCTCGATCTGCTCGAGGTGGTAGGCCGCGAGGTTGGTCAGGTCTTTCGGCTTGTGAACAGTCAGCATGGCGTCTTCCATGTCCACCGCCACCGGCATGGTCAGCTCTTTGCCCCGCAGCGTCTTCCGCAGTACCGCCAGCTCTTTGTCGGCCTCTGCCTCGCTCGTGGCCTTCGTGAAATAGTAGGCACCAATATCCAGCCCGGCCGCCTTAGCATTGGCGTAGTTGCTATCGAAAGTCGGATCGATGTACGCCTTGCTGGGGTTGTAGCTGTTACTGTTCCCGCAGGCCCGGAGCATCACGCCCTTGTAGCCTGCCTCCTTGATAGCCTGCCAGCCTTCCATTTTGATTTTTCCCTGCCACCGGCTCACATCCAGGTACCGGTACGGCGGGTCTCCCTCCCAACCGGGCGGAGCGCTTACCTGCTCCGGGGCGGTAGCAGGGGCGTCAGGGGTGGTCTCTGCCTCGTTACCGGGGCCAAAGATAGCCCGCACCAGCTTTTCCAGCAGCTCCAGCAGTTTATCCATTGTAGTAGTCCTCCCCCGTGATCTCCTTGTATTGCTCAGGGGCGATTTCGCCCTCGGCAACCCTCTTGCCAAGCTCCCGCTTGACTCCGGCGCGGCGGCTTGCAGGCATCTCAGCCCATGTTTTCGTCCCGGCAATCAACCTGTTTGCCCAGATTTTATCCATATGCTACCTCCTTACTTGTTGTTGATAGCGGCGTCCAGCTCGCACAGCGAGTCCTCGATAGTCGCCAGCCGCTCCTGTGAGGCCATATCCTGCTCACACATGGCATCTTCGATCCCCGCCACGAGACCGGGCAGCTCCCTGAGCATCCGCTCCTCTTCCAGCTTCTTGTGGAGCTCTTTCAGGCTCTTTTCTACCTTACGCAGGCTCATCCGATAACACCTCCGATCATGGTGATAGTGCCGCCGACGCCGGAAGCTCCCCGAGTGATCATCACCTTGTAGTTAAAGGCCGCTCCCTTGGCGGCGGTCTTGTTGGCAAAGGCGTGGTGTACAAATGCCCGGCTCTCGCCGCTCTGGATGTCCGTCACGGTCTCCCACACGGGGGCATCGTCCAGTGCGTTGTTGGTCAGCTCCACGGTCAAGCTCATGTCTGCCGGGAAACTGCCCTCGAGCGTCAGCGCGGCCACGGTAATGGTATCATCCGCCGTTAGGGGCTGGGCCAGCGAGAGGACGGCGCTTGTCACATTTTTGGTAAAGGCCGCGGTCCACTCTGTCGTGGTCTTGCCGTCGTCCACTTCCAGCGTCAGGGTGTTCTCCCCGTTAAGGATCTGCTGGAACAGGGCTTTCTCGCTCAGGCACTGCACCGTGAGTTCGGTGCCGGTGGTCACATTCTCGCGGACGGCCAGCTCCACGCTGTTCACCTTTTCGGTGATGGTCATGGGGTCTCCGTCGCCATCGGTCACGGTGTAGGCCACCGTAAAGGGTGCATTTTTCTCTCCAAGCTTTGCCCCGCTGGCTCCTACATCGCTGGTTACTTCGGGGGGCTGGTTTACGGTCGGGAAACCATCCTTGTCGATGTACAGCGTCTCCGGCAAGGTGAAACAGGGAAGGGTGGCCAGGCTAGTTTTATATCTATCGAATTTAGAGAACGATATACTGGAGCCGCTTGCACCGACAACGGCATAATAATAATCGTAATCGTAAACATTGTCGCCATCTTCTTTATGATAGCCGCTCGATCTCGTGTCCGTACTTCTTGTCCAGAAGGAAGTGTCGCTGGCTGTTATGATATATCCTACCCGGGTTCTGGCTGCCGCCGAAAGAGCCGAGCCATCTGCAAGCCCCTTCGTATAATAATCTGTAGCCATGTTAAGCTCTATTGCTGATAGTGAAAAGAAATTTGCAGAACCCGTCTGTACTTTCGAATAGCTTTCGCTCCAAGTAGTATATTGATACTTATATGATGTGGTGGAGATCCATTTTTGTACGGCAGCTGTGAACTTGTCCAGAGTCAAATTCGCCGGACTCTCCCGGCAAAACAGTGTCCTCCCCCTACTGTTCAGGCCGCTCTCATAGTTGTGGCACAGCGCATAAAACTTGACTTTGGTACTGCCTTCCATCAGGTATACAAAGCCATCACCAATGGCTAAGTCTTTGATCTGCATTCGAATCCTCCTTCCTCTTAAAAATCAATGCGGCTCGCTTTCTTGTTCCACACCCCAGTCAGCTCTACGCCGTCGAGCGTGTCAAAGGCAGTAACGAAACTAGACCCATCAATGCCAGAGCCGAACTGCATCTCGAGCATTTTAATTCTTACGCCCGCTGCCGCAGCGTCCGCCGCAGCGCCGGAGATGGTGAGGGTGCCATCCACCCTCACGCCGCTTCCTGCCACCGGCCCGGCCACCGCAGCGCCGCCCTCTTCGCCCAGCAGGGTCACCTGCACCCGGATGTCGCCGGAGGGCTTCACCCGGGCATAGAAGCAGACAAATCCGTCCCGCGCCTCGCAGTAGGCCGGGCATCCCGCCTCCTGCGCCGCTGCGCCGTAGCTGTCCGGGTAGGAGCCGAGCGCCACGTAGCCGGTCTTCGCTTCCGGCACCGGGGCGGCCTGCATCAGGGGCCACGTCCCCTCTGCTTCCTCCCAGCCCTCCGGCGTTAGGGTCACAAGCCGGCTTCCCCGGTATCCGGCCCCGTCGCCCGCAAGGCCCGGGTACAGCACCTCACCGGCGCTGTTGTAGATAGGTTCACTCATTCTTTTACCTCCGCTTTTGCCGTGATGACGATGTTTCCGGTCACGGCCTCGATGTCCACTGCGCTCTCTTCGGCATTCCATGCGCTTCCGGTCACGTCCTCGCTGCCCATCTTCACGCTCAACTCGGTCAGGGCGTACCCGCTCTCGGCGGTCAGGGCGGCTTTGTAGGCCCGGCCCTTGGCCACCACAACGGCGGTCTGGTCGGTGGTCACGTGGCTCAGCCGGTTCACCACGCTGCACCACACCAGTGCCTGGCTCACGGTCACGCGGCATTCGGCCTTTACGCCGCCTGCCGTGGCGCTGATGAGCGCGCCGCCCTCGGCCACGCCCCGCACGATGCCGCCGCTGACGGTGGCCACGTCCTCCCGGCTGCTCTGCCACACCACGGTGCGGTCGTCGGCGTTCTCGGGCCGGACGGTGGCCGTCAGCCGGGCCGTGCCGTCCACGCTCAGCTCAAGGGTGCTGCGGTCCAGTGTCACGCTGCTCACCGGCACCCTCGCCGCCTTTACGGTCACGGTGCAGCTGGCCGTCTTGCCGCCCACGCTGGCCCGGATGATGGCCGCGCCGGCGGCACGGGCCGTCACCACGCCGCCGTCCACCGCGGCGGCCTCTTCGTTGGAGCTGGTCCATACGATGCTGTTCTGGGGGATGCTGGTGGGCAGCACCGTGGCCGTCAGGGTGGCAGTCCTGCCCTCCGTCAGCTCCAGCGTCCCGGCGCTCAGCATCAGGCTGGCGGCTTTCAGGCCGTCCTCGGCTACCGTCACGCTGCACGCTGCCTTCACGCTGCCCGCAATGGCCGCGATCTCCGTTGTTCCGGCGCAGATGGCCACCACCTCGCCCCCGGTCACGCCGGCGGTCTCCGGGTCGGCGCTGTACCATACCACAGCCTGATCAGCGTTCTCCGGGCTGACTGTTGCCGTCAGGGCCGCAGTCTCCCCCGGCTTCAGCGTCAGGGCGGTCTGGCTCAGGCTCACAGCCTCCACCGGCACCTCGGCCTCCCGTACCCGGACGGCGCAGCAGGCGTATTTCCCGCCGCTGGCCGCGAGGATGGCCGCAGCGCCCGGCTTCTTGGCCGTCACTGTGCCGTCGCTCACCTCGGCCACGGTCTCGTCGCTGCTCAGCCACGCCACGTCGCCCTCCGGGTCGGCGGCTGCGTCCAGCACCGCCGTCTCACCCGCCGTCAGGGCCAGAGCATCGGTGCTCAGGCTCACCCGCTCCACCGCCGGCTTTACCAGCACGGCGCACTCTGCGCTGCACCCGTCTGCCCGGGCCGTGATCCGTGTCCCGCCGGGGGTCTTTGCCGTAATGACGCCGTCCTCCACAGCGGCCACAGCCTCGTCGCCGCTCTCCCACAGCACGGTCTGCTCCGTTGCATTCTCGGGGCTGATCCGGACGCCCAGCGCTGCCCGGTCGCCCACGTGCAAGGTCAGGCTGTCCCTGTTCAGCCGCACGGCCTCCACCGGTACCTCGGCCCATACCCCGCTCAGCTGATCCAGCAGGGTGTCGGCGGTCTTGGTCTGATAGGCGGCTTCCCGCAGCAGACGCATCAGCAGGCGGCGCTCCTCCTTTTTCGGGGCAAGGTTCGCCGCCCGGTTCGCCGCCTGAGTGGCAGCGGTGCAGGCGTCCAGTGTCTCATTTGCCGCGCCCAGTGCGCTGGCAGCACTCGTCGCCGCAGCTGTGATGTCTGCCTGCGTCCTTGCCGCCGCAAGGGCGGCGGCGCTCTCGGCGTCCTCGGCGCTCATCCGCTCCTTCTGGGTGGCGGCTGCGCCTTTCTGGGCGGCATCCATCGCCGCCTGTGCCGTCTTGGCCGCGTCCTTTGCGGCTGCACCCTCGCTCATGGCCGTGTTCACGGCCTGCTGTACCAGCGCCACAAACTGGGCGTATACGCTGGGGTCTACGTCCTCCACCGTACCCGACAGCTCAATGGTCTCGTAGCAGTCGTATCTCGCCGGGCAGCTCATGGCCGTGTAGCCGTCCGCGCTCTGGGCCAGCAGCATCCACAGCCCCTGCCGGGCGGCAGTAAAGCGTCGGTCGATGGTCACTTCCCGGCTCTCGTCCAGCAGCACCGGCTGGGGCAGCGTGCCGCCCTCCTGCTCGATGTGCAGGGTCACGGCCATCCCGTCCCACTCCTCCGGCAGCGCGAAGCTCAGGCTCTCCACGCCCGCCGTTCCTACGCCGCCCAGATGCAGCACCCCCGGCTCGGCCCGCCAGCCCATCCCGCCGAATCGGTCTTTGATGATCCTTACTTTCACTCTGAGGCTCCTTCCTTTGAGAAAGGCTCCCCTCGCTAGGGGAGCTGCTTTGCAGCGCCGCCGTCAGGCGGACTGCAAAGCTGAGAGGTTTCCTTCCGGTCCGCTGCCGTTTCTAAAGGCCTCTTCTTCTTCAGCCTACCACGTCCCCTGCTTCAAAACTACTGCGGACTTATTCAAGCCCGCAGTAGTTTTGTAAGGTCTCGCCGCAGGCGAGCACGGGTTGCGGCTCCCAGCATCTGCTGCGCTGCCGCTTGCATCTTGCTGGCCGCTGCCCCAACAGCTCCTCCCTGTTTCGGCCACCGGCCGTGGTCGTCGCCGTTGCAGACATACAAAAAGAACGAGCACCCCCGGCTCACAGCCAGAGTGCTCGTTCTTTTCTTAAAACTGATTCAGAATATCGTGGTGTCCGATGTCCAGCAGCAGTATGATGGTGTCTCCGTCGTATTGCCATATGACCCGAACATCCATATTGACACTGAACTCGAACAAATCTGTTGTTCCCTGTATCCGCTTTGTTCGCAGTGACGGGTATAGCGGATCTTGCATCAGCAGTTCCAGCTTCTTTTTCAGCTGTGTCCGTTCTGCTGCCGACAGCCGTTTCATGTTCTTGACGAACCGCTTGGTAAATGTGATCTTGTACGCCATCAGCTCACTCCATCCAACATCTCAAACAGCTCGTCAACGGTATCAAAGACCGGCTGTTCACCGGCTGCGATCTTCGCCTTTGTTTCATTGATCTCGCTGCGCAGCTCGTCCAGATACTTCTTGGGGTACACGGCCACCGGCATGATCTGGATGGTTCCGTCTTTTTCCACGATTTCCAGCTTGTCGCCCTCGTGCAGGCCCAGCCGTGCCACGATGTCCTTCGGGATAGTGATCTGAGACTTGGTCCTCAGCTCTGTCAGCATATCTGTCAGCTCCTTTGCATCGTTGGATTTTCCAACTTTCTTATCATCAGTATACGCCAACTGCGCCGGAATATCAAGTCATTTTTACTTCACCCCCTCCCACCAGTTCTTCTCGTCCTTCGCCTTCTCCGCCTTCTTGTCCGCAGCGCTCACCCACTGTGCAAAGTCCTTTTCCTCGTACAGCGGATTCTCGTCTGCGTCCTCGAGGGCCAGCAGCTTCTTCTCCAGCTTCTCCCGGTCCCGGTCGCTTCCGGCCAGATACTCTTCCTTCACGGCCTCGGTGATCTTGGTCTTGATTCTGCCCTTGTCCTTGCCTGCGGTCAGCAGCCGGTTTATTTCGGCCTGCACGTCCTTCGCCCGGCCATTTTCCACTTCGTCCAGCAGGTCAGCGTACACGCTGGCGTCCTTGTCCCGGCCCTTTTCGGCCAGCAGCAGCTCGTTGGCCCTCTCGTTCACAGCGCCGGTCACCACGTCGGCCAGCTCCGCCCGCCGGGCAGAGTCTGTGCTGCCCACGTCCAGTCCCTCCAGCAGCTTCCTGAAGGCCGCTTTCCGTGCCGTCTCCGCCGCCTTCTCCTTGCCTGCGTTCTGGGCCTTGGCTGCTTCCAGAATGTCCTCGTCGTACTTCTTCAGCCGGGTCTTGAGCTGGCTGTCCACCTTGTCCGTCTTGTTCATCTGTTCCAGCTTCTTCATGGCCGCAGCAGCCTCCTCGCTGTCCCCGCTCTGGATGGCGTTGTACAGCCGGTCGTACTGTCCGGTGGCCGAAGAGGGTGCAGAGCTAAAGCTAAACCCTTCGCCGCTGCCGATGGCCTGTGCATCCTCCCAGTAGCTTTCAAACGCCTGCATTACCTTCCGGATGTTGGCCGCCGGTACGCCGTAGAGCTCAAGGCCGCACTGGATGTCCTTCAGCACCGCCTTGTTCAGCTTCTGGTGGTGCGCCGCCAGCTCTTCCTCGCTCATCTCGTTGGTGTCCGTCCGCAGCAGCTTGGCGGTCTTGGTAAAGGCGGCAAACAGATCGTTCACCGCACTGATATTGGTGGCGCTTACCACGTCGTAGTCCGCGCCGCTTGCGGCGTTCGAGATAACGCTGTAGATCTCCGCTCCGTACAAAAAGTTTCCGGCTGCGCTCTCGGTGTACAGGTCGAAAAACCGCTTGCCCACGCTGGCCGCCGTGATGTCGCCGTTCTCGTCCTGCTCCTTGTCCCACCGGTGGAGCAAAAAGTCCGCGCCAATCTTCATCAGGGCAAATACCGCCGTCTGCACCACCTGGCTTGCCGCCGCCCGGCGCAGGCTCTGCCCGGCCCGCTGTACCTCGGCCTTGTTCTCGGCGCTCTGGTCGGCAGCGTACCGGGCTTTCTGAGCCTTGTAGTCGCCCACGGCGTCGGCCAGGATGCCGTAGTTCTGGAAGCGCTGGGTGGTAAACATGGTCAGCGTCTTTACAAACTCATTGTCGCTGCGCTGGATGCCTGCCCGCTGCATGGTGGTGTAGTTTGGCTGGGTCTCCTCGATGACCCGCTGGTACATCTTGTTCACGGCTTCCCAGTAGGCTTCGCTGTTCCTTGATTCTTGGCTCCCCTCGGTAGGGGAGCTGCGAGCAGCGCCGCCATCGGCGGACTGCGCAGCTGAGAGGTTTTCCTCTGTCAGCCCGAACTCCGCTGCGTGGTGCTCCACATACCGCTTCGCGCCCTCCCACAGCGCGGCCACCGTGATCTCGTCCATGCCGGTGATCCAGCCGGTCACGGCAGGCATGGCCTCCGAGGCTTTGGCCACAAGGTTTTTGTGCGCGCCGATGGAACTCATCTCGCCCCGCTTCGTTCCCCGCAGCCGGTATTGCAGCAGGGCGTCTCCGTGCTGGCGTATCTCTGCTTCCACCGCGGCCCGCTGCTTGCCCGAGAAGTTCTTCACGAAGGGCAGCACCGCCGCCATGGTGTCTGCTCCCAGCACAGCGCCCGCCGTGGGCAGACTGGCCGCCTGCGCGATGGCCACGCCCGGGTTCACGGTCAGGATGGCCCCGGCGTAGTTGCCCCGCATCCGGTCGAGCGCCCGGCTCATGGTGCTGCTGCGGTGCCGCTGCCTGGTCTGCAGGTCGGTCAGCAGGTCATTGATGTAGCTTACCGTCTCCCTGCCCCACTTCTCGCCGATGATCTTGTCCTTCAGCACCCCGACGCCCTCCGCCGTCTCCACGGTGCTGTTCAGCACCCGCTGCACGTCCCGGATGGGGGCTGCAAGGCCCGCATAGGCTGCCGTGTCCCGCAGGCTCCGCTTTACCACGTTCTGGCACTCTTCCAGCAAAATGGGCTTGTCGCTCTTCACGCGCTCCTTCAAAAAGCCCCGGCCCTCGATGGTGGCATCCATCTTCACGCCCTCGATCTCCGTCGCCAGCGTGCTCCGGTCTACCGCGATGGGGTAGTAGTTCTTCACGGTGGCCCGGTCGTAGCCCAGCAGCTTCATGCTGGTCTCGTTGATGAGGTTCGTGGTGTACCGCCCGAAAAAGTCCTTCATGTCCTCGCACCATGCCCGGTCATAGTCCGTCATGGCGTCCTGTACCGTCTGCAAAATGGTGTCGGCCATGGGGACGCCGTCGGCGCCCACCAGCGTCCCCAGCATCACGGTCTGGCTGCGCTGGTAGGCTCTCTCGATGTTGCCCTTGGCGTACTGGGCAGCGTCCGGCAGGGTCAGGCCGCCGGTCATCAGGTGGTGGCGGCTGTCCTCGTTGCGCAGCAGCATGTACAGGCTGCACAGCTGCGCGTGGTTCAGCGGCGCGGCGTTGCCCCTGTTGTCCTTCAGGCCGATGTCCACCAGCTCTGCGCCGGGGCCTGCAAATGCCTCCACCTCTTTCATGTGTTCCTTGCCGGTCACGTTGGCAAACAGGCTTTCGCCTTCCACAAGGATTTCTGTCTGCCGCCGCTGTCCGTCGTTCAGCATCTGCCCCAGCTTCTCCATCTGGCCGTTCTTGGTGTAGCCGCCCAGGCGCCGGAACATTCTTGTGCCGCCCAGCATGTCCAGCTGGTAGCGGTTCATCGCGCCCTTCGCCTTCTCAAATTTCTCTCCGAAGCCGTTGCCCTCCGAGTTCAGCACCTCGTGGGCGGCCTTCATGGCCATGCCGTCCACCTCTTCCGCCCTCGCAAGGCTCAGGGTCTTGTTTTCCGTCCGGATCATGTGCAGGGTGCTGGCCGTGATGGCCTTCAGCATCCGCAGCTGGTCTACCGTCATGGGCAGATAGGTGCGGTTCTCCGTCTCCCGGATACGCTGGCGCAGCCGGTCCCGCAGCTGTTCGGCCTTGTCGCCGTCCGGCAGGGCCTTGGCTTCTTCCAGCTGCTTGTTCAGCCGGTCCAGTTTTGCCTGCTTGCTGGCGTTCATGTCGTCCCGCAGCATCTGGATGAGGTTTTCCACGCCGCTGTTCTCCCAGTCGGCGTGGATGCCGGCGTCCATCTCTCCGCTGCGCCGGATGCTGTCCTGCAGGGCGGTCAGCTTGGTCAGGGCGTTGTTGTTCAGCACTGCCATGTCCGCCAGCTTCGCCACCTCGGCCGCCTGCACGATGAGGTTCTTCTGCACATATTTCCCAGGCTTCGGCCGCAGCACCATCTGGTTGAGCTGGGCGGCGTTGTTCCGGATGCTCCGTTTCAGCTCGTCCGCCTTCCGTCCGTCCCGGGCCTTCTGCACCCGCTTTTCGGCCAGTGCCTTGGCCACGGCCACGTCTTCGTCCCGTTGCTGCCGGGCCGTTTCAATGGCGATGGCGTTCCGCTGGGCCTGCTTCTGCTGCCACGCATCCGCCTTGCGCTGGTTTTCTTCCTCCCACTCCATGATCTCCCGCTCCTGTACGATGAGCTGATATTCTGCCCGGTCGGCCCGTTTCTGCTCACCGGCCACCTGTCGGGAGAGGTCGTTGATCTGCGCGCGCATCTGCTGCCGCTCCAGCTTTATCTCGTCCAGCATCTCCTGCCGGGCCTGCTTCATCCGGCTCTTTTCGGCCTTCCATTCCCGCTCGTAGGCTTCCCGCAGAGCGGTCATCTTCTCGTCGAGCCCCGCCGCCGTGCTCACCTGCGCGCCCAGCGTTTCCAGATTCTCGTTGAGCTGCCGCTCTGCCCGGCTCACGCTCTTAGCCTCGGCGCGCTGGCTGCGACTGTTCTCCCGCATCCGGTCGGCAAAGGCTTTCCGCTGAGCCTGCTGTACGCTTTTCAGCCCCTTCGTCACCTCAGCCGCCCGCTCCTCGCTGCCGGCGGCCATGGCAGCCACCTCCCGGTTGTGTTTCAGGATGCCCTCAAACACCGCCTCGGCATCGGTCATCTCCGGGTGGCTCATGATGTCGCCGATCATCCGGCCCGCCAGTTCCACCTTGGCGTCCTCGTATTCGGCAGCGTCCGCAAACCGGCTCATCATCTTGGGCTTGATGGTGTCGTGTACGTTCATCAGCACATCGAGCCATTCCGTGCTCTCCATGACGGCTGCGCCCGCCACCCCCGCTTCCTGTGCCGCCGAGCGGAAGAGTGCCGCAGCGCTCTCCTTCACGCCGCCCACGGCCCGGGTGTCGTTCACGATGGCCTCGTACTGTTCCGCCGGGTTGCCGTCCCGGTATCCCTCCGCCTGCCGCAGCTTCACGCCGTGGCGCCGGGCCTCGGCCACCGCCTCTGTCCAGCTTCCGTACCGCTTCACAAGCTCCGCCTTGGCCTTGCCGTTCTTGTCCACCGTGTAGGTCAGGTCATGCAGGTCGGGGTATTCGTCCCACAGCTCCGTGTTCCGGTAGGTCGCCTCGTCCAGCACTTCGCCCGCCAGTGTCTCGGCCAGTCCCTGCGCCTTGGCCATATCCACGCCCTCCGAGCGCAGATACTCCACCAGCGCCCGCGTCTCGTTTGCCAGCTTCGTCCGGTCGGCCCGGCTGCCGTTGGTCTTGGTCCACCGGATGGCGAGGCTCTCGAGAGCAGCGTCCGAGAGCCGGGTGTTCTTCGTCAGGCCGAAGAACTGGTTCAGGGTGTCAAAGGCCGCTGCCTTCTCCGCCAGTACCCGGCTGGCCTGCCGCTGCTGGTTCTGCTTGGCGTCCCGATCTGCCTGCTCGGCCAGCTGAAAGCGGGTGGTTTTCTTCACAGGTTCGTCGGTTCTCTTGCTTTCGTCGGAGGTTTGTGCTATACTCTGTTTAGAAGATACTTCCTGGGTGTCTGCAAAGGCACTCAGCATCGCTTTCGGGAGCGATGTGGCGGTATCTTCTTTTTTTATTGGTAAGCCTTGAGTATTCAGTGTTACATAGCTTCCATCCGTCCAGCAGACTTCATGTACATAGAACGCCCTTCGATTATCATGACGGTAAGAATTGACGATAACACTTTCATAAAGTCTTGCTCCATTGATCTCAACAGGTGCTGCAAAAACATAGGTATCATAGCCTCTGCCCTGCCAGTTCTTTTCGTATCCAATTTGACGGCCGTTTTTAATAATTTCAGGAATTGCGCCTACTGCCGCTTGTTTTGCTGCGCTGTTACCGTGTTGAATTGTAGTTCTTGCACCTTTTGCGGTCAATTCTACTGTTCCAAATTCCGACCTCTCAACACGATTTCCGAGAGAATCAAAATAAGCTGCAACATTCGCAATGTTTTCTTTTCGGCTTGTGCCAAACGAGACTTCTGTTCCCTTAATGACTGCTACCGTTTCCATCTGCTCGAGCTGTGTAAGATTTTTATTCATCCGCTCAACAAGGGAATCTTTACCCTCATGCAGCTGAAACCGCATTCCTTTCTTTTCCGCCGCGCTCTCGGTCTTGAGGGCTGCGGCGTTTTCTTTTGCCGTCCGCAGGTTGTCCATGGCCTTTTCTGCGTGAGCAAAATACTCGTCCTGTAAGGTGCGCTTTTCGGCCTCGGCCAGGCGCTTCGCTTTCAGGGCGGCGCGGTTGTCCGGGTCGATGGTCAGCACTTCCTTCGCCCGGCTGATGAGCCCATCCAGCATCTGCCGCACCTGCTCCATCACCTTGTGGATGGCGCCGCTCTTGCCTGCGTTCTTCTCTGCCTGCCCGCGCTGGAACGTCACCCAGCGCTTGAAGCTCTCCTCGCTGTCAAAGATGCCCCGCCATGCGTCGGCCACCAGCTCTTCCGCTGCCTGCTCGTAGGTCAGACTCTGGGCGCTGTAGTCCTCGAGCTTTGCCCGGACCATTTCGTCGAGGCTTTCGTAGCCGCTGCTCTTCGCCAGATATTCCAGCGCGTGCTCCTGCAAAGTCCGTGCGCCCTCGGCGTCCAGCGCGTTGTACCAGTGGTAGTCCTCGTGCAGCACCGTGCCGAAGATGTCCTGCGCACTGTCGCCGAAGAAGATCCGGGCCGTCTCGGTGTCCACATAGGCCCTGATGCTCCGGTCGTTCTGCAGCACATCCCTCAGCACAGCATCCGTGCCGGTGGCCGCCGCGTTCAGGCGGATGATCTGGCTGGCCGGGTCGCTCTCCTGCCGCATCGTACCCTTGGCGTATACCTCGCCCCTGCCGCTGGTGCTCTCGCTGCCAAGCGCGCCGCCCAGTTCGGTCATCTTTTCGGCATACAGCATCCGTTCGCCCTTGCCCTGGGTGTAGGCGATCTCAAGGGCCGTCCGGCCGGCGTCGGTGCTCAGGATATAATTGATGTCCGCCGCCGTGCCGCTCATGCTGCCCGCCAGCTCCAGCGCCTGCGCAAAGGTGGCAGCGCCGCTCCGGCCCAGCCGGTACAGCGGCGACGCTGCGGCCGCATACCGGTCGGCGTCCACCCTGTCCGGCATATTTTTGCTGATGGTCTCGGCTGCCTTGTCCGTCACCCGCCAGCCTTCCAGCGCCCGCTGCACCTCGGCCTCCCGCTGTGTTTTCGGCGCTTCCGGCCGGAGTCCCAGAGTCTCCCGCAGCGGAGCGTTCTCGTAGCTGTCGGTTTCAGCTGCGGCGGCAGTCGCTTCACGCACGTTGCCCGGTGCAGCCATTTCCGGCACGACATCGGCGGTTTCTGCGGGAGCATCCTGTACTGTCTGCGGCACATCCACAGCTTCGCCGGGCAGCTCTGCTCTCTGTGCAGCAGGCACTGCTTCGCTTTTTACGTTCTGCTGTGCGGCGACCTCCCGCAGCGTCCGGCGGGTCGCGGCCGCAGTGTCGGGCAGCGTCACGCCGTAAGCCTGCTCAAAAGCCGCACGGTTTTCCCGGTTCTCGGCGTTCGGCGTAAACAGTCCGATGGTCTTGCCCGTCAGGCTGTCGCTCGCCGCCACTTCGGCAAACTGCCGCACCGCCGGGTTTTTCGACTGCGCAGCAGCCTCGTTTACGCTGCTGTTTACTCCTTCCGTCTGCGCCTGCGGCGCATCCGCCCGCTGCATACTTTCAGTGGAGCTCCGCTCTCGCGCGGCGTCAGCCGACGGGAACGGTGAGAGGTTTTCTTCCCGCCCGCTGATGTTTTCAGTGGCCGCAGGTGCAGCCTGGCTGAGAGGTTCTCCCCCTGCCAGCGCTCTATCAGTAGATCTATCCGCAGCCGGCTGAGAGGGCTCCGCCGCCCGGGCCTCCCACTCCTTCTGCCGGGCAGCGGCCCGTTTCCTCCGGTCCATCTGGTCATAATGCTCTGTCTGCCCCAGCAGGCTTGCGTCTCCTCCGTTCAGCTTTGCCAGCCCCGTGCCGACAGCGCCGCCCAACGCACCGGACGCGCCGCCGGAAAGTCCGCTTTCCAGCGCGGTGAGGAAGGTGTCTTTGCTGAAGAGGTTCTTTGCTGCCTCGCTGTCCCCCAGCGCAGCGTCGATGGCCATGTCCGCATAGGTCTCCGCAAAGGCCTGCATCGAGTTGTCGATTCCGCCCGAGATGGCCGCAGCCACCGCCGGGTAGCGCTTCGCCAGCTCCGAGCTGCCCGCCAGCCCCTGCACCCAGTCTGCGATCTGCCCCGCCAGCGTGTCCTTCGCGTAGTCCGAGCCCATGGTCTTTGCAAGGTCAGCCGCGCCCACCGAGTTGATGGCCCATCCCGCGCCGAACTTGGCGAGGCCGCCGCCCAATGCCTTACCGGCGCTCTCACCCTTCTCCGCGCTCTGGCCCATGGCCTCTGCTGCGCCCTGGGCGCTCAGGACGGGCAGCACTGCCGCTGGGTTCACGCCCGCCACAGCCAGGTTCTCCGCTGCGCTGGTCACGGCCCCCGCCACGGCCCGCTGGGTCGGGCTCAGGCCGCTCTGGGCCGCAGCCGTCAGCCGCTGCCCGCGGTCGTAGAGCTGGTAGCCCACGCTCTGGTTCTTGTCGATGCCGTCGCTCACTTCCAGCCCCGCCAGCCGCTGGCGCATCTCCCGGATCTCCTTGGAGTTGTACCCCATCGAGATCAGCTCCCGGTTCCGGCTCTCCGGCCAGGTGGGGTTATAATCCATGTCCACGTCGGTCAAAAGGTCGAAAAGGCTCTGGGCGTGTTCGTCGCCCTTTACCTCCTGCTCCACCTGTTTCCAGTTCTTCAGGGTGGCGTCGATGTTCTTTCCCGCCTGTACGCCGTACTCCGCGCCCAGCACCGGGGCAGCGGCCACCGTGTCCGTGATGCCGCCGATGGTGTTCGCCGCCCGGCGCGCATCCCGCTGCCATGCAGGGATGGCGTCCAGCGCAGCGTTCATCTTCCGGGCCTCGTCGATCTGTGCCTGTGTCCAGCCGCCCTTTTGGATCAGGTCGGCGTCCGTGTACGCGCCGTGGGTGTTGTCCACCCGGCGCACCGCGTCGGCCAGATTCTTGTTGTCCCCGGTGTCCAGCCACTGGTTGATCCGGTCAAACTCGTCCGGTACACTGTCCTTGGCAAAGCTGGCTCTCAGCTCCTGCGCCGGGCCGCTGCCGTAGGCCATGGCCCCGCTGCCCACATTCTCCAGCACGTTCCCGCTCTTCGCCGGAATGCCCCATTTCTGCCCCATGTCCAGCGCCCGGGCTGCCGCTTCCGGCATCTGCTGTGCCGGGCCGCTGCCGCTGTCCTCTGTAGCAGCGCCCGCCATTTTACGCCCCGTAGAACTTCCAGCGTCCAGCGGAAACTTGCCCGACACGCCAGTGGCTCCCCTTTTAAGGGGAGCTGTCGCGTCAGCGACTGAGAGGTCCTGCCGGGCGAGTGCTCTTCCGGCAAGACCGGTATCGTTCCTCGCATCCACCTCCCCCATGTCGCTTATGTGCCGCTCGGTGTACTGCTGTAAGGCTTTGTCCCGGGTGTTCTGCTCCTGTTCTGCCTGACGTTGTGCTTCCTTTTTGTCAAACTCCCGGCTCCACTGGCTCAACTGCTCCTTGGTGACGCTGCTCTTCTTTGTGGTGGTGTTCTGCGCAGTGCTGCCCGCCCCACTCACCTTGTCCGGGTTCTTTGCGGCAAATTCCCTGCTCCATTGTGCGAGCTGCTGTTTGGTTACTGCCATTCCGTCTTCTTCCCTTCTTTTTGCCTTGACAAATAGTATTGTATTTGTTATTCTGTTATTGAGGAGATGCTGTCGTGAAAAGTTATTCGTCCCGCGAGGTCATAAAGGCGCTCAAGGCCGACGGCTGGTATGAGGTCAACTGCGTGGGCAGCCACCACCAGTATAAACACCCCGCCAAGCCCGGTCGCGTCACCGTAAAAGACCCCGATAAAGATATTCCCCGGGCTACGCTTAACCGCATTGAGCAGCAGTCCGGCCTTAAATTCCGCTGAATGATAGGAGGCTTTTCTGATGAAAAAGAATCTTCCCGACCGTTACTTCTATCCTGCCGTGTTTATCTACGAGGACGGGCAGGAGATCGCTGTCGATTTTCCCGACCTCGGTGTCGCCACCAGCGGTACGTCCGAGGACGACGCCCTGCTTTCCGCCCGCGAGCTGCTTGGCTGCGTGATGTGCGGGCTGGAAGAGGACGGCGAGCCTATCCCCGCCCCCTCGGCCCTGTCCGCTATCCAGCCTAAAGAAAACGAGCGGGTCGTGCTGGTCGATGCCTATATGCCGTCCGTCCGGCTCGCCAGCGTCAATCGTTCGGTAAACCGCACCGTCACTCTCCCGGCGTGGCTCAATGCCGCCGCCCTTGAACGCAATGTAAACTTCAGTCAGGTCCTTCAGGACGCGCTCAAGCACCAGCTCCACCTCGCCTGACTTTATCCCAAAGCCTCCTGCACACGGTCGTGCAGGAGGCTTTTCTGTTACCCTGCCAGCTCAAAGGCTTTCCAGATCTCGTCGTCCGTGTATCCCTGATACTTCAGGCTGTCAAAAATAGTCTGGTCATCCGAGCCGTGGTTCCTCTGGCCCTTGATGGCGTTCGCCGCCACCTGCGCCCGCTGCGGGACACGGGTGTCGTCCTTTATCCAGCCCGCATCCGTCAGCGTCCGCTTGTAGTAATCATATCGCGGGTCACTCGCTTTCATTGTGACAAACTCCTTCGACATACTCAGCAGCTGGTCATAGGTCGGGCTGCTCCTGCTGCCCGAAGAGCCGCCCGAGCCGCCGCTGCTCCGACTGCTGTAGCTGCCGGTGATGTACTGAGGCGTGTAGTTCAGCGCATCCCTGCTGATGCCGTACATGTCGGCTACAGCCCCTGCTGCATCGCGGAAACCACCCTCGTAAAGGTCGGTGATTCCCTTCATTGCTGTCAGATAATCCGCCGGGGAAAGCTCAGTCGTTTTCTCCGCGGTCCAATCGTTGAGAATGCTGGGGTCTAAGCCGTTCGCACTCAGGAACTGGTTCAGGAAAGCTTCGCTTGCACCCCGTTCTTTATAGTCAAGCGCTTTGTCTATCGCCATCTGCTGCAGCTGCGCCTGCACCTGTTTTTCTTGCAGCTCATGTTCCTGCTTCCACTGGTCATATCCCTTGTACCGGTCGTAGGCGGTAAAGCCCGCTTTTACAACATCGGTGCCTACCTGCATCAGATTATCCCAGAAGTTCTGCTTCTCCTGCGCCGCCTGGTCTGCCCGGCTCTTCTTGTAGTCCCGCCAGTCCTGCGCGTTGGCCACAGCCCCCTGATGCTCTGCCGCCTCGAGGCTGTCCTGATTCTGCAGCGCACTCAGCAGCCCTGAGAGGCCGTTCTGCTTCAGCTGGTACATGGTCAGGGCCTTGTCCCGCAGTCCGGCCAGCCCGTCGTCCACGTTGGCCATGGCCTGCTGGTAGCCCTGCCGGGCCACACTGTTTGCGTAGCTCGAGCCGTACCCGCCGCTCAGCGCGGCAGCGCCCGCAGCGGCGTTCTCGGCCGCCGCTCTGGCATTCGCCTGTGCGCCCGCGCGGTACTGCCGGTAGAGCTCGCTGTCCGTGCCTACGTCATAGCCCGCATTGCTGGCCGCGCCCATGCTGTCCAGTGTCTCGTTGATCCGGTCGGTGTAGTTGCTCTGGTACGCCCCCGGCATCGCGTTCTCCGCTTCCTTCTGCGCCGCCTGCGCGTCCCTGTATCTCTTAAAAACTCCCATTCGAAACTCCCTTCTTGACAAAATACGCGAAATGCATATATGCTATACTTATAAATTCGGAGGTGAATCTTGATGCCGATGACAAACTATACTTTCTATCCCGCGGTGTTCCACCCCGAAGAAACGGGTTATTCTGTCACCGTCCCCGACATCGAGGGCTGCTTTACGCAGGGCGATACGATGGATGAGGCTGTGCGGATGGCACAGGATGCCATCGGCCTGATGCTGGAAGAGTGCGCTGTCTGCCCCACTCCTTCCGTTCCCTCCTCTCTTCCGGTGGAGGCCGGAGACTTTGTGGTCATGGTCCCCTTTGATATGGCTGCTTACCAAAAGCAGTTCCGCCCTGTTAAAAAGACCCTCTCCGTCCCCGCTTGGCTCAATGATGCAGCCGAGGCCGCACACATCAACTTCTCCGGCGTTCTTCAGGACGCCTTGAAGGAAAAGCTCCATCTTGCATAAGACTTCCTTTAAGAAAGGCTCCCCTCGATAGGGGAGCTCCGTTTTTGCTCCGCCGCAGGCGGACAGAAACGGTGAGAGGTTTTCTTCCGCCGCTCAGCCTCTTCCGGGCCGGGCGCTTTTTCTTTACAATAAGCCCATCAGTATGCTTGCACCTACGCTCAGGATCGTGTTCAGAAGTCCGCTCCCCCGGCTCTTCTTCGCCTGGCTTTCGCTGGCCGCCTGATTGTACGCGCTCTGATAGTAGTTGCGCTGGTTCTCCCAGTTCTGGTAGTTGGTCTGGTACTTCTCGTAGTCCTGTGCCTCGGCCTGCTGGTAGCCGCTCAGCTGGCTCTGCAGGTCGCTCTTTTTCTGGGTGTACTGGTTCAGCGCCTGGCTGTACAGGCTGTTGGTGGCGCTGCTCAGTCCCGCCATGGCGTTCTGGTAGGCGCTCTGGCCTGCCTGGGTGCCGTAGCTGGAGCCGTACCCGCCCGAGATGGCGCTGGCGTTGGCCTGGGCGTTCTCGTTGGCCAGCTTCGCCTGCCGGGTGTAGCTGTTCTTGTACTGCTCGTAGGCCGCATCCCGGGTGGGGTCGTAGCTAAAATCCTTCATCCCGTCCAGCTTGCCCATCACGCCGTCGATCTTGTCCTTGTACTGGCTGGTGTAGCTTTCCGGCTTCTTCGCCTCCCACGCATCCAGCTGCGCTCTCGCATTGCTCAAACTGCTCATAGTTCATATCCTCCTGTCCTCGTAAGCGAAGCCCGCCATTTTACGCCCCGCAGAGCTTCCGGCGTCCAGCTCAGACCTGTCCGACACGCCAGTGGCTCTCCCCTTGGGAGAGCTGGCGCGTCAGCGCCTGAGAGGGCTATTTCAGCTTCTCCTGTAAATCCCCCGAGAGATTCTCGGTGTCAATGTTGCTCAAAATATATTCCAGCTGCTCCTGCATCTGGTACAGATAATTCCTCAGCTCCCGGGCGCTGTCCGCATCCAGCTTTTCCAGCCTCGGCATCGAGATCTTGGAAAGCCCCACAATGCTTGCCATAGTTTCGCTCCTTTCTGCCCTCTGTCGCAGGGCACTACATTTTACGCCAAGTCAGGCTTCAGGTGTCTAGCTCAGACCTGTCCGGCCTGCCAATGGCTCCCCTCTTAGGGGAGCTGGCGCGAAGCGCCTGAGAGGTCCTGCCGGGCGAGCGTTCTTCCAAAGGCTCTACCTTTTCGGCATCGCTCCACTCACTCTTCCGCCCTCGCTGCTGCTCAGCGTCATGGCGATGCTCCGCACCGCGATCTGTCCTTTTCCGGTCAGACGCAGCCGCATGGTGTCGTGCCGGGTCGGGACAAAGGGCAGGTTCACCTGCACCCGCCTGTCCCGGGTGTCCACCCGGCCCTTTTCTTCCCACTCGCCGCCGTCGAAGCTGGCCCACAGCGTCACCACCGTCCGCTCCATGGCGTCCAGCCGCACCGTCACCCGGCTGCAATACTTGTCGTCCGGGTCTCCGAGTCCGATGTCGCCGGTCACGGCCTCGTATTCCACCGTGTCCTCTTCGCCGCCGGCTTCCCGGCTCCCGTCTGCGGCCCAGATGGCCTCTTTGTCCCAGAGGTAGAGCTGCCGCCCGGTGCTGCACATGGCCCAGCCGGTGGCGTCCTCCTCGTGCCAGAGTCCCTTTTCTGTGTCGTAGACCAGCAGCCGCTGCCCGCCGGGGCTCTCGGTGTGCAGGTAGTACCGTCCCACCAGCCCGCCGGCGGCCGCCCTTGTCACTCGGCTCATGGCCGTCTCGTCCAGCGAGGCCGACACCTTGGTGGGCAGGCTGCCGTCCCACGCCATCACCCCGTCCATCGAGAGGTAGTACAGTGTCTCGTTGATGACGCAGAGGCTCTGGTGGGCGCCCTTGGCCACGCCCGAGCACTGGATGCTGCTCATCTGGTAGTCGCTGGGCTTGGTGCCGTAGAGCTTGTGTAAGCCGTTCTCCTTGAAGAAAAGCACGTATCCCATGCAGGTAGCTGCGCCGGTAAATGCTCCGTCGCTGCCCACGGTCACGGCGTAGCTGTCTGCCGCTGTGCCGCGATAGGAGAACCAGTTGGTGGCGTCACCCAGCTTGCAGGCATAGATGACGTTCTCGGTGCTCGAGCAGCCCCAGACACGGTTGTTGTGCTCCGTCAGCCAGTCCAGATCCGGCACCCGCCGCTGGGCCGTCACGTCCGGGAAAGGCCCGTCGAAGGTCTGGGTGGTCTTGCCGTCCATGGCCGTCCACACCACGCTCTGGCTCGTCACCACACAGGTGCCGTAGTACAAAACGCTCTCGATGTCCGGCGCGATGGAGAGGATCACCGAGTCCCCGGCCACGTCGTCCACCACTACGTCCCCGCCGAAATCGGCAGAATAAGCATTCTTCACCACGCTGGGGATGCCCGTCAGGGTCACAGTGTCCCCAGCCTTGAAGGCTTTGCCCAGCCCCTCGCAGGTCACGCGGCAGTAGTTCAGCAGGATGTTCTGCCACCCGCCCGCCGTGCTGTAGAGCTTCAGGGCGTCGCGGTAGCTCCACGGGGCATCCTCGGCCTGCTTGAGCCAGACGTCGCCGTTCTTGGGGCTTTCCGGCTCGGTCGCGCCGAATTTGTTCGGCGTGTACACCACGCCCGCAGCGTCGCAGGGGGTCACAGTCAGGCTTTTGCCTCCCTGCTGCCAGCTGGAGCCCAGCGCGCTCAGTGTCCCCGCTGCGGTGTCAAAGGACATCTTATCCGGCCAGATGAGCACCTTGGTCCCCATGCCCACCATCTTCTTCTCGCTGTCCGTCAGGGCGTCCTTCAGCTCCACGGTGTCGCCGCCGTCGTCCGGGGCATACCGCAGGGTCCTGCCTTCCACGGTCACGAGGCCGTTCAGGTGGTACATCCCGTTCATTCCGGCTGCATCCCGCACCTTCCGCCGGGGCTTGCGGGTCTCGAGGGCCGGGTATCCCCGCGAAGAAAAGTTCTTCTCCTTGCTCAGCTCTGCCTCGCTGCAGGCATACCCCTCGTTCAGCCCGCCAAATACCCGCAGCAGCTGCCGCTGGCTGTTGATTTGATTCAGACTTGTGCTTATCATTTCATCCTCCTTCCGGGTTCTCGTTCTTATTCCAATCGGAGAAACGAGAAAAAAGCGTTTAGCGCAGCGGCTAGCTTTTTTCCGTTTCGACTTCTCCTTTGGGGTCTGAAAGGGGCGAGCAGCCCCTTTCCCGTGCCTCCCGCGCTTCGGAAGTAGCGGGTGCTTTTCTGGTTCTCTTTTGGCACGCAAAAGAGAACATATCTCACGTTAAAAGTTTCCCGCCGCCTACCGGCATATAATTCCGCCTCACCCACGCCGCAAACTCCTGCACATAGCTCGTGTAGAGCTGCAATTCGTTCGCCGCCCGGGCCGTCTCGCCGAGGGCAAGGTCCATCTGCGCCGCCAGCCAGTGGGGGTAGAGCGCTTCCGCTGCGTTGTCTGCCAGCAGCGGCGTGTCGTATTCCAGCCCTTCCGCCCACAAAATATCCGCGCCGCGTCCCTCGAAGTCGCTGCCGGTGTCGCTGCGCTCCACCACGCTCCGCCGCAGGCCGCTGTCAGCCTGCCGCAGCCACAGCTGCTTCATCTCGTCCGAAAAGCTGTTGTTCGGCCTCAGCTCGTCGGCCATCTTTATCGCTTCGCCTGCTGTCATAAAACCTCCAAAACAAAATCCCCCGGCGCAGCAAGCGCCTGCAAGCTGTACCGGGGAATATCTCTCTGCCCTCTGTAACAGGGCTCTCCATTTTACGCCTCATCGGGCCTTGAGCGTCCAGCTCAGGCCTGTCCGACACGCCAGTGGCTCCCCTATTAGGGGAGCTGGCTGCCGTAGGCAGACTGAGAGGTTAAATGGTCATCATCTGCGTACCGGCCGCCGCCTGCATGGCCTGGCTCTTCCGGGCCGCCTCGGCGTCCTGCTTGATGCTGTGCTCCAGCACCTCGGCCACAGCCTTCGGCACCTTCACGTCGATGCCGCGCTGGATGAGGTAGCTATCGCCGTTGACGCCCACGAACACCGGCGCCGCGTAGCGGTCGTCGTCCTTAAACAGGTGGATGGTCACCATGCCGTCGTCCTTCTCTTCGGTCTTTGCCTCGGTCTTTGCCTCGGCCTTTTCCACGGCATCCGCCGCAGCAGTCTCTTTCTTAGTCGCCATAGTATCCTTCTTTCTGCCCTCTGTCGCAGGGCTATTCCTTTTGCGCTATAGCCTCTCCCTTTGGGAGAGGTGTCACCGTAGGTGACGGAGAGGGCAAGCCCGTTGCGATAGCGCTATCATGCGTCGATAAGCAGGCTCTTTGTCAGAGCCATACTATCCGCCGCGTCCATGCCTATCTGTCAGCATCCTTGCCCTCTCAGGCCACTTCGTGTCCAGCTCTCCCAAAGGGAGAGCCATCAGAGGTGTGTTAGTTCGCCTTCGCCTTCGCGCTGTACTTCGGGCTGACGCTCTCGATGCGCACCATGTACTGCTCACACAGGCGCTCTGCGGTCTTGATGGCCTTCCAACCCACGGACGCGCGCTGGTTCAGCGGGTCTTCGCCCGCGCCCAGCTGCTTGACGATGTGCTGCAGGCCGCCGCCCTCCACCTCGGTCACGGCGTAGGCGTGAGCCGCCAGCACCAGCGTACCGAACACGGCCAGACCGCTCGGGCAGCCGTCGCCGGTCCAAATCTTCGCCTCGCTGGTCTCGATGAAGCGCACACCGGCCAGCTTGCCGATCTCGCCGTTGTAGATGTTCTCGGGGTTAGAATACTTGTGGACATCGATCCACTCCGGGTTGCGGCGCAGATCATAGGCCACATAGGGGTGGACGATGGCCACATAGCTCTCGCCGATGGCGTCGGCATTCTGGGCCTTCAGGGCGGTGGCCGCCTGATCGATGAGATCCGGCGTCAGCACACTGGCAGTGGTCAGATTGGCGCGGCTGGTCACGGCGGTGTCTCCCGCCGGCGCGTAGATGACGTTGGTGCCGCCCGCCAGCACCTCGCGGGTCACGGTATCCAGCGTGCGGCCCGCCTGAGATGCCAGTACCTTGGTGGCCTGGGTGATGTTGTTGTCGATGGCGGTCAGCTGCAGCACGTCGGTGATGGCTGCCCAGCCGCCGTACTGCTTCACGGTGGCGGTCATGGGGGTGACGGTCAGAGCCTGAGCGTTGGGAGTCACGCCCTCGGTCAGAGGCTCGGTGGCCTTGGGCAGGCTCTCGTACTTGCGGAACTCGATGGTCTTGCCGTTGTTGGCCGGGATGGGGTACTTGTCGCCGAACTGGTCATGCACCAGCAGCGGCTCTGCCTGATCCAGCAGACGCTTCTCGTAGTAGGTCTTCATTTCGGCGCTCATGCCGGTCGCGCCGGTGTGGTTTGCAGGCTGCGCAAACAGCTGCAGATTCATGTGGTTCTTCATGTTTCTTACTCCCTTCGTTTACTCATGTGCTTTATTGAGAGACTTCTGCTTCCCGGATTTTCCTTTAAGAAAGGCTCCCCTAACAGGGGAGCTCCGTTCTCGCGCGGCGTCAGCCGACGGGAACGGTGAGAGGTTCTTTCGGTCAGCAGCGCCTTTCGGTTAAAAAGTGATGATCTGTCCCCGCATGGCCCGGCGCTCCAGCTCCTCGCACTGGGCAGGCGTCAGCTTGGAGACGTCCGTCTTCAGCACCGCCGCGCCGCCGGGGTTGGTGCCGTTCTCGCTGGGCCGTGCGCCCCGCTGGCGGATCCGGGCCTCCACGCCCTTCTCTACGGTCTTTGCCGTCTGGGTGGTGCGCCGGGCCATGATGTCGTCAAAGTAGCGGGCCTTGTAGGCGTCCTCCATCTTCACGCCCAGCTTGAGCATCTGGGCAAAATCCGGGTCGGCCAGCGCCGTCTTGATGTCAAAGCCCGGGTCCTCGGCCCGGATGCGCTCCGCAGCGGCGTCCCACTCCTGCTGGATGGCTTCCATCTTTGCGGCCTCCGCCCGCTGCTGCTCAGCGGCGCGGTGCTTGGCGTTCTCGCTTTCCAGCGCGTCCATCTCCTTGGCCAGCTGGACGCTGATGCCCTTCTTCATGGCCATGTCTTCGTAATAGGCGTCGTCCTTCACGACGCCGCCCTCCACGGCCGCAGCCAGTGCCTCGTAGTCGCCGGGAGCAGTGCCGTACTTCTGGCCCAGCGCGTTCAGGATACGCCCCACCGGCCCCTGCTCGTTCAGGACGCTGTCGTAGGCCTTCTGGGTGGCCTGCACGATCATCTCGCCAAACTCCCGGTTGTACTCGCCCCGCATCAGTTCGCCAAACGCTTTCCGGTGTGCCTCCGGGTCGGTGCTGCTCTTGTCTGCCGTACCGTCCTGTTCCTCGCCTTCAGCAGTGTCTTCCTCCGCGCCCGGCTCTTCCGCCGGGCTCAGCATCTCATCCACCTCAGCGGCAGCAGCCTCCCGGCCTTTGCTCTGGGCGGGAGCAGACGCAGCCTTTTCTTCCGCCGCAGGGGCGGCACCATCGCCGCCAGCAGCCGCTGCACCGTCACCGCCGCCCTCCGCAAACAGCTGCAATTTCATGGCAGGTTCGTCCATATCATCTGCACCGCCGTCTGTGACTACCAGCTCGACATTGTCCGGATGCTCTTCCGCCAGCGCACGCAGGCCCTCTTCCACAAAGTCAAACCAGCTTGCGACCATCAAAGCGTTCGGGCCGGGTTTCGGCAGAGCCTGCACCACAAAAGTCTCGCCATGCTGCACACAGCTCGTCAGCAGCCTTCCACTCCTTGCAGCAGCTTCTACCTTGTTTGCCAGCGTCTGCGCCAGCACAGAAACCGCCGCACACACGATGTCCTGCCCCGCCGGGGCATACCCCGCGTGGCCCTCGGCCCTCATCGTCAGCTTCCCGCCCTCCGGATCTGCCTTGTAGATAATTTTGATCATGTAGAACCTCCTCACTTATTTGGGTTGTTGATGTTCATCGCCCTCTCGGCAGCTTTCGTGGCCAGCGGGTTCGTTCCGCCGCCCACCTGTCCGCCCAGAGAGTTTGTTACCGTCTTTGCGCTGGTCTCTCCGCCACCGCCTCCGCCGGTCATGGCAGCGGCTGCAGCACCAGCCTGTTCGCTCAGGTTCGAGCCGTTCTGCTGGTCGATGACCGCCGCCATCTGCTGGATCTGTGCCATGGCCTGCTGCAGCTGCTGGTACAGGGTGCCGTTCTGGGCCACCCTCTGGCGCACCTTCTCGATGCCCTCGAAGTCCATCATGTCCAGACACGCCAGTGCAGCGTCGGCGTTGGCCGGAGCAAAGAATCCCAGCTGGTAGCACTCCTTCGCCGTCTCGTTCTGGCTAAGGCGGCTGAAGGTGCTCTTCTTGGCCGCGCTCACCGTGATGTCAAACACCGGCTCATGGGCGCCCAGCTCCACGCCGCCCACGCTCTCCACCGGCTGCGGCCGCAGCATCTGGCCGGAAAACTCCCGGTACTCCGTGCCGCCCTGCCGGCCGGTGATGCGGTAGACGCGGCTCTCGTCGTAGAACTGCCGCATCAGGTCGATGATGAAGTAGCATTCTTTTGCAAAGGAGCGGTAAGAGCTCTTCAGCATGTCCCGGCTCAGCTTCGAGCCTGCTTCCTGTAATGCTGCGATGGCCGAGGCCGCCGTCAGGCCGCTGGTCGCGCCGCCCTGGTTCACGTCCCGGTTGCCGCTGATTTCCTTCAGCTCGGCCACACGGTTCTGCTGGTGGGCGATGGTGTTGGAGGGCAGCGGAGCCGTCTCCAGCTCCATAAAGCCCCGCTCGTCCAGCCGTCCCGTGATGTGTACCACGTCCTTCGCCGTGTCCAGCAGCTCGTCCTCGTTCACGCCCGCCGTGTCCGAGATAAGGTAGCGTTTCTTGGCCGCTGCCAGCGTGTTCTCGTCCATGGCCTGGGTCATCCGGTCGATGGCGTCCTGGGTGTCCTTCATCACGTCGATGTACCCGAAGCCCGCCGGGCTGTTCTCCTCCACAAAGAGTGGGTCGAACACAAAGGGATATTTTCCGTGGTCGTAGAAGCCCGTCTCGGCCATCGCCGGGTCGTTCTCGCTGGCGTAGAGCACCACGCCGTTGCAGAACTTGCAGTAATGCACCACGGTCTGACTGCCGGGCTTCTCCCGCTTGTAATACCAATCCACCACCACGCTCTTTTCGCTGGTGTCGATGTTCTGGTCGCTGACGTACTGTCCCACGGTGATGCCGCTGCTGCCCGCCTTGCCCTTCAGCTGAGGCCACCGGGCCGTCAGACGGTCGTTGTCAGCCAGCGCCAGCGAGAAGAAGTTGGCCGAGTCCTGGATGTCCTCCACGCCCGGCTCCCAGTAGAGCATCAGCAGATCCATGCTCCGGATGGCGATGTCCCCGAGTCCGTCCCGCAGCGCCGGGTCCCAGAAGATGCCCTTCACGCCGGTACCCTGCTTGAGCTTGCGCCACCAGGTGTCGCTGTACACGCTCTCGTAGTCGGCCTGTTCCAGCAGCACCGGCAGGATCTCGGAGAGGAGCTTTGCCGTCTCCTCGTCGTCCTGCGCCCTCGGCAGCACGTTCGGCTCCGGGTAGTTGTCCATGGCGTCGGCGTGTTTGTTGGCGATGGAGTTGAACAGCCACCCTGTGCTGGGGGCGCGCTTGCCCTCCATCACCCGGTTGCCGTACTGCTTCCAGTGGCCCAGCTTGTACCATTCTTCGTTGTCGATGATCCGCTTGTCGAGACTGGCCTTGGCCGATTTGTACTTTTCGAGGATGGCCATTGCCTCGCTGATCTCCTTCTCGCCGATGGGCTGCTCTCCGCTCAGTACATCGGTCAAGCTCTCGCTGCCCTCTGCAGCGGAGCCCGGCAATTCCTCCGGCCCGCCCGGTACACCGGCAGCAAGGCCCTGCAGGCCGTGGGCTCTGTTCCCAAAGCCCTCTCCCGCCATCGCCTCCAGCAGCTTTTTCTCCGTTTCGCTCATATCCTCATAAACCTCGTCTTGTCCTTCCTCGGATCCATATCCAGCGGGTCGTCCAGCATGGGCGGCGGCTGGGTGTGCTTCGCGCCGCTGATGGGGTTCTCCATCAGCACATACCGGCACTCGTCGTAGATGTGGTCCTCCTGGGTGGTGTCGATGTCCTCCACATTGCTCTCGTCATAGACGAGGTTCGGGATGGTGCGGATGAAGTGCTTGCAGGTGTTGAAGACCTGCAGCATCGGCCTTCCGTCTTCGTTAAAAGCCAGCCGATAGTGAAACTGCATCTTTCCCGCCAGACGGGTGTGGTCGCCGGGCATCCAGTGCAGAAAGTTCGGGCTTTTCTCCTGCATGTCCGCGATGCTCTCGCCACGGCTCTCGTCGAAGATGGCCGGGTCGGCCACGCCCAGGATGACCCGGCCTTTCAGCAGCGGGTCGTTCTGCTCTGCTTCCCGGATCATCCGTGCCTGCTCCATCGGGTCCTTTCTCAGGCCCTCGTTGGGTGTGCCGGTGCAGCCGTAAAGCTCCTTGATGCGGTAGAGCCGCCCGCGCTCGTCCGCTGCATACCACCCAACCGAAAACGGCTTCGAGAAGCCGAAGTCGTATCCCCGCCAGATCTTCCAGTGCTCCGGGATGGGGAACGGCTCGATGACGTGGGTCCACCGCTGGTCTTCATAGTGGTTCGGGTCGTTCCGCCACTCGGTGAACACCTGTCCCGAAAAGCTGTCCCAGTTTCCGTAGAGCAGCGCCTGCTTCTCGGCCTCCGGCAGCGAGGCCAGTGTGCCGATGTAGCCCGGGTCATTTTCCAGCAGCGCCGGATTGTCAAAGACGGTGGACGGGATAAAGATGCGGGTGCGCCGCCGGGTGATTTCTTTCCCTTCCGGCGCTTTTACCTTCACCAGCTGTACCATCCGCGTCCCGGCAGGTGCCGGACTGATAAACCGTGCCTTCACCCAGCCATGCCCCACCCCGCCGGGGTTGGCCGTGGCCCGGATGTAGACCCGGGTGCCGGGGCCGGAAGGGCGGTTGCGGCTCATGACATAGCTGTACTCGTCCCAGGTAAAGTGGGTCAGCTCATCCACGCCGATAAAGTCGAAGGCTTTGCCCTGATAGTTGTACTTGTCCTGTGTGTGGTTCAGACTGCCGAAATAGATCTTCGCCCCGCTGGGGAAGGTCCAGCAGTGGCTCGAGCCGTTGTACCTCGCTTTGGGAAACACCGGCTTGTAGTACCGCATGGTCTTGTCGATGAGCTCCGAAAGCTGCGGGTAGGTCTTGCGCAGGATGAGCGCCCGGTAGTGCGGGATGTGTACCTGCCGCAGTGCCTCGATGACGAGGGCGTCGCTCTTACCGCCTCCGGCAGCGCCCCCGTACAGAGCCTCGTCCTCGGTGCGCGCCATAAAAGCGGCCTGTCTCGGCTGCGGCGACCAGATCACCGGTCGTCCTCCGCGCCTTTTCTTCTCCACTCTATCTACCTCCCCTCTGTCGCAAGGCCCGGTGCTTCACGCCCCGCCAAGCTCTTCTTGTCCCGCCCAGACTTCCCCGGCCTGCCAATGGCGCTTTGCGCCCGGGTTGCGGCTCCCAGCATCTGCTGCGCTGCCGCTTGCATCTTGCTGGCCGCGGCCCCAACAGCTCCTCCCTGTTTCCGCCACTGGCGGCGGTCGTCGCCGCTGCCCCCTCTGGGAGAGGTGGCAGCGCGCAGCGCTGACGGAGAGGGCTACTCCACCATCACCTCCGGCCCTTTTTCTTCCCGGCTCTCGGCCCCGATCTCCACCAGCGGCGGGGCATCGCCCTCGCTCTGGCTCTGGCCGGGTACCATTGCCGCAGCCTTTTCGGCCACGGCCATCAGCACGGTGGCCATCGCGGCGGCGTTCTTGTCGCTCATCACGCGCTCACCGTACCGCTCGAGCTGAGCGTCCAGCAGTTTTCGTTCTTCGTCTCCCAGCTGCCGGTCATAGCTGTCCTCGGCAGCGTACAGCACAAGCCCCGTCTCCGTGGCGTCCGCCAGCTCCTCGGCGTCGCTCTTGAGCAGTGTGCCGACTGCAAAGCAGCGGGCGCGGGTGTCCTCGTCCAGTTTCCGGTGGAGCTTGGCCTGTACCTGCGCGGCCCGCTGGCTCTCGTCCACACGGCTCTGCAAATAGCTCACCTGCGCCCTCGCCCCGAGGCTGGCCCGGATCGCGATCTCCCGCGCAGCAGCCTGCCGCTCTTTTGCAAAGGCGTCGCTCCGGCCGGCTTCCTCGGCCATCCACGAGCGGATGGTGCTCTCCGGTACGCCGTACCGCCGGGCTACCGCACAGATGGATCCAGACGACAGCATGGCCATCAGCACCTCGGCCCGCACCTTCGGTGGGTACTTCCGCCCCCGCTGGGAGCCCTTTACCGTGTTTTTGCAATATGCCCGCTTGGCCACCGCTCTGCCTCCCCTCTGTGGTTCTTCCCTCCCAGTCTACCGCCGCCGGAAAAACAAAACTACTGCGGACATTTGAGCACGGCGAAAAAGCCGGGTCTCCCCAGCCATCCTTCGAGAAAGGCTCCCCTCGCCAGGGGAGCTGCTTTGCAGCGCCGCCGTCAGGCGGACTGCAAGGCTGAGAGGTTTTCCTCTCACATCAGCCCTGCCGCCGCCGCATACACCGCAACGGTGCTCAGTGCTTCCAGCTCCTTGTGGTAGTAGGTCGTCCGCCCGATGTGCAGCTTCGCCACCACCCGCTCCTCCGGCATCCCGTCCAGATACCGCAGCTGTAAAAGCCGCCTGCATACCGGGTCTTCGGCCTCGTAGTAGTCCATCGCCAGCGCGATCACGCCCGCCCAGCCGCTTTTTCCCTGTCCACAAGCCCGCAGCTCTGCCCGCACCCGTCGTTTCTGCTCCCTGGTCAATCCCTCGCCGCCTTTCTTCGCGCGCGTTAAAACGCAAAATACCGGTACTTTGTCTGTCAGGTGCGAACTTTCGCACCCTCCCGCTTTACCATCACCACATAGCAGCGCAGCTCGTCTGCGTCCCATCCCTCTTTTTCGTCGCCCGGCGCGTCCGGCTCCGGCACGACGCACCGCACAAACTTCCAGCCCGGGTATCTCTGCTCCCACCAGTAGGCGTTGTCCTTGCAGTCGGTGCAGCCTTTGCGCAGCTGCTTGCGGCTCCATCGGGTGTCGTTGGGGGCGTGCTCCACCGGCAGTGTCAGATTCCGCGTCTCGTACCACCTCATCTGTCCGTGCTTCTCGAAGTAGGTGATCAGGTCATCCAGCCTGTTTTGCAGATTCAGCCGGTCGGCGTTGGCTGTGCCGAGGCTCTCCACGCTGCCGTCCGGCCAGCGCACGGCCCACTTGTCCTCCAGCAGCTGCCGGAACTCCGCATTCTGCCCCATGGTCAGCCCTTTGCACTCCACCAGCAGATGATGGTGGTACCGCCCGCTCTTCCGTCCGCAGCCGGTCAGGCCCATCACCCGCAGCTCGGTGCCTGGGCCGTACAGCTTTGCGATGGCAGCCTTCACCCGGCGGATGTAGTTGCGCAGATCCCGCTGGGCCTGCTCCATGCTCTCCGGCAAAAAAGTCTCTATGTAGGTCAGGGTCAGGTAAAAGCCCAGCACGGTAAAGTTTGCGTTGGCTTTCTGCACCCGCCACCGGTGGGAGTGCTGGGCGTTCCGCTTTTTCTGCCGCTCGCTGCTGGGTCTCGCCTTCTTCCGGCGCTTGGCTGCGTGCTCCTCCGGTGTGATGGGGTAGAGGTCCACCTCCATGTACCCCTCTCCGCAGAGCGTCCTCTTCTCCCGGGTGTAGGTCTGCTTCATCTTGTACCCTCCTGCTGCCTTGAGCTGGTAGTGTAGTTTTCTCTTCCGTGGTCATCACCGTCACAGAAATAACGGGTATACTAGCTCCCCAAAGCGCCCGCCCGGACGCTTTATTTAAGAGAGGTTTACCTCTATATAAACCGATATGCCTGCCGCCGAGCTCCCTCGGCAGCACCCATCTCGCCTTATATTTTTGTCGAAGACGCCCCCGATGGTTTCCCATCGGGGGCTTACCTGTCTGTATTTTTATGGCCTTGCCGGCTTTCCCGCTGCCGCCCAGTAGCCGTAGGTCAGCTCCGGTCGGCCCTCTTTTTTGGCGATGGCGTTGTAGATCATCAGGTCGTGGACGTCGTAGTCCAGCGGCGTCGGATCCTTGATCCGCCGCAGCACCGGCAGCTTCGGCCTTTTGCTCTTCGGCTTGGGCGGCTTTTCGCTCCTGGCATTGTGCATGCTGACCTGCCGCACCTCTTTTCGGCAGGTCATTTTTGCGATGCCGCGCTTTATGCAGCGCCCGCCCTGCTGGTTGTAGGCGTAGTAGGCCCCGTTGTCGTCGCCAAAGACGCCCGCCTCCCACAGCTCCCGGGACGTACCCTCGCCCATTACGTTTCCGGCTGCATCGTAGCAGGTGTAGACGTTCATCACCCGCCCCTTCTCTCCCCGCCGGGGGCTGTCCTCCGGATGCAGCAGCTCGCTGCTGATGTTGTACTTCCGGTCCCTCATCCGGTTATTCTCGTGCTTGGCCCACTCGCTGGTGTGGTAGCCCTTCGGCACGATGCCGCTGGCCTCCAGCTCTCCGGCTGTGCCTTTTGCGAGGACTTCCCCGGTCAGGTAGTCCTTTACGGTGTAGAGATTCGCTTTGCCCATCTGCTCTCCTTCAGCTGCGCCATCGCAGCCGTAGCCTTTTCTTCCAGCTTCTTTTCGCTCAGGATCCGCAGGCCGCCTTTCCCGGCCCGGCGTCCCAGCTCCTGCATCACGGCCCGCTTCAAAAAAGTCCGCTTCTGCTCTTCGTAGTCCCGCTCGGCCTGCTTTACCCGGTCCTCGTCCGGCTGCTCGTCCACAGTGACCTCTTCCTTCAGCGCAGCCTGCGCGCACCGGCGCAGATGCTCCATCGCCACATCCAGCCCATCCGCGTGACCTTCTTCGTTCACCTGCCGGTAATTGGCCAGTGCCTCTTCCTTCAGCCGGTTCAGCCGCCCGGCGCCGAAGCCCAGCTCCTCGATGCAGGCCTCAGCGCACAGCGTCCAGACCATGCTGGCTGCCACATCTCCCGCCATCCGCAGCTGCTCTTCCCGCCGGGTGCGGGGGCTGCGCAGCACCGGCACCCGGAAGTCCGGGTCCACGCCCTCCGGCATCCAGCTGCGCCGCAGCGCAAGGCTCCTGTCCGTCGAGGGCATCCCCCGCTCGTTCACTGTCATGGCCACATCCAGACTCTCCTGCCCCAGCTTTTCCGCCCGGGCCAGGATCCTGTTCAGCCGTGCCGCGCCGATGCCGAAGCTCTGGTGCAGCGCGATGAGGATGCACCACCTCGTCATCTCCGCCGTCCCCTCCCGCGTCAGGTCAAGCTCTGTCGTGAGGCTCATTTTGTTTTTCTTCATGTCCTTTGTACTCCCTGCATTTCTTCATAACCGGTCATAAGCCCATCAGCTTGGAAAGAAACTCCGCTTCCTTGCCGGTAAAGACGGCAGCCTTCCCGGCCTTGCCTGTGACGACTTCCAGAAAATTCTGTTTTACTGCCGTTGCGATCATATCAGCAATGGAGGACGCAGCTTTCGCGCGTGCAGCAAAAGGTGCATCTGCCGGGATTACCGAGGCTACAGTGCTCGCCAGTGCAATGCTCATGACGGATGTGACATCAGCGCGAGAAGTCCCCTCCGGCGCTTTTATGTTGACAGAGATATTGTCGCCGATGGTTTCAATGGTGATTTTCATGATTTTCTCCTTCCATTTCACGGCTCCCCCGTCTCCGCCATCAGGCGGGTCAGGTCGCCCAGCATCCCGCTCACGGTCTTGGAGAGGATGTTGATGGCGTCCTCCTGCAGGTCGTCCGGCAAGGCCCGCACCGTAAAGCTAGCCGCCACCATCTCCTGCTTCAGCCGGGTGTTCACCCGGCTCACCTCCGCCCAGAGCTTCGCCTCGTCCGGCGTCATCTTCCGGGCGCTGGGCCGGACAGCGCCCTTGATGAGCGCCGTCAGCTGGTGGAACTCCTCTTCGCTCACCTCTTTGTCGTCGCTCGCTGCGGCGATGGCCCGCGCCCGGTCGCTGGGGGTGCCGGTGCGCAGGATGTGCTCGTATTCTTCCAGCTTCATTTGCATTTTTCTCCTTTACGCACTATGCCTGTCGTTCTTCTCTTCCGCCGCCCTCTGGCAGCTCTTCAGCCTCCGGCAGTACCGGCGCAGCTGCGCCTTCTCCGCCCGCTCGATCTCGAGCCCCCGGCCATAGCCCCAGCAGACGATGCCGCCGGCGGCCAGCAGCACGGCCAGGATGACCGCGCCCGTCCAGCTGCCCACGGTGTCAAAGGTGACGCTGTCGCCCACCCCCGCCGCGCCGATCAGCAGCGCAGTGCCGGTCAGGTAGAGCGCCTGTATCTTCATTTTCATTGCAATTCTCCTCTCGCTGTGGTAAAATCGTTCTGGTGATAGGCCCTTTCAACCTGTCACTCGGAAACTCGTCGGTGTTCCAGCACCGGCGGGCTTTTTGTTTTTCGGGGCCTTCCTGGCGTTCCGCTGGCAGAGCTCCATGGTCTCCTGCCGCTGCTCCAGCGCGGCGTTCTTGTCGATGCGCCACAGCCTCGGCCCTTCTTTGTGGGCGGGCAGCTCGCCCCGCTGACACATCCGCCGCACCGTCTTCGGGCAGATGCCCATCAGCTCACCGTACTGTGCCACAGTCAGATACGCGGGCAGCTGCCTTGCGTCCCACACCTTCGCCTTCCGCATGGTCATCCCCTCCTCACAGCCACTCGCTGCAGATGGTGTCGGCCACGTGCTTTGTAAACCCCAGCAGCTCGTCTCCCCGCTGGAACATCAGCACGGCAGCGCCCACGATGGGCAGCTTACCGTTCGCCGTAACGTCCGCCGGAGCAAGCTGCGTGGCCTTCCGGTTCGCCGCCTTGCACTTCATTCGGCCATCCTCATCCACCAGCAGCACCAGCCGGTCAGCCTCCTCCCGCGCCCAGGTGGCGTCCAACGCCGACGGCACGGTCTCCACATATCCGCTCACCAGCTTCTGCAGGGTCTCCAGCTTCGCGCCGTCCCCCTCGTCGCACTTGAGCACAAAACTCCGGTTCTTCGCCGGGATCACGATCATGTAACGGTTCATTGCTTATCCCTCCGTATTGTCATATCCGGCCTTCTCGGCCTTCTCCACACTCACATCGTCAAACACGCCTTCCAGCACCCGCAGCACCCGGCGCTGTGCCGTGGGCCTCAGCCCCGCCCGCCGCATTGCGATCAGGCAGTAGCCCATGCAGGCCGCATTGCTCCACGGCCCGTTCAGATCCTTCAGCATTTCGTCCATCTTTTTCTCCTTTCTCACGCACTCTTCGGCGGGTCAGCGGCTTGTCCGCTTTCCCGCTGCGTGATACAATCCTTTCAGAAAGGATGTGTTTCTCATGTCGATTGACATTATTACTGCCCTCGCGGCCATTGCATCGTGTATCATTTCTGCCGTTAACCTGTACTCCACATATCGCTTGACCAAGTACACCGTGCAGGCCACTCACGATCTGGAATCCGAAAAGCTCTTCTTCCATGCCAAAACGGAAGCTTATCGGGCATTTCTCAGCACGGCATCCGAGTATATGGCAGACCCTTCCGCAGAAAATACGCTGCGGATGAACGCCGATTGCTCCTATGCCGTCCTTTTTTCCAGTCCCAAAACGCAGGACGCTCTGAGCACTTACGGAAAAAGCATGATTCTTTCCATGTCAGATCCGGATTCCAAAGGGCTGTCCGATGAATTTGTTCGCGCTCAGATCGCCGCTATGCACGCGATGCAAGAAGAGTTAAGCACGACAATGCACCCCACACCGCTAAAATAATTGCCAGCGTTTCAAGTCCGACCCCAATGTCCTGAAGAACATCGTTGTCTTTCTCGATTCCTACCACAAATAGTCCGGTTCCTGCTGTACTGAGCGCCGCTGCCAATATGCTGACTGCGATGCACAGAGCTTCTTCGTTTACCATCGACCTTCCTCCTCCCTCACGCACTCTTCGGCGGGTCAGCGGTCAACCCCGAAAAGCTCATTCGGAGTTACGCCCAACGCTTTGCAAATTGGCACGACGTCCTCCGATGTCATCTTCTTCCGTCCGCGAAGAAGAGCATTGAATTTTTTCGGGTCATAGCCTGCTGCCCTTGCAACCGCTGATTGCTTCAAGCATTTTTCATCAATGATTTTATAAATCATCTCAGTTGCACTCATTCTGCACGCTCCTTTCATGTACAAGTTTCTTGTACATTTTTACAATAGCACAGGATTCTTGTTTAGTCAAGAGCTTTGTTCAATTTTCTTGAACTTTCATCTTGACTTTTCAAGACGCGGCCTTTATACTTGCACCAGAACGAGATTTTTTAAGGAGGTGGTTCAAATGTCTTTTGCTTCTCGGCTCCGACAGGCGCGTGAGCAGGCTGGATTTACTCAGCAGGATTTAGCCAAGAAACTTGGTGTGACCAAAAACGCCATCAGCAACTATGAGAATGGTGTAAGCAGTCCAAAGTGGGAAATCCTGGTGGAAATTTTTGATATTCTTCACGTTGACCCCAATTTCCTGTATCAGGATGATTTTTCGTCCGAGCTTGCCGAAGCTCACGTCCTCACTCCCCAGCAGTCCACTCTTTTAGCAGCCTTCGACCAGCTCAACGACGAAGGCCAGATCAAGGCGGTGGAGTACGTCGAAGACCTCGTCCTCACCGGACGTTATAAAAAATGTCCTGCGTCTGGCTTGGGCGCAAAGGAAGCATAAAAAATAACCGCTCTGGCTATACCAAAGCGGCCAATTTGTATATGGATATATGGAGGTTCAGAATGCCTGATTCTTATGCAGATATTCAAAGATTAGCAACTTCAAAAGTTTCTGCTATAGTAAAATATTCCTTTCGAATCATGAATAATGCAAAAGTTCTTCCATCCTGTTCCGAAGAAGTTTCTAAAACTTCTGCATATATAAAACTCTTTTCTGGCTTTCTTGCGATGGACGAATTATTAGTTCGTCATCCATTGCAAGTATATGTTGAATCTGCCTCGTTGCTTGCAACAGAACTTGGAAATCCCAAAGACTGCAAACATCTTATTACCCTTAAAGAACTCGACTATATCCACCATTGGAACGAACAGTCTTTGAAGCTCCATGGTGATTTAACAAATCAATATATTGCTAATGACCTTCCCATTTTGTTCAAGATTGTCGCCGACGATATTAAATCAGATGGCTATGATATTGAGACTTCTATACTTCCGGATAGTATTTTTGCTTACTTAAAAGACAATCCTCCTACGGAATCACCTGATGACAGCGATTCCTCTGATGATGAATATATTTTACAAATAGATCAAACATTCGACGAGATAAACACTCTAATTCCAAATGTCTCTCTTTGGAAAGCTTTCCGTAAAATCGCAAAAGAGAACTTCAATTTATATTATGATGAAGTTTTCGCTAACAAGCAATCGCGTCCCTCCCCTCAAAAATATGTCATTGAATATACAATCATCAGTATTTGTGGTTCTCTAAAAAAAGAACCCATGGTTGATTCTTCCGGTAAACTGTCTGACATAGGCAAATATATGCAGGATGCGGCTTTTCGTCTTGGAAATTACGGCGTGAAAACGGGTTACATTACACAAGATTCTTGGCAAACTCTTCGTTCGGATTTGCCAAAGGTCACAAAGAAATCCAGTCCTCCTAAATCAACTGTCAAAAAGGTCCATAATCAAAAAGGTACTTATTGCCTTCTTGTCTTTCTTGTATTGTCCGTTTTCATTGCGGTTGGTATTTTCAAGGCCGTTTCAGCTGAAACTATGGCGACAGTTCCAGAATCATCTACAAGCAAGGCCACTTCGCCTGTGTCCGTTCTACCATCGTACAACGGAATCAAACCGATTTCAAAACCCAAAACCGGCCTTTTCCATGGTGCACATGCAACAGGCGAAGTGGCCCCCTTTAAGGTAACAGCCGCACAAAATACGGATTATTACTTATTGCTTTGCCAAAATCAAAGAGTAACTTTTGGCTACTACATCCATGCAGGCGAAACTTTATCCACAGAAGTCCCCTTAGGAAGTTATAATTTGTATTACGCCTGTGCTCCTAGTTCCGCTTTGTGGTACGGTGAATCTAATCTCTGGGGGATGTCTACAGATTTTTATAAATCTGATGAGCTTTGGGATTTCATCATTGACAATGGATATTATACTGGCTATACTTTAACGCTTTCAGTTTCCGGTGCTGGAAATACTCGTTCTTATGATTCGACTCGTTCCGCATGGGATGAACTTTTTGAATAATTTCAATCGAGGTGATTATTTATGTCCACCCGTCCCCACCCCGAATCTGCCCGCATCATCCGCGAGGCACGGCAGGCCGCCGGGCTGACGCAGCTGGAGCTTGCGGAGAAGCTTGGTGTCACCATCGGCACGATCGGCTATTATGAGCGAGGCGCCGGGATGCCCAAGACAGATAATCTCTTTGCACTCTGCGACATCCTGCACATCAGACCCGCCGACCTCCTGCGCGCCGATTCATAAACCTAACGCCCCCGCCAGTGTTTCCACCAGCGGGGGCGTTTGTGCAAAAAAGATCCCGGCAGCCTTGTACGATAAAGGCCGCCGGGCGCGCATGGGGTGCATGTCGGAGAAAAACAACGCAGTCAATGACTCTCTGCCTGCTGACACATCCAGTATACCATACCTCATGTGCATCGGCAAGCGGAGTCGGAAAGGAGTTTTTATGGCCAAGAATAAAAAAGGCGCCGACGGCCGCTACCGGTATCGTATCTATCTGGGCAAAGCGGACGATGGCAGCAAAAAGTTCAAGTCCTTCTATGGCTCCACGGAGCGCGAGGCCCGCGCTGCTGCCGAAGCGTATCGCACCGCCATCGGCAAGGGCATGGATCCTCAGCAGGCCGAAGCCACCTTAGGCACCCTGTACGATAATCTCATCGCGTCCAAAAAGGCAAAGGGCATCAGCCAAAAAAGCATTGACCGGCTGGCCACCAATAAAGCCCACTGGGGCGATCTGGTGGACGTCCCGGCGTCTGATCTGCGCGCGTCCGACTTTCAGCGGGTGCTCAACACGCTGGCCGGCTGGCACGACGGCAAACCGCCCCTCTCCCACTTTACCCTCACCAATCTGCGCGGCAGCGCCAAGGCAGCGTATGACCTCGCCATCCCGGAGATCGTGATGTACAACCCTCTGGTCAAGACCATCACCCCCGCCGGGGCTGCGCCGGAGCCGCGCGACCCCCTCACCGAGGCGCAGCAGCGCTGGATCCGGGAGACGCCCCACACCGCCCAGCGAGCCGCCATGCTCCTGCTCTACTCCGGCCTCCGCCGCAGCGAGGCCACCGCCCTCACCTGGGCGGACATCGACCTCGACGACGCCACCATCACGGTCAGCAAGGGCTACGACTTCCGCGCCAAAAAGGTCAAGATCCCCAAGACGCCTGCCGGCGTCCGCGTCGTCAGTATCCCCAAGGTCCTCGTCGATTATCTCCGCACCCAGCAGGACGGCTGCCTCTACGTGCTCCACAACCCCAAAGGCCGGCAGATGACTGAGCAGGGCTGGAAGCGCCTGTGGGAGAGCTACATGCGTGACCTTAACGTCAAGTACGGCTACGACGGCCAGCAGAACAAAAACCGCCCAGGCGGCCTGCCCATGCTCATCGACACCTTTACCCCGCACCAGCTCCGCCACACCTTCTGCACCCTGATGTACTTCGCCGGCGTGGACGTCATGACCGCCCGCGATCAGATGGGCCACAAGGACATCTCGGTCACGCTGGGCATCTACACCGCCCTCGATAAAAAATTCAAAAAGAAAAAGATCAATCGTCTGGATACCTACCTCAAAAAATCCTGTGCCAACTTGGGCTGACCCTCTTGTTTCTCTCCCCTTTTTGCGCCACCTCTTGAGCCACCTTTTTGAAAAACTTTCCGCGAAATTAGGGCAATTAGCGCCCACATTCCCCTCGAAGGGCATTTTCGCAGCCAAATAAAAATCCCCGAAAAGTCAGGCGTGAAGCCGCTTTTCGGGGATTTTACTTTGGAGCTACTGATCCGATTCGAACGGACGACCTGCTCATTACGAGTGAGCTGCTCTACCGGCTGAGCCACAGTAGCACATTGCAATCTCTGCAACGTGTGATATTTTACCATAAAAGCCGGGAGCTGTCAAGATTGATTCGCAACTTTATCCCTCTGTGTTTGATTCGGCTCCTTTGCAAGGACGCGGCTCAGCTCACAGACGGCAAAGCAGCAGCCGAGAAACACCAGCAGCGCACAGTCGGGCGGGAGGCGGCACATCGTGGTCACTCGGCCGCACAGGCTGCTGAACGTCTCCTGCGCCCGCTGAGGAAGGAGAAGATAGAATATCAGCAGCGAAAGCGGCAGATGGAGCAGCCGGGCGCGGTAGAGCGGGCGGAGGGTCATCTCGGGCGGGCAGATGGTCCGCACCTGCATCAGAACAGAAAGCCCCTGCACGCTCAGCGCCGCGCAGCACAGCATACTGGCGAACCGGCCGCTTTTTGCAGCCAGGTCACAGCCGGAGCAGACCTCCAAAAGCATCGCGCAGAAAACGCCTGCACCGGAGGGCAGCACTTCCCCCGCTCCTGCGGCCAGCATCCGGAAAAACAGGACGAAGCCGCAGAGCTTGAGGTAGGTCTGGGCCGCCTGCGCGATGATGCCGTCCAGCCGGAGAGGCTGCGAAGCGGTCGGGACAGCGGGGCGTGCCATTGACCCAAGCGTCCCTCCCAGCCGCGCCAGAAGCGCGGCGGACAGATAGCCCGCCGCCACCTGTGCAAGGAACAGCAGGACGCCCAGCTCTGCACTGCCCAGCATGGACTGCCCGACGGCCAGTATCACAAAGGACGGGCCGGAGCAGACACAGGCCGGGAGGAGCGCATCGGCCTCCTGCGCGGTGAGCTGCCCGGAGCGGACGGCCCCGGCGGCGGCACTTGCTGCGGGGGCAAAGCCGCCCAAAAATCCGATGAGCAGCACCCGCCCAGCCGCCGGAGCGCGGACCCCGATGAGCCTTGCAACTGGGCAGAAGGGCAGCCCCAGCACATCCGCCGCCGGGCATTGGATGAGCAGCGTGGACACGATGAGGAACGGGAACAGCGAGAGCAGCAGCGGACCGCCGCAGAGCGCCAGCCCCTCCCGCAGGGCCTGCGCACAGGCATCCGGCGCAGCAAACGGCAGCAGACCCGCGGCCAGCGCCATCAAAAAATACCCCACGCCCCGGATTTTCTCTTTCTGAATCATACGCGCACCCTCCATTTCCATATATATGTGGTAATTGGCAGCGGTTTGCATGGCGGGAGGGAGCAGCGTGGGAAGGAAACGAAAGCAAACGCATTCCCTGCGCGGCTGGTTCCGGCGGATGTTCCGTCAGCCGCCCGGGGACTTCTACGGACGGGCTTCGGTCTACCTGAGCGGCAGAAGGATGGAGATCGAGCAGTTCCGGCGCATCCGCTCCTACGAAGAAGGCAAGCTCTGTCTCGAGCTGGGGCGCGGCACTCTGACGGTCTACGGCGACGATTTGAAGATAGAGACACTCTCCGCCCGGAGGCTCACCCTGCGGGGACAGATTCTGCGGACCGATTTTTCAAAGGAATAGGAGCTTTCTACCATGGAATGGACTCAGCTCTGGGCAAGCGTCACCTTTGCGGCGCAGAACGGTGATGCCGAAGGTCTGCTGACTGCTGCGGCCGCAGGCGGGCTACACCTCTCCGACATCGTTCCCCGGCCCGGCGGGTTCTCGGCCCGGTGCGCCGCATGGCATTATCGGAAACTGGCCGCTCTGGCCCGCAGACGGCGGGTGCGGCTGCGCATCCAAAAACGGCAGGGGCTTTTCTTTTGCATCCGTCCCCTTCTCCGGCGGCGGGGGCTCTGGGCCGGATGCCTTGTCTTTCTCCCTCTGCTGCTCTGGCTGCAGGGCTTTGTCTGGTTCGTCGAACCGGTGGGCCTGACGCCCGGCCAGCAGGCGCGGGCCGCCGTCGTCCTGTGGGAGGCAGGGCTTTTCCCGGGAAATGCCGTCACACAGGAAAAGCTCGCCGCCGGAGAATACGCCCTGCTCCAAAGCGGTGAGTTTTCCTGGGCCAGCCTCAACTTTATGAAGGGAAAGCTGGTGGCGGAAGCGGCTGCGGCGAAACCGGTGCCGGACATCGCTACCGGGACGCTCCACGGCCTCCGGGCCAGGGTGTCCGGCACGGTCGTTCGCACCAACCTCGTCAGCGGGACGATGCTCGTCGTCCCCGGCCAGGCCGTAGAAGCCGGTCAGGGCCTCATCGGGACAGCCCGCGCCGAACGGGACGGAACGCTCATCTTTCAGCCTGCGGCGGGCAGCGTCCGGGCGCAGTTCGAGTGGGAAAACGAGCAGGATATTGCTCTCCTGCTGCCCATCGAGCAGCTCACAGGGCAGCAGGCCGTGCATCGGACGCTGTTCTGGGACGGTCATGCGATCACTCTGCCCTCCCTGCATCCCGTCCCAAACTCGGCAGAGGCCGCTGCCGTCATCCGGCACTACCAGCCAGAAGCTCTTGGGCTTCCTATTCCTGTTTTTATCGAAGAAACGACATATTATTACAAATCCTCCACCGATTTGGAGCGGACCGAAGAGCAGGCTCTGGCCCTTGCAAGGCTGCAAAGCAAACAAGCTTTACAGCAAAATTGGCCCGATTTTGAGCTTCTGGCCCGCAAAGAGGACGTCTCCGTCGAAGAAAACACCCTCCACTACCGGGTCGTCTACACCATCACCGCCGACATCTGCAAATGAAAACGCCGCACAGCCCCGAGCACATCTGCTCCGGCCATGCGGCGATTTATGATGATGGATTTTTGTTACTTTTCTTCCGGGGTTGTCTCGGCCAGAAGCTCGTTCAGGTCGAACTCATACTTCGTGTGACAGAAGTGGCAGACCACCTCACACTTCGGGTCTTCGTCCCGGAGCTTTACCAGCTCTTTGCGGCCAAGGCTGAGGAGCATATCCTTCGTGCGCTCCTTGCTGCAGTCGCACTGATACTTCACCTCGCGGGTATCGAGGACCTGCGGGTCGAAGCCCGCCATTGCCAGCTCCATCATATCCTGCGGGGTCTTCCCTGCCCGGAGCATCTCGGTGACGGAAGGCATGGCGGCGATGTTCTGCTCCAGACGGGTGATCTCGGCATCGGTCGCGCCCGGCAGGAGCTGCAGCAGATAGCCGCCGGCGCAGGCGATGGACAGGTCCTTGTCCACCAGAACGCCCAGCGCACACACGGTGGGGATCTGCTCGCTGTAGGCGTAGTAGCTGGTGATGTCCTCGGCGATCTCACCGGACACCAGCGGCACCTGACCCACCGTCGGCTCCTTCTGGAGCTTGTTGTCCCGGATGACGGTCAGAACGCCGTCTTTGCCGACTGCGCCGCCCACATCCAGATGGCCGTTCTCCTTTGCGGGAAGCTCGACCAGCGGGTGGTCGATGCAGCCTTTGACGTTGCCGTGTGCGTCGGTGCAGGCGATGACGACGCCAGCCGGGCCGCCGCCGGACACGCGCAGGGTGATGGAGTCGCCATCATCCTTGAGCATCGCGCCCATCAGGGAGACACCGGTGAGCAGCCGACCAAGGGCTGCACTGCAGGTGGCGCTGGTGGTATGCAGCTTTTCTGCCGTGCGGACGATCTCCGTGGAGTCCACGCCGCAGAACACGACACCGCCGTTTTCAGAAATGCCGCGGATAAGATTCGACATATTATTGTTCCTCCAGTTGGGTATACTGTTTGACTGCGCAGAAGAAATAGCGCTCGCTCTCGTCGGTCAGAGGGCCAAAGCTCTCGCCGTCGCAGACACTTTCCAGCGCAAAGCCGTGCTTTTCCAGAGCGGCACGGATGGTGTCGAGGTCGTAGGTGTACTCGTAGAACTGCTCGTGGAAGTGCTCCCCCGTCTCGCGGTAGTCGATGTCCACGCTGATCTCCACCCGGCGGTCGGCGGCGCTGTAATGGTTGCGCCAGACGCAGGAGGCGTCCTCTTCTTCAAACGTAAAGACGTTTTCGCCCAGCACGTTCTGGTGCTTATAGGGCGTGTTCATATCGAACAGGAGCACACCGCCTTTTTCCATAAAGAAACCGGCGTTGGCGATGGCTTTGTCCAGGTCCGGGATGTGGTTGAAGGTGTCGAAGGTGGACACCGCACCCCGGATGGTGCCGTAGAGGTCGAGCTTGAGCAGGTCCTGCCGCAAAAGAAGCAGACCGCCGGAAAGGCCAAGCTGCTCAGCCTTGTCCCGGACGACGCAGAGCATCTCCTCCGACTGGTCGATGCCGATCATATCGTAGCCCGCCTGCGTGAGCATCAGGGTCAGCTCCCCTGTCCCGCAGCCCAGGTCGGCGAGGATGCCGTCATGGATACCGTGGGCTTCCAGCTCTTTTTTGATGTGGGCATACAGGGCCTCGTAGTCGGCCTCGCCGTTGAACTCATCGTAAAAATAAGCAAATTCGTTGTAAGCCATTGCGTTACTCCGCGTCCTCTGCGTTTGCCTCGTACTCGGCGGCGACGGCTGCGTTCAGCACAGCCTGCAGCTCCGGGATGCCGTAGCCGCTCTCACCGCTGGTCAGCACCACCTTCTGGCAGCCGTAGGGCAGGCAGAGCTTTTCGAACTCCTCCTGCGTCTGGGCCAGCTGGCTCTTCTTGAGCTTGTCGGCCTTGGTCAGGGCCACGACGAAGGGGATGTTGTGGTAGTGGAGATACTGCAGCATCTGGATGTCATCGGCGCTGGGGGCGTGACGGCAGTCGATGAGCTGGACCAGCAGGGTGTGGTGGCGCTGAGCCTCGAAGTAGCTGTTGATGAGGTCGTCCCAGCGCTCACGGTCGGCGTTGCTCACCTTGGCATAGCCGTAGCCGGGCAGGTCCACGAAGTAGCAGTCATCCACCGCGTAGAAGTTGATGGTAGCCGTCTTGCCCGGCGTGCTGGACACGCGGGCGAGATTCTTGCGGTTGCAGAGCTTATTGATGAGGCTGGATTTGCCCACGTTGGAGCGGCCGGAGAAGCTCAGCTCCGGGCGGTCGCTCTCGGGCAGCTGGCTGGAAATGCCGTAGCTTGCAATGAAATCCGCTTTGTTATAGTTCATGGAGCTTTCCTTTCTTTGATAAATGCCATCTATCCCAACTCCTTCAGTCATCGCTTACGCGATGCCAGCTCCCTCAGTGAGGGAGCCTCTAGCGAAGAGGAAAAGCTTTCCGGTATGCCAAAGCCTCCCTCCTTGAGGGAGGGGGACCGCGTCAGCGGTGGAAGGAGTTCTTTTCCCTTAGCAGACCGCGCCCGGCTGCGGCTTTTCAGCCGGCTGCGGCAGTGCCGCAGCCTCAGCGGGCTTTACCTTCCTGGTGCGGGGGTGGCCCGCAGACACCGTCTTGGGCTTGAGGAGGGCTGCGGCGAGGACCTGCGACAGGTTGGACATGGGCAGGAACTCGATGTTCTTCTTGACCTCGTCGTCCACCTCGTACAGATCGGACAGGTTGTCCTTCGGGATGAGGACGGTCTTCATCCCCTCACGGTAAGCGGCCATGCTCTTCTCGCGGAGGCCGCCGATGGGCAGCACATTGCCGTGGAGGGTGATCTCGCCGGTCATGGCCACATCGCCCCGCACCGGGATGCCGGACAGGCAGGAGATGAGGGCCGTGGTCAGGGTGACGCCGGCAGAGGGGCCGTCTTTGGGGACTGCGCCCTCCGGGGCATGGATGTGCAGGTCGCACTTCTTGAGGCGCTCGGAGTCGATGCCGTACTCTGCGGCATGGACGCGGGCATAGGTGATGGCCAGCTGGGCGCTCTCCTTCATCACGTCGCCCAGAGAACCGGTGACGGTGATCTTGCCGCTGCCGTTGTCGATGACCTGCACCTCGATGGGCAGGGTCTCGCCGCCGATGCTGGTCCATGCCAGACCGTTGGCGATGCCGATGGCGTTGGTGCGGTTGAGGAACTCGGGCTTGACCATGCGGGGTCCCAGCAGCTTTTCGAGGCTGGTGCCGGTGACGGAGACATTCTCCGCCTCGCCGGAAGCAATTTTCCGGGCGCACTTGCGCAGGACGCTGGTGATGGTGCGCTCCAGATTGCGGACGCCGGCCTCGCGGGTGTAGCCGTCGATGATGCCGTAGAGGGCGCTCTGGGAGAAGGTGACCTTGCCGGTCAGGCCGCAGGCATCCAGCTGCTTGGGGACCAGATGCTTCCGGGCGATGTTGTACTTTTCCACCCGGGTGTAGCTGGGCAGCTCGATGACGTCCATGCGGTCCCGCAGCGGGCCGGGGATGGCGCCGAGGTCGTTGGCCGTGGTGATGAAGAGCACATGGCTCAAATCAAACGGCATATCGATGAAATGGTCATTGAAGGTGCTGTTCTGCTCGGGGTCGAGGGCTTCCAGCAGAGCGGCCGCCGGGTCGCCCCGGAAGTCGCCTGCCAGCTTGTCGATCTCGTCCAGAAGCATCAGGGGGTTCGAGCTCTTGGCAGAGATCATGGCGTTGATGATCTTGCCGGGCATCGCGCCGATGTAGGTGCGGCGGTGGCCGCGGATCTCGGCCTCATCCCGCACGCCGCCGAGGCTGATGCGGACATACTTGCGGTTCAGGCTCTCGGCGATGGAGCGGGCGATGCTGGTCTTGCCGACACCCGGAGGGCCGACGAGGCAGATGATCTGGCCCTTCACGTCGGGGGCCAGCTTGCGGACGGCCAGCACCTCGAGGATGCGGTCCTTGACCTTCTTCAGGCCGTAGTGGTCCCGGTCCAGCACCCGCTGGGCCTTGGCGATGTCCAGATCGTCCTTGGTAAAGGTGTTCCAGGGCAGGTCGAGGCAGGTGTCCAGATAGGTGCGGATGACCGTGCCTTCCTGATTGCTGCTCTGCATTTTGGAGAGGCGGTCCACCTCTTTGAGAAGCTTCTTTTCCCGATCCTCGTCCAGATGGAGGGCCGTGATCTTCCGGCGGTACTCCTCGGCCTCGGCGGTGGTATCGTCGTCCTCGCCCAGCTCCTCGCTGATCATGTGGAGCTGCTCGTGGAGGTAGTAGTCGCGCTGGTTCTTGTCCATCGCCTCGTCTACCTTCTGGGCGATCTCCTTATCGATCTCGAGCATCCGGCGCTCCCGGTGCATCTTCTCGATGAGCAGATGCAGACGGCCCATCAGGGTGCCTTCGTCCAGAATGGCCTGCTTATCCTCGAAGCGGAACAGGAGGTTGGCCGGGATGTACTCGGACAGGAAGGCGGCGTCGGTGCTGGTGGTGATGGCAAACACCACGTCCTTGCCGATGTGGGGGTTCAGAGCCAGCAGGTCGTCAAAGCTCTTTTTGACGTTGCGGACGAGGACGTCCGCCTCCGGCAGTTCCTCGGGCTTCGCCATCTTGACCGGGGCCGGGCGGACGGTGGCCAGCAGGAAGCTGCCGTCGTCCTCCATCTCGGAGAGCTTCGCGCGGTATTTGCCTTCGACCAGGATGCGGACGAGGTCGTCCGACACCCGCATCACCTGCTTGACCTCGGCCACGACGCCGTAAGTATAGAGGTCGGCGGCCTTGGGGTCCTCGACCTTCATCTCTTTCTGTGCCACGAGGAAGACGTCAGAGTTGTTGCTGACGGCCCACTCCACGGCGGCGATGCTCTTCTCGCGGCCCACCTCGAAGTGGAGCAGATTGTTGGGGAAGACCACCAGCCCGCGCAGGGCGATGGCCGGAAGGTGGAGGACGCTCCGCTCCACCTTGACCGTAACTTTTTCAGACATAGTACAAAACCTCCCAGCCGTCCCTCGGATGCGAGTCATCCATAAGGGCGGCTTTTTTGTAGGGTCATATCAAATCTATCATTTTATTATAGCGAAAAATGTTTGCAGATGCAACCGCTCAGCGCTTTTCCCGGGTGTTGTAGCCCAGTCTGCCCAGTGCGGGCAGGATGGCCCGGAGGGTCAGAGATGTGAGGGCGCCCATGACAAGGCCCAGCACCAGCATCACCGGCGCATAGTACAGCGACATGGCCGAGGACAGGATGAGCCCCGCGCCAAGCAGCTGGCCGATGTTGTGGGACAGCGCGCCGCAGACCGACAGGATGAACCATGTGGGCCGGAACGGGAGCTTATAGTAGAGCACCCACATCACCAGCAGGGACAGCAGTCCGCCGCAGAGCGAGAGGAAGCCTGCCGTCCAGCCGGAGACGAGAAAGACGAACAGCGCCTTGAGCAGGTCGAGATAGAGCGCCTGCCGCGCCCCCATGAAGAACAGTGCATACATCACTACGATATTCGCAAGGCCCAGCTTCATGCCCGGCGCAAGGCCCGGGATGACCAGTGTGCCTTCGATGAAGGAAAGAGCCATCGCCAGCGCGAACAGCAGGCCGGAAAGTGCGATCTCGTGTGTTTTCTTCGGGTCATGGTTTCGGTTTGCCATCGGCTCTCCCCCTTTGCTGCATCGTTTATTCTTCGCCGCCGGCGGTCTGCTCGTACTGCTCCTGCTCTTCGACAGCGGCTTCCCATGCGGCGAAAAGCTCGTCCTGATGGAAGCGCAGGTCGCTGAGCTCGTCGCTCTTTTCCCGCAAAAGCTGGGGGTCGTTGTAGACTTCCGGCGAGTTTATCTCGTTTTCCAGCTCCACTTCGCGGGCGCCGCAGGCTTCCATCTCGTCCTCGCAGGCTTTGATCTTGGCGCGCAGCTCGGCCCGGCGGCGGCGCTGCTCTTTGCCGTAGCCCGCCTTGGCGGGTTCGCTGCTCTTCTCGGCCACGGGGGCGGGAGCGGCGCGGCCCATCAGGGCGTCATAGCTGGGGTAGATGACCGCCTTGCCGTCCTCGAGGTAGAGGATGGGGCAGGCCAGACTGTTCATCAGGTGGCGGTCATGGGTGACGAGGAGCAGCGTGCCGGTGTAGGCCATCAGCGCCTCGGTCAGGTTCTCGCGGGTGTAGATGTCCAGATGGTTGGTAGGCTCGTCCAGGAACAGCAGGTTCGGGCGTTCCAGCACGATCTCTGCAAAGCGCAGTCGGGCCAGCTCGCCGCCGGACAGGGCCTCGCAGGGCTTGAAGACCGTCTCGCCCCGGAAGCCCAGCTTTGCCAGATGGCTGCGGACTTCCAGCTCGGTCATCCGGGGGTACTTGTTCCAGATGACGTCGATGACGCGGCCCGCGCCGATGCGGTTCTGCTGCTGGGCGAAGATGCTGGGCCGCGCGCCGGTGCCAAGGCGCACCATGCCGCCGGAGGGGCGGCGCTTGCCGTCCAGCACCTGCATCAGGGTGGATTTGCCTGCGCCGTTGGGGCCGGCGATGATGAGCCGCTGGCCGCGGCAGACCGTATAGGTGAAGGGCTCCAGCAGGGTGCGGTCGCCGATCTGAATGGTCAGGTTCTTGAGCAGTACCAGCTCATTCCACGGCTCCACGTCGTATTCGAAGCGGAACTTGAGCTGGTTGGTCTCGTCCTGAGGGGCCTCGGTGATCTCCAGCTTTTCCAGCTGCCTGCGGCGGCTCTGGGCCATCTTGGTGGTGGAGGCGCGGACGAGGTTGCGGTCGATGTAGTCCTGTAATTTTTCGGCCAGCGCCACGTCGGCGTCGTGCTGCTTCTGGCGCAGGGCGTCGGCGGCTTCCTTCTGGGGCAGATAGGCCGAGAAGTTGCCCTTATAGGTGGTCATGGTCTGGAACGAGACTTCCCAGATCCTGGTACAGACGTTGTCGAGGAAATAGCGGTCGTGGCTGACCACCAGAACGGCACCGGAGTAGCCCTTGAGGTAGTTTTCCAGCCACTCCATGGTGGCGAAGTCCAGATGGTTGGTGGGCTCGTCCAGAATGAGGACGTCCGGCTTCTCGAGGAGGAGCTTGGCCAGACGGAGACGGGTCAGCTCACCGCCGGAGAGGACTCCCACGTTCTTGCTCCAGGTATCCTGCGCAAAGCCCATGCCGGACAGCACCTTCTTGATGTTGACGTCCATGTTGTAGCCGTCGGCGGCGTCGATGATGTTCTGCAGTTCGTCGTGCTTTTCGAGAAGGGCGGCGTCGTCGGGAGAGGCCGCCATCTTCTTTTCCAAGATCTGCATCTGGGCCATGGCGTCCAGCACAGGGGCGAAGGAAGAGCGCATCTCCCCGTAAATATCCAGCGTGACATCGAGCTTTGCGTTCTGCTCCAGATAGCCCAGTGTCACGCCGTGGGTCACGCTGAACTCGCCGTCATAGTCGGTGTAGACGCCGGTCAGAATTTTGAGCAGGGTCGTCTTGCCTGCGCCGTTCTGGCCCACGATGCCGATGCGGTCTTCTTTTTCCACGCTGGCGCTCACGTCGTGCAGGACGACTTTCTCGCCAAAGCTCTTTCCGAGTTTTTCCAAATGAATCAGCATATCGTTCTTCCGTGTTCTTTTCCAGTAGGGTGGATCGAGACATTCCCGCCGTTACAGCTGATGACGGCGGTGCTTGAGGCCGAGGTTCGCCAGCTCTTCCGGCTCCATCACCAGTGGGTAGAGCTCTTCCAGCGAGGCGATCTCGTAGGTGGGGCTCACCTTGCCCGGGTTCTCGGCGTGGCCGGGGTTGAACCAGCAGGTGTCGAGGCCCGCGTTCACGCCGCCCTGAATGTCGCTGGTGAGGCTGTCGCCCACCACCAGGACGTGCTCCCGGTTCTCCACGCCCAGAGCGCGGAGGGCGGAGTCGAAGATGCGGCGGCTGGGCTTCTCGCTGTCCAGCTTCTCGGAGACGAAGACGTCCTCAAGGTAGGCCCCGATGCCGGATTCTGCCACCCGGCGGCTCTGCACCTTCTCGAAGCCGTTGGTCACGACGGCCAGCGTCGCCACCTCGGAAAGCTCCCCGAGGACGTCCAGCACATTGGGGGTCATCAGGTCGGGGTGGGAGGAGAGGTGGTCGAGGTAGCAGCGGTTCATCTCCACGCCGTCCCCGGCTGCGTTGATGGCCTTGAGGAAGCGGGTGAAGCGCTCCCCCATCAGCTTGTCGCGGCGTATCTGGCCCTTTTCCAGCTGACGCCACAGCTCCGAGTTGATGTCCCGGTAGGTCTGCACCGTCCCGGCGTCCGGCTCGATGCCGTATTCCACCAGCGTCTCAGCCAGCGCCTTGTTCTCGGCGGCGTCAAAGTCCAGAAGCGTATTGTCTGCATCGAAGAGGATGCAATAATATTTTGCCATGTTTCTTTCCCTTCTCTATCATGTTTCGAGCCGCCTGCTGCCTTGAGCGGGCGCGGCTGCGGTGCGGTTTGAGAACAGCGAGAAGCCAGCCCCGCCCGGCAGAGCTGGCTTCTCGTATTTTTATCATTCCAACGTCATTTCATAGGCTTCGTCGTCGGACTGGTCCGGCAGGTTCCCGCTGCACTTGCAGTGTGGCGTGCAGGCGCACTCTTTTGCGATGCACTTTGCCATCTGCTCCTCCGTCACGCCGTTCTCGACGTTTTCCCAATCCATGTCGTAGTAGTCCACGCTGCCGTCGGTCACATCTTCTGCGCCGGGCAGGCCGAGAACTTGCATTTCTTCACGGAACATCCGCTCGCCTCCTCTCGGCTCAGCCTATGCGGCTTTGCAGAGGAAGGTGCGGGGCGTCATTCTGCCTTGCTTTCGGCTTCCTTGCTGGCGGAGGCTTCCGACTTGGTTTCCGCCTTGGGCTCTGCTTTGCTCTCGGCCTTGGATTCTGCTTCGCCCTCGGTCTTAGACTCAGCCTTAGACTCGGCCTTGCTTTCGGACTCCGGCTCTGCCTTGGAGCTGCCGGACGCCGTACCGGACGATGCCGGCGACGAACTGCTGGTGCTGTGGGAAGAGCTGCCCGAGCTTGCAGAGGAAGAGGATGTACTGCCGGAAGAACCGGCATGGGACGAGGACGAACTGCTGGTGGAGCCGGACTCGCTGGTCACACCGCTGCCGATGGTGATGGTCAGGGTGTTGCTGCTCACCTTGCAGTCGTTGTAGGTGACGACGGCGTAGATCTTATAAGAAGCGTTGGCCATGGAGCTGTCCACCACCACGGTGATGCTGGACTTGCCGGCGGCCTGCGTGACCTCCTGACCGTTGGCGTACCAGCGCAGGTTCTCGGTCTTGGCGTACTTGCCGCTCAAAGTCGCCTTGAAGGTGTAGGAGCTGCCCACAGCGCCCTTGCCCTCGCTGGTGATGTGGACGGAGGCCGTGCCGAAGACTGCCGTGACGTCCAGATTCTGCTTGAAGTCGGTGTCGGTGCGGGTCTTGCTGGTGAGGCCGTCGCTCCACTTGACGAAGACATGGCCCTCCGCCGGGACAGCTGTCACGGTGATGGATTTATCGGGGTCGGTGACGGTGTAGGTCACAGAGCTGTTGCCGGTGTCATTGCCGACGCTCAGAGTGCCGCCGCCGTTCTTGTCCACACGGTAGCGAGCCTCGAACTTTTTCTCCTCGCTGGTGCTCTCGCTGGAAGAGCTCTCCGAGCTGCTGGCGCTCTCGGCCTGACTCTCGCTGGAGCTGACAGCCTCCGAGCTGGGAGCGGCCACGGCGGAGCTGGGGTTGGAGACATACTCCATGGTGCGGGTGGGGATGTTGTTGGTGTCGGGGCGGCGGTCCTCGGTCTGCAGGGCGTGGGTGCGGAGATAGTTCAGCACTGCCTTGAGGCCGGCGCTCTTGAGGTGGATGTCGCCACTGGTGTAGTAGTCCGCGATGCCGTAGCCGTCGCTGCCCTTGAGGGCCTCGGCGGAGTTGAGGAAACGGACGCCCAGCTGCTCGCAGAGATCCAGAAGGGCCATGTTGAAGTCGTCGATCTTGGCCTGGTCCATGTGGGGGTAGTTGGAGTGGTCAGCCGGCACCGGCGGCACCGTGTTGACGATGATGTCGGTGTAGGGATAGCTCTGCTGGATGGCCTGGATGAGGGCCGTGTAGTGGGCGATGAAGTCCGAGACTTCCATCCCGGTGTCGTTGGTGCCGAAGGTCATGACCACACGGCGGGGCTTCATCATGGCCACCGCCTGAGGGATGGTGTAGTGGTTGGAATCCTTCTTAAAGGTAACGATGCCCTCGTTGAGCGCTACCTGGGTGCCGATGCCCTCTTTGGCGCAGAACTGCTGCAGGGAGATGAGGCCGTTGTTATAGAGGCGGACGGTGTTGGAGTCGCCCAGAAAGAGGGTGTCGTTCAGATAGTCCGTGCCGGCGTCGGCGGTCTCCGTCAACAGAGCGGTGGAGGCGTTGTCGATCTGGTAGTGTCCCGACAGGTCTCCGCCGGAGGTGGGGTCTGCCACAGACTCCGAGACGGAGGGAGCAGGCTCCTCGCCGCCCTTTTTGAGGAGGGTGGTGGTGATGCCGAAGGTCAGCAGCACCGCCAGCACGCAGAGGATGCAGACCAGAACGGCCCGATGCTGCATGGGAGTCATGGTTTCGTTTTGTTGTTGGTTTTTTCGACTCATAGATTCAGTCCCTCTCGTTTCAGGAATGGGAAGGCTCGTCCACCGGGCGGAGAGCCCAATCCGTCAGCTCTTTGCAGTCAGCGGCCATGAAGACCGGCGCAAAGGGGGCGACCTCTTCCCTGCCGCCGTAGCCGTAGAGCACAGCGGCGGCGTCCAGGCCGCAGTTCACAGCGCCCTGCATATCGTCCCGGCGGTCGCCCACCATCAGCACCCGCTTGCCCTGCATGACGGGCTGGGCGAGGACGTGGCGGATGACGTCGGTCTTGTTGTCGCGGCTCTCATCCATGGACGCACCGCCCACGAAGGAGAAGTAAGGCGCAAGGCCCTGCTCTTCGAGGATAGGCCTCACAACGTCGGTGGGCTTGCAGGTGGCCGTGCAGAGGGTCAGACCCGCAGCCTTGAGACGGCCCAGCATCTCCACCACGCCGGGGTAGACATTGCCCTCGTGGCAGCCCTTGGCGGCGTAGCTCACGCGGTAGCGCTTCGTGGCCTCCTCGATTTTTGCAGGGTCGGAGAAATGCTCGCCGAAGCTCTTGCGGAGGGGCGGGCCGATGTAGCGGCCAAGGTCGCTCCGGGCGACGTCAACGCCCATGGAGCGGAAAACTTCTTCCAGTGTATTGAGAATGCCGGGGGCGGAATCGATGAGCGTACCGTCCACGTCAAACAGGATCGCATCGTAGTGCAGCAAGGTCAGGTTCCCCTTTCTCTTTGGATAAACATTATATAGTATAGCACAGATTTCGATATTCAGCAATTCCAACAAAACACTTTTCCGACTTTTATACATATTTTTAGGCAGCCCCGCCCCGGAAAGCAAAAACCGCCCACCCATTGCGGGCGGGCAGTCGCATTTTGACATCAGCTCTCGGTGGTGGTGCAGTTCCCCGTCGAGGGGTAGTAGAGGTTGTTGGCGATGAATTCCAGCTTTTCTTTCAGAACCAGCTCAAGGTTCGCCACGGCGTGGACCATGTTGGTGGCGGAGTCGTTGACTTCCAGCAGCTTGCACAGATCCAGCTCCTCCATGCTGAGGGCGGCTTTCATCTTCTGGGTCTCGGCGCAGAGGATGTGGCTCAGGGCCGACTCCTGCAGAGCGATGCTCTCCATCAGGTCGACGACGGCCTGGTCGAGGGAAACTCTCGGCAGCGCGGGGCAGCCGCAGGAAACGCAGGGGGTGCAGTTGGTGGTATCAGCCATAAGAAGGACCTTCCTTTCTATAATAGGAATCGGGCGCAGTCCATCCTATGTGCCTCGCCGCCCGGATGTCACTCCGGCTTTGCGCTCTTCTGTACCTTCTCGATGGTGTCGCGGTAGCCGCCGGAGCCGTACTGGATGCAGCGGTTGATGCGGCTGATGGTGGCGGTGCTGATCTCCACCGCCTTTACGATCTGGTCGTAGGTGCTGCCGCCGAGCAGGAGCTTGGCCGCTTCCAGACGCTGGGCCATATCGGAGATCTCCTTGACCGTGCAGAGGTCTTCGAAGAAGTTGTAGCACTCCTCCCTCGTCTCAAGACTCAGGATCGCGTCGAACAGTGCGTCGGTGGTGGGGTTTCTTCTGGGGTTCTTGTCCGCCATAGCTGCCTCCTTTAGGGCAAAGTGCCGCGGGGTGCGGCAGGGGTCTTTCTATTACTCTGTTACTTTAGCACTTGAAAGTATAAAAGTCAAGTATTCGGTCTTTCTTTCCGGGAGTTTAGCAGATTTCACCTGTGGAGGCATTCAGTTTTATTCATCTCACATCTGAACAAAAATCGCCTAAATTTTCTTAATCTCTCCCCCGCAAAAATGGCACAGTCTCCTAACTTGCCCAAACTATATTGACAAATTATGAAATCGGGACTAAAGTATACACAATCATTCGGCAAATGCAATGAACAGGACATGACTTTTCGCATTCCCTGCGCTCAGAGAGCCGCCATTCCGGTGCAAGACGGCAGCACAGTGCGATCAGCCCTCACCTGCGAGCAGCCTGTGCGAACCCGCTTGCGGCAGTAGTGCATGGCCGTTCAGCCCACGTTACAGGGCGGCGTATCGGCGGCAGAACGCCTGTACGCGCAAGCGGCTGCTCCCGAAAGCAGCAAACGAAGTGGTACCGCGGAGAACGACCGGTGCAGATGCACCGTTTGGCCTTCGTCTTCGAGGAAGATGGGATACATCTTTGTGTCTCTATCTTTCATGAGGACGGAGGCTTTTTTCACCCCTCCGGGCCGTTTCGCCTGCCCTGCTTTTGGGCACAGCCGTCCTGCTTCGGCCATTGCCGGTGTGAAAGAAAGGAAAGAGGTATAAAGAAATGAATACGCTGGTCATCGTTTTGATCGCAGCCGTGTGTCTGTTCGGCGCTTATACGCTGTACGGCCGCTGGCTGGCCAACAAGTGGGGCATCGACCCCACCGCCAAGACCCCCGCAGTCGTCCACGAGGATGGCCGTGACTATGTCCCCACCAACGGCTGGACCGTGTTTGCACACCAGTTCAGCTCCATCGCCGGTGCAGGCCCTGTCACCGGTGCCATCCAGGCTGCTGCTTTCGGCTGGCTGCCTGTCCTGCTGTGGGTGCTGCTGGGCGGCATCTTCTTCGGCGCTGTCACCGACTTCGGCGCTCTGTACGCTTCCGTCAAGAACGACGGCAAGAGCATGGGCATGCTGATCGAGAAGTACATCGGCAAGACCGGCCGCAAGCTGTTCCTGCTGTTCTGCTGGCTGTTCTGCGGCATCGTCATTGCAGCGTTTGCTGACATGGTGGCCGGAACCTTCAACGCCTTCGGCGCCGACGGCGCTCTGGTGGAGGCTGCGCAGACCAACGGCGCTGCCGGTATGGTCTCCATCATGTTCATGGTCTTTGCTGTCGTCTTCGGCCTCATCCAGAAGAAGTTCAACTTCTCCGGCTGGAAAGAGAGCGTCATCAGCATCGTTTTCATCGTGCTGTCCTTCGTCATCGGTGCGAACCTGCCCCTCATTCTGGGCAAGGCTGCATGGAGCTACATCACCTTCGTCTACATCTTCTTTGCCGCAGTTCTGCCCATGTGGCTGCTGAAGCAGCCCCGTGACCACATGACCACCTTCATGTTCGTGGCCATGATCGCCGGTGCCGTGGTCGGCCTGCTGGTCGCTCATCCCACCATGAACCTGCCCGTCTTCACCGGTTTCACCAACGAGAAGCTGGGTACCATGTTCCCCATCCTGTTCGTCACCGTGGCCTGCGGTGCTGTCTCCGGCTTCCACAGCCTCGTCTCTTCCGGCACTTCCTCCAAGACCGTCGAGAACGAGAAGGATATGCTGAAGGTCGGCTATGGCGCCATGATCCTCGAGAGTCTGCTGGCTGTTCTGGCTCTCTGCGTCGCCGGTGCTGCTGCCGCTGCTGACGGCACCCCCGCCGCCGGCACTCCCTTCCAGATCTTCAGCCGCGGCGTCGCCGGTTTCTTTGAGATGTTCGGTGTCCCCGCTTATGCCGCTACCGTCTTTATGACCATGTGCGTTTCCGCACTGGCTCTGACCAGTCTGGATGCCGTGGCCCGTATCGGCCGCATGAGCTTCCAGGAGCTGTTCAGCGTGGACGACATGGAGCACGCTGAGGGCTGGCGCAAGCTGCTCTGCAACGTCTACTTCTCCACCTTCATCACTCTGGTGTTCGGCTTCATCCTGACCAAGATCGGCTACGCCAACATCTGGCCCCTGTTCGGTTCTGCAAACCAGCTGCTGAGCGCTCTGGTCCTGTCTACCCTGTGCGTCTTCCTGAAGGTCACCGGCCGCAGCAACAAGATGCTCTTCCCCCCGCTGATCATCATGCTCTGCGTCACCTTCACCGCTCTGGTGCAGCGCCTCATGGCTATGGTCAAGGCCATCAGCAATGCCGCTGCTGTCACCATCCCTGCCGGTGAGACCACTTGGGGCGCTGTGTTCATCGCCAACGGCCTGCAGCTCATCCTGGCTGTGCTGCTGATCGTTCTGGGCCTGAACATCGTGTTCCACTCCTTCTCCGCCTACAAGAAGGCAGAGCACAACAGCGAGGCCAAGGCCTGATCCATTGACCGCTGCTGACTGAATAAGCAAAACGCCGCTGACGGCTTCCGAACCGTCAGCGGCGTTTTTGTTTGCTCTTATTGTGTGGTGGTGATGGTTTTCCCCTGCTCTGGCTGGATGCGCGGCAATGCGGGGTGTCGTCCGGTGCGTAGATGGAGTCGGTAGTTTCTCTGAGGACCGTCCGCTGGGGTGGGACCCTGTTGCCGAAGGCAATAGGGCGGGCGATGGAATGGCCCGAACCGTGTCCGAAGAGAAAGCTACCGACTCCTGTATAGCTGTCGTGGAGCAATACATCCATCCTCAGTTTCCCTTACAAGCACCAACAAAAAGAGCCGCAGCGCCCTGTTACAGGCACTGCGGCTTTCGTTTACTTCAGCAGTAGAAGCTGGCTTACTTCACCATGCTTGCGACTTCAGCAGCGAAGTCGTCAGAACGCTTCTCCAGGCCCTCGCCCTTGACGAAGTGGGTGAACTTGATGACCTTGATGTCGCCGCCCAGGTCCTTTGCGACCTTGGCAGTGTACTGACCGACGGTCATGTCGCTGTCCTTGACGAACTCCTGATCGACCAGGCAGTTCTCCTTGAAGTACTTCTTGATCTTGCCCTCGATCATCTTCTGCTTGACAGCGTCGGGCTTGTTGGCGTTCTTCGGGTCGTTAGCCATCTGAGCGAGGAGGATCTCCTTCTCCTTGGCGACGACCTCAGCGGGGACAGCAGCCTCATCGACGTAGCTGGGGTTGGCAGCTGCGACCTGCATGGCAACATCCTTGCCGTATGCAGCGAACTCGTCCTTAGCCTCGATGCCGTTGGTGGTCTCGAAGTTGACCAGGATGCCGTGGGTGCCGCCGCCGTGGACGTATGCAGAGCAGACGCCCTCGTAACGGA
>OWIV01000019.1_pt1 | contig 103087 bp, 90 predicted proteins | sample 1732831 | NCBI WGS metagenome assembly OWIV01 (sample SAMN05065757, study PRJEB22554) | human gut metagenome | biome: ENVO:2100002; feature: ENVO:00000062; material: ENVO:00002003 | host: Homo sapiens | place: USA
GGGGCGGCGGAGAACGGCACTGGGGCCAGGGTTCGGGCCATGCTGGCCCGATGTTTCGGCTCCATAGGGACAAAAAAGCGCCCGGACGGCATAAAGCCATACGAGCGTAATAGAGTATATTTTGCTGTTTAGTTACATGGTATAGTGCATACTTCTGACCGCATTGCTCCGCTGCTGGGAACAGGCTTTTTTTAGCTGGTGCAGGTCATGGGGACTGTGAAAAAAGGCAAAAATAGACACGGCGGCAATCCTCCTATGTGCCGCCGTGGATTTACACGGTGTTAGGTCGTCGTTAGATTGGGATAGACGAAAAGAAACGGCGGCTCTGATCTTCTCAAAGCCGCCGCTTCATAGGCGCGTGGAAATGTGTCTGCTGTACGACGGCTTTTTTCTTTTGCCGTCGTGCGGCAGAATGTTATTCAATATTCAATTCAATGTTTCCAGTAAAGTCCTCACACTCAATGCCGATATAATTTCCACCATCAGGAAGTGTAATTGTGTCACTATAAGTTCCGGTTGTTTCAATCAAAGTGACTGCTTCATCCGATCCAGAAATCCAAAATACTTTTGCAGTACCTTCCGTAACCTCCAAAGTGCAGTCAATAGACAGCTCCTTACCGGCTTCTCTTTTTATGGAAGTTCCTCCGAACACATACTCTGTATCTGAAAAATTCTCATAATCAGCCGTATAAGTTCCCGTATAATCATCGATCCCTTTTTCTTTTGTTCCTTCCAAAGATAACTTTCCTGTAAGCTCTATGGTTCCAGCTGACTGAACGATATTATTATAATGATCGAGAATTTCATCTTTTGAACAGCCAGAAAGCATAAAACTTCCAAAAAGAACAAATGCCAATGCTAAAACTGTTTTCTTCATAAAATCATCACCAGCCTTTCTTTGGTGCTACCTTTTTGGCCTTTTTCTTTGTTTGGGTTGCTTCTCGCTCTTTCATGCACAAAATCAAGATGGCAGAAATAACAACAGCAAGCACAAGACTGCAAGAACAGGTTCCGATATTCCAGTTGACTGCGGTATCATAGCTACGGTAGCCTACCATTCCGAGACTTGCGGTAATCGGATAAAGGTTTGCTAATGTCATATTTCCTGCGGCAAACATCCCTCCATATCCATAGACAAAAGCAATGATTACACCGACTAAAAAGCTGCCCGCCCTCCGACAAGTAAGAGCGATAATCGGCAGAACCGCAAGATATAAAAAGAAATTAACCGCGGTAATCTGCAAGGTTGCTTTTAGTGCTAAGGAAATTTCAAAGCCGGGAAATCCCACAATCATTTCTGCTATGATTGTAAACAGGCTGCATATCAGCCCGAAAATAATAGACAATACGCCGCACACAATCAATTTCCCGGTCAGCAGTTTCTTAAAAGAGATCGGCACAGTCAGAATATTTTTCAATGTGTCATCCGTCTGCTCACGAGAAATCATATATCCAGCAATTAGGCTGATACACATCGGAAAAATCATGGACATATTGTTTTTGATGACCTGTTCTGTAAGATAGGCGAAATCCCAAACGGAACCATCATTCGCCATAGAGGTAAACAAGGTCAGCAAGACGGATAGGAGCATGAGCGCAACACCCGCCCAAAGGATATGATACCTTTTCAATTTATAAAATTCTGTTTTTACAATGCGAACCATGTTTATTCCCCCCTCTGCTTATATAATCTGTCAATCAGTAAGAACGAAACTAATGCCATGATCCCAAGAATGAATACAACTTGAAATGTTGAAGGAATTAGCCCTGTCATTTGCTCCAAGTCCATTTTTATTCCATGAGCCGCCATATCTCCTGCACTCCAAAATGTAGTCAGTGGCGTGGGCAGAAGCCATAACATGGTTTTAGGCAGTGTGTCAAACAATGCCGTAGCACTCATGTTCAGAACGCTGTAAAAGACACACAGCAAAATGGAAAAAACATAGGTCTTACTGAAAAAGACAACAAGAACAATCAACGGGAGTGTTCCTGCCGTAATGAAAATTCCTGTTTCAACTGCTAAAAACAATTTATAGCCTGTTCCATAAACTTCTAATGTTCCAAATCCGCAAAGAATTGTTGCAATGGTAGAAGCCACACAAAAAACAATTCCAAAGAGAAACAGGACAACAATTTTTGCAAGCACCATTTGCGTGCTGGTTACGGGAATTGTACGCAGATTTTTGAATGTGTCGTTGTCGCGTTCCATAAAAAACAGGATAGCGGCAATCACACCGATAATGCAGGGCAATAAAAACTGGATACCATATCCTAACACCATGTTAAATAGTCCGTCGAAAGCATCTGCCTGATCCGTATATCGCTCCATCATAGAGGGCGTTGTCATCAGATAAGTCAGCGGGATTGGAAACAGAAAAGCAGCCAGAATAATCAGCGGAATAAATTTCTTCCGTTTCAATTTCAAAAATTCGCATTTGATTAGTTTAAGCAATTCCTTCGCCCCCTGTCACACGCTTGAAGTAATCTTCAAGACTTTCTTCACAAGTATGCGCCTCCGATACCTCCAATCCATTTTCTACAAAGGCAGTTACAATTTTCCCCACAGGCAGATCAAGGTTGTGCAGGCGCAGATTGTGGTCGTCCTGTATATTCGTGATCTGAACCCGCATCTGTATGCGGGCGAAATGTATGCCCAGAGCATCCTCTACGATACGCTGGTCAGCATTACGGCGGACGGTTATGAAGGCTGTCTGGCAGAAAGCTGGGACATCAGCGAGGATGGCTGCACCTACACCTTCCACATTCGTCCCAATGTTCTGTTCTCGGATGGCGAAAAATGCGATGCCAATGCCATTCTTGCCAACTTCAACGCCATTCTGGAAAACCGCGAACGCCACACTTGGCTGGAAATGATGAACCTGCTGGTGGGCGTGTCTGCTCCCGATGAGAACACCTTCGTCATTGAGATGAGCGAGCCTTACTACCCCATGCTGACGGAGCTGGGCTGCATCCGTCCCTTTGCGATGATCTCCCCCAACTGCATGATCAACGGCAGCACGAAGGATGGCGTCAATGGCCACATTGGCACCGGCCCCTATGTGCTGACGGATTTCGTGACCGATGAATACGCCGTGTTTGAGCGGAACGAGAACTATTGGGGCGAAACTCCGGCCATCCGCAAGATCACGGTCAAGGTCATTCCCGATAACCAGACTCGTATCATGGCGCTGGAATCCGGCGAGATCGACCTGATTTTCGGCAAGAACATGATCGACGCCGATGCGATCAGCCAGTATCTGGACAGCGACAAGTTCACGGTCGGTCTGTCTGACCCCACCTCTACCCGGCACATCGTTATGAACACCACCCATGAGATTTTGGGCGACCCGGCGGTTCGTAAGGCGCTGCAGCACGCTACCGACCGTCAGACCATCTCTGATGGTATTTTCTACGGTCTGGAGCAGCCTGCGGATACGCTTTACGCCACCACGGTTCCCTACTGCAATGTCGGCCTGAAGCCTTATGAGTACAGCACGGAGACTGCGGCGCAGATCCTTGACGAAGCAGGCTGGGTATTGGGCAGCGACAAGATGCGCGCCAAGGATGGCAAGCAGCTGGCGCTCGACCTGCTCTACAACAGCGACAGCGTGACGGAAAAGACCATTGCCGAGTATCAAGTGGGCGTGGTATGCCCGCATGATCCGCACGGGCGTGATGCAATACCGCGACCGCAACTTTGTCCAGTTCTCCCGCTGCGTGGGAATGCCGGAGCGGTTCATCCTGTTCCGTCATCTGCTGCCCTCCATTACCTCCGACCTGGTGGTTCTGGCTTCGCTGGATGTGGGCTGGGCGATCATCAACATTTCCACGCTGTCTTTTCTGGGACTGGGCGTACAGGCCCCCACGCCGGAATGGGGCGCAATGCTCAATGAGGCCAAAAATGTGATGACATCGAACCCGGTGCAGATGATTGCTCCCGGTATCGCCATTGTGGTGCTGGTCTGTGTGTTCAACCTGATGGGCGATGCTCTGCGCGATGTGCTGGACCCCAAGGAGGTGCAGAAATGAACCCTGTTTTTGAATTGAACGATCTGCACGTTTCTTTGCAGAGCCACCATAAGGAAATCGAATTGGTGCGCGGGGTGTCCTTCGCAGTTGCTCCCGGCGAGTGCCTCGGCATTCTGGGGGAAAGCGGCTCCGGCAAGTCTATGTCGATGAAAGCGGCGATGGGTCTGCTGGACCACAGCTTCCATGTCAAGGGCAGTGCACAGTTTCAGGGGGAAGAGCTTCTGGGCAAGAGTGCCGAGGAGCTGCGCCGCCTACGCGGTGGAAAGGTGGGCATCATTCTTCAGAACCCGATGACCTGCTTTGATCCGCTGTACCGCATTGGACAGCAGATCGCTGAGACGTTTTCGGCGCATAATAACTGGACAGCAGAGGAAATTCATATCCGCTCACTGGAACTGCTGGAAAAAATGCGCATCCGAAACCCGGAGGAAGTGCTGGAAAAATATCCGCATCAGCTTTCCGGCGGTATGCTCCAGCGCATTATGATCGGCATTGCAACAGCCATGAAACCGTCTCTTCTGATTGCAGACGAACCTACCACGGCCATTGATGCCATCACCCAGTATGAAATTCTCAATGAACTTCTGCATATTAAAGAAAATCACAACACAGCTATGATCTTCATTTCACATGACCTGAATGCCATTTCCCGCGTGGCAGACCGTATCGTGGTGCTGAATCACGGAGCTGTGGTGGACCGCGGCGATTTTCGGCATATCCTGCATCATGCACAAGACCCCTATACGAAACTGCTGGTAGAGAAGCGTGCGGATGTTATGCGCAGGTACACCGCTGTTTTGAACGGCAAAAAGGAGGCTGCCCATGCTTGAACTCAAAAACATCAATGTAAGCTTCCGCAGTGAGCGGCAGGATAAAATTTTTGGTCATACCCGGCAGCAGGTGTTGTTTGATGTGTCACTTGCCGTAAAAGAGGGCACCTGTCTCGGCATTCTGGGGGAAAGCGGCTCCGGCAAATCCACGATGGGCCGTGTGCTCTGCGGACTGCTCAAACCAGACAGCGGCGAAGCCGTTCTGGATGGCGTTTCGGTCTACGCTTCTCGTGCCGGACGGCAAAATCTGCAAAACAAACTCAGTATCGTGTTTCAGGATTACACAACCTCCGCAAATCCTCGGTTCCGCATTCGGGATATTATTGGGGAAGGGCTGACCGTACAGGAACGCAGAGAAGGCAAAAAACTGGACCGGAAAGCAGAAACGAGCCGTTTGCTGGAGCTGGTCGGCCTGCCTGCCGATTTTGCAGACCGATTCCCCCATGAGCTTTCCGGCGGACAGCTGCAGCGTGTCTGCATCGCCCGTGCGGTGGCCTGCAAGCCGGAGATCATTCTGTTTGACGAAGCGATTTCCTCGCTGGATGCGCATACGCAGGTACAGGTCATGGACTTGCTGCGGGAACTGAAAGACCGCCTTGGTTTGACGTACATCTTTATCACCCATGACCTGACCTCCATTACTTATCTCTGCGATGATGTGCTGTTTTTGTATCAGGGCCGGGTGACCGAGCATCTACCGGTAGAGCGCATCAGTGAAACGAAGGACGAGTATGCCCGTAAACTGCTGGAATTCATTGTCGTCTTTGATACGGAGGAATCGGCATGACACTGTGCGGCTTTGAGATCGCCCACGGTGAAAAACGACAGGTGAAACTGCCTGTTCCCGGCGGTGCACCGCTGGAAGCGTGGCTGTTCTGCGGAACACACTCCGGGAAAACGCTGGTGGTCACAGCTGGGGTGCATGGCTGTGAGTACGTCGGCATTCTGGCTCTGCAAAAACTAGTAGAAACGCTGGACTGCGCCACTCTTTATGGACAGGTCATTTTGCTGCCGCTGGTCAATTCCAAAGGATTTTTTGCAGGGATAAAACAACTGAATCCGGCGGATGACAGGAACCTGAACCGGGAATTTCCCGGCAGGGAGTATGGAACGGAAACACAGCGGATGGCATGGGCGGTCGAAAAACTTCTTTACCCGGAAGCAGATTTTCTTCTGGACCTTCACGGCGGAGACTGGAATGAAGAACTGGCCCCGTTGGTATTCTTTCCCTGTGGAGCCGGGCAAACAGTGGAGCAGGAGACCCGCAGGGCGGCACAGGCTCTTTCTGTTTCCATGCGGGTCTGTTCAACAGCCCGAAATGGATTGTACAGCTGGGCAGCACAAAAAGAAATCCCTGCTTTGCTGTTGGAGCGAGGCGGAAATGGCCGCTGGACTTCCGAAGAGGTGGATGCAGATTGCGAAGATGTACTCCGTCTGATGAACCATCTTGGAATAAGAAAAGAAGCGTTCGATGCTGTTCCGCAAACAGAAATTGCAAAAGCCGTCTACGAAGAAGCTCCGGCGGATGGCTACTGGTTTCCGGAAGTCTGCGCCGGGCAGGAAGTATTAAAGGATGCACTGCTGGGCAGGTGGAAAAGCTCCGATGGGACGCAGAGCTGCGAGGTCCGTGCAAGATTTGCGGGGCGGATTTTGTATGAGACCACTGCACTGGGAGTCCGTAGAAATGACCCGCTCGTTGCATATGGAACAGCATGAGTTTCCAGAGGTCGATTTGGTTTCGGAATGTGGCGTTTGCTGCATTGGTGGAAACGATCTCACTGCTCAGAATCTTGCCGGTTTCTGTATCCTGGATCTTGAACTGTGCGGAGTGACCAAAGTTCTGAAATACCTGACCGTTTTCGTACGGAACTGCGATTTTCATGGCGGAATCTCCTTTTGATTTTTAGCGTTTATCAGAATAGCTGCAGATTTGGATGGCCGCACCATGCTCCATCCGCTGAACGCCGTGTTCTGGGGCATGAAGCCACAGAACAACCGACAGAGTAAGCCCAAGCCGGCAGTGTTTCTGATGGATTTTGCATCAGAAATGCTGCTTTTTCTGTTCAAAAACCGGAAAAACAGCAGTTTGTGCCCTTGAATTGCCCGAAAAGCTTGCAGGAATGCAGGTTTTTGTGGTAATATTTAAGATATGTTCCCGTTGAGGGGAAGAAAGAGAGGGGTAATCAAATGATCAATATCTGCATCATTGCCACCATTGTGATCTATCTGGTGGGAATGCTGTTGGTTGGCTTTGTCTACAGCAAGTCCAACGAGGACAGCAGCGATTTCTACCTCGGCGGCCGTACGATGGGCCCGCTGGTCACGGCTATGAGCGCCGAAGCCAGCGATATGTCCAGCTGGCTGCTGATGGGTATGCCGGGCCTTGCATATCTCACCGGCATCGCGTCGCCGGGCTGGACGGCCATCGGCCTTGCTGTGGGCACATGGCTCAACTGGCTCATCGTGGCCCGCCGCCTGCGCCGCTACTCGGCCAATCTGGATGCCATCACGGTTCCGCAGTTCCTTTCCCTGCGGTTCCATGACCAGCGCAACCTGCTCAACGCACTGGGCGCGGTCATCATCATCGTGTTCTTCATCCCGTACACCGCTTCCGGCTTTGCCGCCTGCGGCAAGCTGTTCAACAGCCTGTTTGGCGTGGATTACATGGCGGCCATGGTCCTGTCCGCTGTGGTCATCGTGGGTTACACCATCATGGGCGGCTTCCGCGCTGTGTCTACCACCGACCTGATCCAGTCCGTTGTCATGAGCATGGCGCTGATCGCGGTGCTGGTGTATGGCGTCAATGTGGCAGGCGGCTGGGACGTGGTTCTGGACAACGCCCGCAGCCTGTCCGGCTACCTGACCATGGCTGCAAGCCACAATGCGGCAGACAACACCGCCACCTCCTACAGTCTGCTGGACATCGCGTCCACGCTGGCATGGGGTCTGGGCTACTTCGGCATGCCCCACATCCTGCTGCGCTTCATGGCCATTGAGGACGAAAAGAAGCTGGTGCTCAGCCGCCGCATTGCAAGCGTGTGGGTGGTCATTGCCATGACCGCTTCCATCGTCATCGGCATGGTGGGTCTGGGCATGACCAAGGCGGGCGCACTGGAGTTCCTGAGCGGTTCTTCCAGCGAGACCCTGATCGTGCGGGTGGCCAGCCTGATCGCTCAGCACGGCGTGCTGGCAGCCATTCTGGCAGGTCTGATCCTTGCCGGCATCCTTGCCGCTACCATGTCCACCGCCGACAGCCAGATGCTGGCAGCGGCCTCCAGCGTATCCCAGAACATCCTGCAGGAGTTCGGCCACATGAAGCTGACCGAGAAGCAGAGCCTGTTCGCCGCCCGCCTGACCATCATCTGCATCAGCGTGGTGGGCGTGGTGCTGGCCCGCGACCCCAACTCCAGCGTGTTCGGCATCGTCAGCTTTGCATGGGCCGGCTTCGGCGGTTCCTTTGGCGCGGTGGTGCTGTGCTCCCTGTTCTGGAAGCGCTGCAACTGGCAGGGTGCTCTGGCCGGTATGCTCTCCGGCGGCCTGATGGTCTTTGTATGGAAGTACATCATCAGCCCGCTGGGCGGCGTGTTTGGCATCTACGAGCTGCTGCCTGCCTTCCTGATGTCTCTGGTGGTCTGCGTTGTGGTGAGCCTTGTCACCCCGGCACCTTCGGCAGAGATCGAGGCAGAGTTCGACGCTGCCAAGTAAAAACGATTGGAAATGCCCTCCGCTGTGCTCTGGGCATAGCAGCGGAAAAATGATTGATCCTTATGCAAAAGAGCAAAGCCGGCGGGCTTTGCTCTTTTGCTTTTTCACGGATGAGGTCGCAGAGGAAAACTGCATTTAATTCAAAAGGATCAGCCATGCTTCGCAGCATGGAAGCAGAAATCCAAAACAGAAAAAGAACAGAAGATCCAGCACGAGCCGCATCAGACGGGTAAGCGGCGTGCCGAAAGACATGGCATGAATGATAAAAAGATTCACCTCACCCCAGCGCCGGTAGTAACCGGTTTGCTCAAAATTGTTCCAGAGCTCAAGAGATAGAAATTCAAATCCGGCAAACAATGGAAAAATGACCAGGGAGGACATCCAGCCGTCGGCCTGAAGCGAACCATCGCTGAGAGTCCGCCAGTGCACAGCTAATCTGCCTGGACAGGCAAAAATTCCCCACAGGGCAAGTGCAATGCTTAATGCAAGAAGAGCAGTACGCACAGAATGCCAGTCTACAGTGTGCTGGCGGCGCAGCATGGTGAAAAAATCTTCCAAAGGAACGGGAGGAGTGTCATCTTTTTGACGGGAGTCATGACAGTGCATCAGGTCAGCGAGGGTCAGGCCCAGCACATCGGCCAGCGGCTCCAGCGTATTGATGTCTGGCAGCCCGATGCCGCGTTCCCAGCGGCTGACGGCTTTATCCGTAACGTGAAGCTGCTGAGCCAGTTCGGCCTGCGTCATGTTCCGCTCCCGGCGCACTTGTGCAAGGAATGCACCAAATTCTTTTGCATCCATTCTGCTCACATCCTTTTCCACAGGATAACACAGAAATGTGGAAAACACAACCGACGGAACCTTTACCTTCCGGTTTACAAAACAAAAAGGACGTGCTCCCTTGCGGGAACACGTCCTTTTTTATCGCTTCAGGATCAGGCGGAGATCAGCTTACAGCTGGGGGCCGGCAGAGACCAGAGCCTTGCCGTGCTCGTTGCCCTCGTACTTCTTGAAGTTCTTGATGAAGCGGCTTGCCAGATCCTTGGCCTTCTCTTCCCACTGGGAAGCGTCAGCGTAGGTGTCGCGAGGATCCAGAATGCCGGTGTCCACGCCGTTCAGCACGGTGGGAACCTCGAAGTCGAAGTAGGGGATCTTCTTGGTGGGGACATTGTTGATGTCGCCGTTCAGGATGGCGTCGATGATGCCGCGGGTATCCTTGATGGAGATGCGCTTGCCGGTGCCGTTCCAGCCGGTGTTGACCAGATAAGCCTTGGCGCCGCTCTTCTGCATCTTCTTGACCAGCTCCTCAGCATACTTGGTGGGGTGCAGCTCCAGGAAGGCCTGGCCGAAGCAGGCAGAGAAGGTGGGGGTGGGCTCGGTGATGCCGCGCTCGGTGCCTGCCAGCTTTGCAGTGAAGCCGGACAGGAAGTAGTACTGGGTCTGCTCGGGGCTCAGGATGGAGACCGGGGGCAGAACGCCGAATGCGTCAGCAGACAGGAAGATGACGTTCTTTGCAGCGGGTGCAGAAGAAATGGGACGGACGATGTTCTTGATGTGGTTGATGGGGTAGGACACACGGGTGTTCTCGGTAACGCTCTTATCAGCGAAATCGATGTGGCCCTCAGCATCCAGAGTGACGTTCTCCAGCAGAGCGTTGCGCTTGATGGCGTTGTAGATATCGGGCTCGGAGTCCTTATCTAGGTTGATGACCTTTGCGTAGCAGCCGCCCTCAAAGTTGAACACGCCGTTGTCGTCCCAGCCGTGCTCGTCATCGCCGATCAGCAGACGCTTGGGATCGGTGGACAGGGTGGTCTTGCCGGTGCCGGACAGACCGAAGAAGATAGCGGTGTTCTCGCCGTTCAGGTCGGTGTTGGCAGAGCAGTGCATGGAAGCCATGCACTTCAGCGGCAGGAAGTAGTTCATCATGGAGAACATGCCCTTCTTCATCTCGCCGCCGTACCAGGTGTTCACGATGACCTGCTCCTTGCTGGTGATGTTGAACACAACAGCAGTCTCAGAGTTCAGGCCCAGCTCCTTGTAGTTCTCAACCTTGGCCTTGGATGCGTTGTAGACAACGAAATCGGGCTCAAAGTTCTCCAGCTCCTCAGCGGTGGGCTTGATGAACATGTTGGTGACGAAGTGTGCCTGCCATGCAACTTCCATGACAAAGCGGATGGCCATGCGGGTATCCTTGTTGGCACCGCAGAATGCATCCACCACGTACAGGCGCTTGTTGGACAGCTCCTTCTGAGCAATAGCCTTCACAGCAGCCCATGCTTCCTGAGAAGCGGGGTGGTTGTCGTTCTTGTACTCGTCAGAAGTCCACCACACGGTGTCCTTGGAGTTCTCGTCCATAACGATGAACTTGTCCTTGGGAGAACGGCCGGTGTAGATGCCGGTCATAACGTTCACAGCACCCAGCTCGCTGACCTGGCCCTTTTCGTAGCCTTCCAGACCGGGCTTGGTCTCTTCCTCGAACAGCTGCTCGTAGGAGGGGTTGTACACGATCTCAGTCGTGCCGGTAATGCCATACTTGGTAAGATCCAACTTTGCCATATTCGCTATACCTCTACTTTCGTTTGATCCATACGTCCTGTATAGGGCACAGCGTTTCCCGGCGGGCCGGGCGCTGCGCAGAAGGCTTGCAGTTTGTAAATGCAAATTCTCCTGTATATCATTATACATAAAAGCCTTGCAAAATCAATAAATAAACCGTACTATTTGCAGAAAAGAAACAAATTTCATTAAGAAATTTATCTGCCTGAAACAATTTCAGGAAACAAAAGCAGGGGGCGAGACCTGAAAAAATAAGGTGGAACGGCGGGAAAACAATTTTTTGATAAAATTTTGACGAGCCGGGATGCATGGCGGGATGCATGAAAAAACCGCGCACAAAAACGGCCCTTCCCACAAAACGGCGCGGCAGGGAAGAGCGGAACAGGATCCACAGCCCGATTTGTGCAAAATTTACGAGATTTTGACGATTTTTATGGCAAAGAAGCTTTGCCTGTGGTATACTGTATCTGACAAAAGGACAGCCCCGCGCTTTCTGCGTGCTATATATAAAAAGGAAAAAGATCATGAAGACCATCTACATCCTGCTCACCCGATCGGGTACCCTGCTTTCAAACCTTGTTTACGCTGCTACCGGTGCAAATTATACCCACGCTTCTCTGGCTTTTGACGAAGACCTGAGCTGCCTGTACAGCTCTACCCGCAAAAACGGCTATACCATGTTCCCGGCAGGGCCCAGCAGGGAATACCTGAACCGGGGCGTGTTCCGTCTGCGGGAGAACGTGCCCTGCGCGCTGTATGCGCTGGATGTGAGCGATGAAGCCTACATCCGTGCCCGCCGTCGTGCCGAGCACATGATGGCCCACGGCAGCCTTTACCGGTTCAACGTCATCGGCCTTGCGCTCTGCGGGATGCATATCCGCTGGAACCGCCGCCGGCACTATTTCTGCTCCCAGTTCGTCAGCGAGGTGCTGGAAAAGAGCGGTGCCATGGAGCTGCCCAAGCACAGCACCCTGATGCACCCCAACGACTACACCCGGCTGGAAGAGCTGCGTTGCGTATACAAGGGCACACTGGCCGGTCTGCCGCAGCGCCAGCAGATGGAATTTGACCAGAACGATACGGTGATCGGCGTATATCTGGGGCTGGCGCTGGGCCTGTTCCACACCGGCGCGGCCCGGGTGCGGGCGATTTTTTAAAAAAATGAAATTTTGTGTTGACAAAGCAGCTGCGCTATGCTAAAATAGTCGAGTCGGGAGCGAACGCCCGATGCAAAATGGACGTATGGCCCGTTGGTCAAGCGGTTAAGACAGAGGCCTCTCACGCCTTTAACATCGGTTCGATTCCGGTACGGGTCACCATTTTAGTAGTAAAACGGCTCTGCGCCGTTTTATATAGATGCCTCTTTAGCTCAGTCGGTTAGAGCACCTGACTGTTAATCAGGGTGTCGCCTGTTCGAGTCAGGCAAGAGGCGCCAGCAAAGCGATGGAAGTTTTCCATCGCTTTTTTCTTTGCGTTTAAGATTTGTTGACAGAAAAAAGTACAGGGGATATAATAATAATTGGCTATATGGCAAGCCAGCTCGCCTGTGCAAAGATTTCATCAGCCATACAATTCTTCCAATAGTTCCAACCAATTATAATTGTCTGCTTATGCGGTTACAGGCGCGCTTGAACAGACGATGATTTTGGGAGGTACGCTAATGGACAAGATTGCTTATTTTAAATTGCAGGCAAAGAATTTATTTCGTGACTTTAAAACACAGACCTTTGATGAAGAGGGCTTGACTCGGTATGCACCAAGGTTTTTTAAAGATATTGATGATATTCTTTTGTCCTACGATGTTGATGAAGAAAACTTTAAATTGATGAATGCGCAACACTTGATAGCTAATCTTGCGGGATTTAAGTGTTGGAACGAGTTGCTTCATGCAAGTGACGATGCGTTAGAATTGGGAAAGCTTTTGCTGGATAAACGCAATGATGGACTTCCGGCTTGTATGGGAGATCCACTGGAAGTCAGTTGGAAAATGTATCTTTGGGAGAATAAACTTCAAAATTTGCCAGACAGAGATAAGTTGGCTATATTTAAGGGCATTTATTTGGATGAACTCGCAGAGGAGTATGGGCTTGATGAAGAAGAACAAAAAGAAGTCCACGAACATTATAAATATGAAGATTATGGCTATGACAAAGAACTGGCAGATTACTTCAGAGCGCTTGACACGCTGACCGATGAATTAGAACAACTATAACTACACCTAAAAGGAGAACATCATGAAAAAAATCATTCTGACCGGCGACCGTCCCACCGGCCGCCTGCATGTGGGCCACTATGTCGGTTCCCTGAAGGAGCGGGTGCGCCTGCAGAACTCCGGCGAGTACGATGAGATCTACGTTATGATCGCCGATGCACAGGCCCTGACCGATAACGCCGACAACCCGGAAAAGGTGCGCCAGAACATCCTGCAGGTGGCGCTGGATTATCTGGCCTGCGGCATCGACCCCGCCAAGACCCATATTTTCATCCAGTCCATGGTGCCGGAATTGACGGAGCTGAGCTTCTACTATATGAACCTCGTCACCGTGAGCCGCCTGCAGCGCAACCCCACCGTCAAGAGCGAGATCCATATGCGCAACTTTGAGACCAGCATCCCGGTGGGCTTCTTCTGCTACCCCATCAGTCAGGCTGCGGACATCACCGCCTTCCACGCCACCACCGTGCCTGCCGGTGAGGACCAGAAGCCCATGATCGAGCAGTGCTGCGAGATCGTGCGCAAATTCAACGCCGTTTACGGCGATACCCTGACCGAGCCGGAGATCGTGCTGCCCCAGAACGCAGCCTGCCTGCGCCTGCCCGGCACCGACGGCAAGGCCAAGATGAGCAAGAGCCTCGGCAACTGCATCTACCTCTCCGAGGAACCGGAGGACATCAAAAAGAAGGTCATGTCCATGTACACCGACCCCAACCACCTGCGGGTGCAGGACCCCGGCAAGGTGGAGGGCAACCCGGTGTTCATCTATCTGGACGCCTTCTGCCGCCCGGAGCACTTTGCAGAGTTCTGGCCGGAATACCAGAACCTCGACGAGGTGAAGGCGCACTACCAGCGCGGCGGTCTGGGCGACGTGAAGGTGAAAAAGTTCCTGAACAGCGTCATGCAGGCCGAGCTGGAGCCCATCCGCACCCGCCGCAAAGAGTGGGAGCAGCGCCTGCCCGAGGTGGTGGAGATCCTGAAAGAGGGCAGCGCCTACGCGGAAAAGACTGCCGCCGCCACGCTGGCCGAGGTGCGCAAGTCCATGCGCATCGATTACTTCGAGAACGACAACCTGCTGAAATAAAATCTATGAGAGCGTCCGAAACACCACAGTCGTTTCGGACACTCTTTTCTTTTACATTTTCAAACCGGGAAGGTCTGCCGTACAAAAGCTCCCCCCGAGAGGAAAGACTTCCCCCGCTCCGGGGGAAGATGTCACCGCAGGTGACAAAAGGGGGAATCTGGCAATGCCGAAAGGCATTGACTGAGAGGGTTCAGAAGGAGAAAAAATATGTCAAAGACCGTATGGATCACCGGCGCAAGCTCCGGCATCGGGCAGGAGTTTGCACGCCGCTATGCAAAGCTGGGCTGCCGGCTCATCCTGACCGCCCGCCGCACCGACCGGCTGGAAGCGCTGGCCGCAAAACTGGGCACGCCCTGCCGCATCCTGCCCGCAGACCTTGCCCGGGAAGAGGACTGCCAGCGCCTTTTCAAGGAGCTGGAGGGGGAGACCATTGATATCTTTATCAACAACGCAGGCTTTGGCGTGTGCGGCAGCTATCTGGAGACCGACGACGCCCGGGAAGAGGAAATGATCCGGGTGAACGTGGAAGCCATGGCGCGGCTGTTCCGCTTTGCGGTGCGCAGGATGCACGCGGCAGGCGGCGGCACCATCCTGAACGTGGCGTCCTCGGCGGGGCTGCTGCCCGGCGGGCCCTATATGGCGGGCTACTATGCCAGCAAGGCCTATGTGGTCAGCCTGACCCGGGGTGTTGCCCGGGAGCTGCAGGAGCTGCACAGCCCGGTCTATGTGTGTGCGCTCTGCCCGGGGCCGGTGGATACCGAGTTCAACGACCGGGCAGGGGTGGTGTTTGCCCTCCGGGGCATTACGCCGGAGTTCTGCGTACAGGAAGCCATGCACGGCATGATGCACCGCAGAACCATCATCGTGCCTTCGGCCTTTATGCGGGCGTGCACCACGGCTCAGAAGCTGCTGCCCGCCTCCCTGCTGATGCCCATTGTGGCACGGCAGCAGAAAAAGAAGATGGGATGATATAAGGAGACCGGACTGTGGGTTTGCAGTCCGGTCTTTTGCATCTGATATTAAAGTGCGATGCCCAGCAGCAGGAACAGCGCACCCAAAATACCCATGCCGCCCAGCGCGGCCTTGGTGAGCTGGCGGTCCCGCTTTTCATAATCCGCGGCGGCCTGCCCAACGTATACGGCACAGCCTGCGCTGCGGCCCTCCGGGGTACGGACCGTGACTATGGCTTTTCCGTCAGCCACGGCAGTGACGGTGCCGTCGGCGTCCACAACAGCTACAGAAGGGTCAGAGCTTGTCCATTGCAGTGCCACAGCGGAAGGTTCCTGTACAGCCACAGTGGGGATCAGGTCCTGCTGGCTGCCGATGCTGTGCAGCAAAAGAACGTCTGCATCCAGCGTGACTTTGCCAATTTCGGAAGTGACCGCTACGGTGCAGGTCAGCGTTTCTCCCTGCGTGGTGTATGCACTGATGACTGCCTTGCCGGGGGCCAGTGCCGTGACAAGGCCGCTGGCATCCACCGAAGCGACGACCGGGGCGGAACTGCTCCACCGGTAAACGGAACACCCGGCACGGGAGACAGACTTTAGTGCCAGTTGGCGGCGGGGATTGGGATTCTGCCATGTCTGGGTCATCTCCAGTGCGGTCAGTTCCAGCTCGGAACGCTCGGTCACAGGCAGTTCCGGCTGTACTGTAATGATGTAAAGCGAGGATGCTTCGGTCTGGCTGGAAGAGACGGCCCCGGCAGACAAAGGTGCGGACAGCACCAGACAGCTCAGAGCCAGAGAAGCAAAGATGATTGCGTGTTTTTTCATAGCAGGACTCCTTTTTCTTTATGAGAATTATTCTTGATTTTGAGGATACAGGAAAGTCATACTTATGTCAAGAAGAAACAGAGATAAGTCTGCAACTTTGTCAACAAGCCCAAATTTTTCCGACGAAATTGTGCGCACCGCTAATGACTGAAACCGTGTATACAAGATAAAACCGGAATTTTGCGGCTTTGCACGACTTTTCACGAAAAAATTTCCCTGAAAATTAAAAATACAGCAAAAATGCAGAAGAAAATGCCTTGACAGAGCCCAAAAAGAATGTTACCCTGTATACAAGAAGGATGCTAAAATCGAGAGTTCAGCTTTGGGCATCCTGCAAGGCAAGAACGGGGCTTCCCCGCAAAGGAACAATTTGATTGGAGGACTCTATTATGGCACAGTGCACTCCCAAATCTTTTGATCTGACCGGCAAGGTCGCGCTGATCACCGGCGCATCTTATGGCATCGGCATGGCGATTGCAAAGGCAATGGCAGCCAACGGTGCAACCATCGTGTTCAACGACATCAAGCAGGAGCTGGTGGATAAGGGCATCGCTGCTTACGAAGAAGCAGGCATCAAGGCTCACGGCTATGTCTGCGACGTTACCGATGAGGACGCCGTCAACGCCATGGTGGCAAAGATCACCGAGGAAGTGGGCCACATCAACATTCTGGTCAACAACGCCGGCATCATCAAGCGCATCCCCATGACCGAGATGACCGCTGCTCAGTTCCGTCAGGTCATCGATGTTGACCTGAACGCTCCGTTCATCGTCGCCAAGGCTGTCATCCCCGACATGATCGCTCAGGGCGGCGGCAAGATCATCAACATCTGCTCCATGATGAGCGAGCTGGGCCGTGAGACCGTCTCCGCCTACGCTGCTGCCAAGGGCGGCCTGAAGATGCTCACCAAGAACATCGCTTCTGAGTACGGCGCCTACAACATCCAGTGCAACGGTATCGGACCCGGCTACATCGCTACCCCGCAGACCGCACCTCTGCGCGAGATCCAGCCCGACGGCAGCCGTCATCCCTTCGACCAGTTCATCGTTGCCAAGACCCCCGCAGGCCGCTGGGGCGAGGCAGAGGATCTGGGCGGACCCGCTGTCTTCCTGGCTTCCGAGGCTTCTGACTTTGTCAATGGCCTGATCCTGTACGTCGATGGCGGCATTCTGGCCTACATCGGCAAGCAGCCCCAGTAAGTTCTGAGGGTATCCCACAGATCTGAAAAAACGGGGACTGTTGCACAGCGCGTGTGACAGTCCCTTTTTGCATTTGTACGGGAAAGGATGATATGTTATAATGGAGAAAAACCATCAGGACATGCCATGGGTGCCCCACGCCGACATTGCCCCGGAACCCTGCGGCCCCGGGGTGCAGCGCCGCATTCTGGCCTACGGCAGGGACGCTATGTGCGTGGAAAACACCTTTGAGACCGGCGGCGTGGGTGCCATGCACTGTCATCCCCACACCCAGATCACCTATGTGGTGTCGGGCCGCTTCCGCTTTACCATCGGGGACGAGACCCGGGAGGTGGGCCCCGGCGACACCCTGCTCAAGCAGGACGGCGTGATGCACGGCTGTGTCTGTCTGGAAGCCGGCATCCTGCTGGACTTCTTCACCCCCATGCGGGAGGACTTTGTATAACACCTGCACCTGCAGGAGAAGATCATAAAAGGAGAAGAAACTACTATGAAGATCGCACTCATCAACGAGAACAGTCAGGCCGCCAAGAATGGCATCATTGAAGCCGCCCTGAAAAAGGTGGTGGAGCCCATGGGCCACGAGGTGGTCAACTACGGCATGTACGCCGCCGATGACGCCGCACAGCTGACCTATGTGCAGTGCGGCATTCTGGCCGCCATCCTGCTGAACAGCGGCGCTGCCGACTATGTTATCACCGGCTGCGGCACCGGCGAGGGTGCCATGCTGGCCCTGAACAGCTTCCCCGGCGTTATCTGCGGCCATGTGGAGGACCCCGTGGACGCCTACACCTTTGCCCACGTCAACGACGGCAACGCCGTTGCCATGCCGTTTGCCAAGGGCTTCGGCTGGGGCGGTGAGCTGAACCTCGAGTACTGCTTCGAGAAGCTGTTCGGCTTCGGCCACGGTCAGGGCTACCCCAAGGAGCGCGTGGAGCCTGAGCAGCGCAACAAGAAGATTCTGGACGGCGTGCGTGCCGCCACCTTCAAGCCGCTGATCGAGTGCCTGAAGAGCATCGATCAGGACCTGCTGAAGGGTGCTGTGGCCGGTGCAAAGTTCAGCGAGCTGTTCTTTGCTTCCTGCAAGGATGAGGAGCTGGCAGCATACGTCAAGACCCTGCTGTAAGGGGATGCCGCTATGGGATGGCTTTATCATCTGAACACCGTTGTCACAGAAGTTCTGGAAGGATTTCTGGTGACGGCGGTGCCCATGATCGCGGGTCTGGCCGAAGTGATCGGACTGTTCATCATCATTACCAGTCTGGTCAAGGCGACCTACCACTATATCCGGACGATATTCTTCAACGATCATCATGATTTCCACCACGAGATGAGCAGCGGCCTGACCACGGCGCTGGAATTCCTGATGTCGGCGGAGATCGCCAAGACCTTCCTTTTGCAGAATCTGGAGTCGGTGGTGCCGCTGGCTGCCACCTTTGCGCTGCGCGCCATGATGAGTCTGATGCTGCACTGGGAAATGCAGGGCGGACACCGCTCCGGTCACAAAAAAGCAGAAAACGACACAGAAGCGGAAAAGAATGACTAGGGTGCGGCTGAAAACAGAGTTTTGCCAAACTTTTGCCGCATTCCTTTTCTTCGTGTTGTGAAAAACGTAAAACCTTGACATGAGCCCTTGACACTTTTGCACAAAGGGACTATACTCTTGCCATCGAAAGCAAAGGCGCTGACGGAATTGATTCCGTCAGCGCCTTTTGTGTTTTCGGGGATATTGCCGCTCGGGGGAAGATAGAGGGTCTCCTGAGTGCAAATGAAGCGTTCCTGCGTGCGATCGGCACGGGGAACACCGCACACGCCAAAAGGTTCTGGTGGCCTTGCGGCATCACATTCGTGGGAGGTATGAAAAGTTATGTTCAGCTCCGTCAACACCTGTTGGACGCTGGTTGCAGCGTTCCTTGTCTACTTTATGCAGGCGGGCTTCGCCTTGTGCGAAGCCGGTTTCACCCGTGCTAAGAACACCGGTAATATTCTGATGAAGAATATGATGGACTTCTGCATCGGCACCCCGTGCTACTGGATCATCGGCTTTGGCCTGATGTTCGGCGGCACCGGCGCACTGATTGGCGGCTTCGACCCGTTCATTCAGGGCGATTACAGCCATCTGGGTCTGGATATCCCGCTGTGGGTCTACATCGTGTTCCAGACCGTGTTCTGCGCAACGGCTGCCACCATCGTCTCCGGCTCCATGGCCGAGCGCACCAACTTCAAGGCTTACTGCGTTTACTCTGCTGCGATCTCGCTGGTGGTCTACCCCATCTGCGGCCACTGGATGTGGGGCGGCGGCTGGCTGCAGAGCATGGGCTTCCATGACTTTGCAGGCTCCGCAGCAGTCCACAACGTGGGCGGCGTCATCGCTCTGCTGGGCGCATGGATGCTGGGTCCCCGCATTGGCAAGTACGACAAGGACGGCAAGCCTCACGCCATTCCCGGCCACAACCTGACCGCCGGTGCTCTGGGCGTGTTCATCCTGTGGTTCTGCTGGTTCGGTTTCAACGGCGGCTCCTCTCTGAGCCTTGCCACCGACGAGGCCATGACCATGACCGGTCTGGTCTGCTTCAACACCAACCTTGCCGCAGCCGTTGCCACCTGTGTGACCATGATCTTCACCTGGCTGCGTTACGGCAAGCCCGATGTTTCCATGACCCTGAACGGTTCTCTGGCCGGTCTGGTGGCGATCACTGCAGGCTGTGATACCGTTTCTCCCTTCGGCGCATTCTTCATCGGCTTTGTGGCCGGCTTGCTCGTTGTTCTGAGCGTTGAGTTCTTCGATAACATCGCCAAGGTGGATGACCCTGTTGGTGCAGTTTCCGTCCACTTTGCAAACGGCGTGTGGGGCACCATTGCGGTGGGCCTGTTCTCCACCGGTGCCAACACCGAGCACGCCGGTCTGTTCTACGGCGGCGGTCTGGCACAGCTGGGCACCCAGCTGCTGGGCCTCGTGACCGTTGACATCTACGTTGTGGTGGTGATGTTCGTTGTCTTCAAGCTCATCGATAAGTTCATCGGCCTGCGCGTTCCCGCAGAGGTGGAGATCGACGGTCTGGACATCCACGAGCATGGTCTGGCATCTGCCTACGCCGGCTTCTCCATCTCCGATGCAAACTCTGCTGTCATGGTGCCCAACGAGAACACCGACCTCGGCGAGGACGATGTGACCAAGGCCACCGACAAGCAGATCAGCGCTGCAGTCCCTGTGGTGCGGGAAGCTTCTCCCGTGATCCACGATGGCGTGTACGACACCGGTATGCACAAGGTGTCCATCATTGCAAAGCTCTCCAAGTTCGACCAGCTCAAGACCGCCCTCAATGATCTGGGCGTCACCGGCATGACGGTCACGCAGGTGATGGGCTGCGGCATCCAGAAGGGCACCAGCGAGAAATACCGCGGCGTCCCCGTGGATACCACCCTGCTGCCCAAGATCAAGGTAGAGGTCATCGTCTCCCGCATCAGCGTGGACGCTGTGGTGGAGGCAGCCAAGAAGGCACTGTATACCGGCCATATCGGCGACGGCAAGATCTTTGTGTACAACGTGACCCGCGTGGTCAAGATCCGCACCGGCGAAGAGGACTTTGCCGCCCTGCAGGATGTGGAGTAAAACTCCAAAATCTTAAACGGCAACCAGATCAAAGGCCCTGCTTCTGCGCACAAAGAAGCGGGGCCTTTGGCATTTGTTTTACCGGGCATGTGAAAGTTGTATAAGATCCTTTGCCATTCTTTGGTTGACATTGATAGAAAAACATGTTATGTTTTGGCACGTATAGACAAAATCAGATCGAAATTAAGAGAGGTGCGGGGAAGAAACATGTGGAAAATAAAGGAATGGTTCCTGCATTATAAGGAAGCGATCCGGATCTCGCTGCTGGCGCTGTTCCGGTGGACGCTTCTGGCTGTGTGCACCGGCGTGCTGTGCGGCGGCATCGGAACGCTGTTCCATCTGGCAGTGGAATGGGTGACCGAGCAGCGCGCAGAGCAGGTCTGGCTGCTATGGCTCCTGCCTGCGGCGGGCATCGCCATCACGGCTCTGTATAAGGTGACGGGCTGTGTCGGCAAGGGCACCAACGATGTGCTGCGGGCTGTGCAGGACGGCAGCTCGGTGACGCCGTGGCTGGTCCCGGCCATCTTTCTGGGCACTGTGCTCACCCATCTGTGCGGCGGCTCGGCCGGCCGCGAGGGCGCAGCGCTGCAGATGGGCGGCAGCATCGGCTGGAATATCGGCCGGGTGCTGCACTTCAACAATCATGACTGCCGCACGGCTACCGTGTGCGGCATGGCGGCATTTTTTTCGGCGCTGTTCGGTACGCCGCTGACTGCGACCCTGTTTGCGATGATGGTGGTGGATGTGGGCCTGATGCTGACCGTGGCCTTCGTGCCGGGCTTTCTGGCGGCGCTTATTGCATACGGCATCTCGCTGAAGGCCGGCATTGCGCCCACACGGTTTGTGATGGAAGCACCGCCGCTGGATGCCCGGACGGTGGTGTGCACCGCCGTGCTGGCCATGTGCTGTGCGGTGGTGGCGGTGATTTTCTGCCAGATGCTGCACTTTTTTGAGCATAAGATCCCCAAACTGCTGCCGAATCCGTGGGTGCGGGCTGCTGCAGGCGGTGCGGCTGTGGTGGCGCTGTCCTACCTGATGGGGGTGGGCCGCTATAACGGTGCCGGCATGGATGTCATTATGGATGCCGTTGAGCTGGAGCAGGCTCTGCCGTGGGACTTTGTGTGCAAAATGGTGCTTACGGTGCTGACCCTGAGCGTGGGCTTCAAGGGCGGCGAAGTGGTGCCGAGCTTTTACATCGGCGCAACGTTTGGCTGCGTGGTGGGACCGCTGCTGGGGCTCCCGGCGGGCTTTTCTGCTGCAGTGGGTCTGGTGTGCGTGTTCTGCGGGGCGACCAATACGCTGGTGGCTTCCATTGTGCTGGCGGCTGAGCTGTTCAGCGGTGCCGGGTTTGAGCTGATGGCGCTGGCCTGCGGCCTGAGCTATATGTTCTCCGGCTATCACAGCCTGTATTCCAGTCAGGGATTCCGCACCAGCAAGCTTTTTTCGGAATTCCTGCAGCCGAAGAAAGAAAAATGAAGAAAAAATTTCATGGCTGCGTCTCTTGATTTTTTCCGCGGGACGTGCTACAATCAGCGTAGTTTCATCCTGTAAAAGCGATGATGCGGACAAACTGAGTTCCCGTTCTTCCATGACCCAGAGAGGGCTGCCCCGCAAGGGTGCTGCAAGCAGCCTGCCATGTGCCGGAGCTCTACCACCGCAGAGCGCAGAGGAGAACCTCTGCCGGGTGCGCCCGTTACAGCACAGCGAGTGGCACGCAGAGGCGTGCAATTCGGGTGGAACCGTGGAACGCTTCTGATTTTTTCAGGCGCTTCATCCCGTGAGTAAGTGTGCGGGATGAAGCGCTTTTTTGTTTTACTTTATCTGTCAAAGGAGCAAACATTATGAAGATCATCTATAAGGACGGCCATGTGGACGAGTGCCCGCAGGACCAGGAACTGCACGTTATCCGCCACACCGCAGCCCACATCATGGCGCAGGCCATCAAGCGCCTGTATCCGCAGGCTGACTTTGCCTTCGGCCCTGCCACCGAGAACGGCTTCTACTACGACGTTGATCTGGGCGACCAGAAGCTCAGCGACGAGGATCTGGCAAACATCGAGAAAGAGATGCGCAAGATCGTCAAGGAGAACCTGCCCATCAAGCCCTTCATCCTGCCCCGCGCCGAGGCCGTGAAGCTGATGGAAGAGCGCAAGGAGAACTACAAGATCGAGCACATGGCGGATCTGGCCGATGAGACCGAGTTCAGCTTCTTCCAGCAGGGCGAGTACGTGGATATGTGCATCGGACCCCACCTGACCTACACCAAGGCGCTGAAGGCCTTCAAGATCACCCAGCAGTCCGGCGCATACTGGAAGAATGACAAGGAAAACAAGATGCTCACCCGCATCAACGGCGTGGCCTTCCACAATCAGGAAGAGCTGGATGCATGGGAGAAGGAGCAGCAGGAGGCCCGTGAGCGCGATCACCGCAAGATCGGCAAGGAAATGGGCCTGTTCATGACCGACGATCTGGTTGGCCGCGGCCTGCCCATGTTCCTGCCCGCAGGCTACACCGTCTGGCAGGAGCTGGAGAACTATATCAAGGAGAAGGAGCGTGCACGCGGCTACCTGCACGTTATGACTCCCTGCATCGGCACTGTGAACCTGTATAAGACCTCCGGTCACTGGGATCACTACCGTGAGAACATGTTCCCCGCCATGGAGATGGAGGGCGAGAGCTATGTTCTGCGCCCGATGAACTGCCCCCACCACATGATGATCTACGCAAATCGTCCCCATTCTTACCGTGACCTGCCCATGCGCATCGGTGAGATCGCCCACGATTTCCGTTACGAGTCCTCCGGTACCCTGAAGGGCATCGAGCGCGGCCGTCACTTCTGCCAGAACGATGCTCACCTGTTCTGCACCCCGGAGCAGATCAAGAGCGAGGTCGCAAACGTGTGCGACCTGATCTTTGAGGTGTACAAGGACTTCAACATTACCGATTACCGCTGCGTGCTGAGCCTGCGTGATCCTGCCGATAAGAAGAAGTACCACGACGATGATGCCATGTGGAACCATGCAGAGCAGGCCCTGCGCGAAGTGCTGACCGAGCTGGGCATCCACTTCACCGAGGAGATCGGCGAGGCTGCTTTCTACGGCCCGAAGCTGGACGTGAACGTCAAGCCCGCCGTGGGTGCCGAGTACACCCTGTCCACCTGCCAGCTGGACTTCTGCCTGCCCGCCAAGTTCCACCTGACCTACGTGGACAAGGACGGCACCGAAAAGACCCCTGTGGTGCTGCACCGCGCCATCCTGGGCTCTCTGGACCGCTTCATGGCTTACCTGATCGAAGAGACCAAGGGCAAGTTCCCCACCTGGCTGGCTCCCACGCAGGTCAAGGTGCTGCCCGTCTCCGAAAAGACGCTGGACTACGCCGAGGGCGTGACCGAAAAGCTGGTGGAAGCCGGTGTCCGTGTTGTGCTGGACGACGACAACCAGAAGATCGGCTACAAGATCCGCGAGGCACAGCAGGTGGACCGTGTGCCCTATATGCTGGTTCTGGGTGCCAAGGAAGCCGAGGCCGGCAACATCTCGGTGCGTGACCGCAAGGGCGAGACCACCACGATGGAGCTGGATGCATTCATCGCAAAGGTGACTGCCGAGATCCGCAACCGCAGCCTGTAAGCAGACACTGCAAAACACAAAGCGCCGCTTTCCCGGCAGGGGAGAGCGGCGCTTTTTTGCACACGAAATTGTAAATTTTTCGTGCAATATATTGCAATTGATGTGCAATGCACTATAATGAAGCTGAAGGGAGCTGAGAAATATGGCAACGACGAATGTTAGCATCCGCATGGATACAGAACTGAAAGCACAGGCAGATGAGCTGTTTGCAGAGCTGGGCATGAACCTTTCCACGGCGTTCAATATTTTTGTCCGGCAGTCTCTGCGTGAGGGTGGTATCCCATTTGAGATCCGCACGGACCGGCCCAATAAGGAGACCATTGCTGCCATGCTGGAAGCAGAGAACATTGCAAAAGACCCGAATGTAAAGGGCTACACAGATTTGGATGAGATGTTTGCGGATCTGAAAAAATGAAAAAGACAAAATTGACAGTAAAGTTCACCACGCAGTTCCGAAAAGACTATAAGCTGGCAATGAAACGCGGCTTGAGAATTGCACTTCTGGAAGAAGTGGTAGAGCGTCTTGCGATGGGTGAACCTTTGCCAGAAAAGAACAGGGATCATGCGCTGACCGGCGATTGGGTCGGGCACAGGGAATGCCACATTCAGCCGGACTGGCTGCTGATCTACCGCATGGAAGGCGATGTTCTGGTGCTGACGCTGGCTCGTACCGGCAGCCACAGTGACCTGTTTGGAAAATAAAAACGGCGAAGGCCCTGTTCCGATGGGAACGGGGCCTTCGCTTATGTTATATACTCCGTAAAGAGAGTTACGCGTTTTCCTTCTGGACGCTCTTGACGGCCAGAGCCTTGGCGGGCTTCATCAGCAGCACGCATACGCCGTTGAAGAGGACCGAACCCACGATGAAGGTGATGAAGAACTGGGGCAGGTGGGTGGCCAGAGCGGTGGTGTCGATGCAGGCCACGGTCAGGTAGGCAAAGCCCACGTTGTTCAGCACCTTGGGTGCGTAGGGGTGCAGGATGATGAGGATGAACAGCACCACGGCCAGCGGGATGAGGAAGCCGAAGAATCCGCCCAGCACCGGGGTCAGGGCCGTGATGGAAAGCAGGGCGATCACAGTGAGGATCAGGCCCACAAGACCACCCAGCTCAACGGTGACGAAGCGATCTTTTACATCGCCTTCCAGCGTGAACATCATGATATTGCTCAGGAAGATCAGCCAGCTGTACTCCATGCCGGTCACATGGATGATGGCGTTGGCGATCAGGATCCACACCAGCAGCATCAGGCGGAAATACAGCAGAAAGCGCTTGGTAACGGCTTCATTCATCATAAAATACCTCTTTCTTGGTTGGATTGGAAAGCAATGCTTTCTCTTTGAGACGCATTTTGACAGGCAAAACCTGCGGTGAATGATACCAGTATACAATATTTACATCGTAAAAACAATACTTTGCAAGCATAAATTGCATATTTTGGAAATTTTAACTTGCGGAACGAGGAGGCGATTGAAAAATGGCTCCGCTTCGCTCTGCCATTATCAGCGGAATGAATTTTATATTTTTGAGTTTGTCGCGGCCTGCGGGCCGCGACAAACTCATTTTCACACAGAGGACCAAACGGATAGCTCCATTTGAAATTGAATGTTACAGTTGCCCATCACGATTTTTCTTGTGAAAATGACAGAGCATAGCGGAGCTATTTCAAATTGTTTTTCTGTCCAAAATGGAGTATAATGAGACCATGAATATTCTGCCGCGGCTGCGGCGCAGATACGGGAGGAACCTTATATGAAGAAACCGGTACTGGTGGTCATGGCGGCTGGCATGGGCAGCCGTTACGGCGGCATGAAGCAGATCGACCCGGTGGGCCCCAATGGTCAGGTCATCGTGGACTATTCCCTTTACGATGCCCGCCGCGCAGGCTTTGAGACGGTGATCTTTGTCATCAAGCATGAGATCGAGGACGCCTTCAAAGCAGCCATCGGCGAGCGGGTGTCCAAGGCAATGCAGGTGAAATACGCCTTCCAGCAGCTGGACGAGCTGCCCGCAGGCTTTGCCGTGCCGGAGGGCCGTGTCAAGCCATGGGGCACCTGCCACGCCGTTCTGGCTGCAAAGGACCTCATCGACGGCCCCTTTGCGGTCATCAATGCCGATGATTATTACGGCCCGGAGGCCTTCCGGGTGATGTATGATTACCTGTCCACCCACGAGGACGGCAGCTATTACGACTACTGCATGGTAAGCTATCTGCTCCGGAACACTGTCTCCGAGAACGGCAGCGTGGCCCGCGGCGTGTGTGTGACCGAACCCGACGGCACCCTGCACAGCGTGACCGAGCGCACCCGCATTGAAACGTACGAGAACGGCGTGCACTTTACCGAGGACGGCGGCGAGAGCTGGACCGACCTGCCCGGCGATACCCCGGTGAGCATGAACCTGTGGGGCTTCGGCAAAAGCTTTCTGGATGAGGCCGAGCAGCGCTTTGCAGGCTGGCTGACCGAGAATCTGCCCAAAAACCCGCTCAAGTGCGAGTATTTCCTGCCGCTGGTCGTCACAGAGCTCATCGAAGAGGGCAAGGCGAAGATCCAGGTGCTGCGCAGCACCGATAAATGGTACGGCGTCACCTATCGCGAGGACAAGCCGCTGGTGGTGGAAGCCATCGCCCGCAAAACGGCAGAGGGCCAGTACCCGGAGAATCTGTGGGCCTGACCATCTTGACCATTTAGAATGGCCTCCGCGTGCGCTCTGGGCACCCTGCACAACTTTTCTGTAAAAACAAAAATCGGAAACGACCGCAGTCGTTTCCGATTTTTTTAACGTTTAATCACTTATTTTGTCTGGGGGGGGGTAAGGGATGCCCCTTCATCCGAAAAAATCCAGAGCGTTTCATCGATATGAGAGCCGCTCCTGGAGTAGGGCGTCACCTTGACGCGGAAGGTGGTGCCGTCGGTCTTTTTATAGGTGTGCTCCACGATGTCGCCGGTCAGGACCTTGCTGCGGATATAGTTGTAGTCCTGCAGGTCCGCCAGACTCTCGCGGTAGGCGGGCTGCACCTGCGTATCGCGGTACTGCTGCAGAACGGCGAGGAAAGAGCCGCCGGAGGTGCCCAGAATTTTCTGGAAATAGTCCGGGACGATCACACCGCGCATACGGTCGGTCTTCAGGTCCACAACGAACACGCTCTTGAACTTGGGGGCAAGGACCCGCAGGAAGTGCTCGGCATCCCGCTTTTCGGTCAGGGTCTGCTCCAGCTTCTCGTTCAGGCCGCGCAGCTGGCGTTCCTGACCGTTGCGGGCGTAATAGGCCTGCTTGTCCTGCCGCATGGCAGCTTCAGCCTGATTTATGGCGTCGTCCAGCCGGTGCAGATCATTGGTGTTCTGGATGCCCACCGAGATCTCGTACTCCTTCTCGCGCAGGAAAGCACGCATTCTGTCCACAGACACCCACACACTGTAGGGGGGCTGGTTCGGGGTGAGGATCACAAATTCATCACCGCCGATGCGGTAGATGCGGCTGGAAGCAAAGAACTTGCGGATCGCATTGGCAATGAAGCAGAGCATGGAGTCACCGCTGCGGTGGCCCAGATGGTTGTTGATCTCGTGCAGGCCCACCACGTCGATGTAGGTGCACACCATGGAGTCGTATTCGCTGGACTGCAGCGTCCGCAGATCGGTCTCAAAGAGGCTGCGGTTCAGCAGGCCGGTCAGGGTGTCGTGGCTGTAGGAAAAGTCCAGCTCCTCGCTGAGCTGGTCGGCCTGTGCATCCTCACGCACCACCACGGTGGCCCAGGGGTTCTGGGCGCAGCAGTTGCGGCAGGGCAGGAATTCCATGGTGATCCACACGAACTGGCCGGACACGTTTTTACGGAAGCGGTAGGCCTCCGGCTGCTGGGTGCTGAAAACAGCGGAGCGCAGGGCCTCCAGATCGGTCTGGTCGGTGAACATCTCCGCGTCGTCCGGGTGGATCACCTTGTTCGTCACCATGCGCTCACAGTAAGCGGCAAAGTCCTCCTCGGCGTCCGAACCGGCACCGGGCAGGCGCGGATCCCGCTTGATGACCCGGTATTCGCCGGTGGAAAGATTCAGCAGGGAAAGCTCCAGCACATTATCCGCAAAGATCTGGTAGGCCTGCAGTGCCAGTGCGGTCTGCTCACTGTCGGAGACGGGGCTCCGGCGGTCACGGCGCAGCAGGTCGCGGCGTATATCCCAGTAATCCTCGCTGTTGGGCTGGGCCAGCAGGGCCTCGGCGTTCTCCACCGGCATGGGCTTGTAGAAATAATAGCCCTGCGTATACAGGCAGTCGGCGGCCTGCAGCATGGAGACCTGCTCCGGCGTTTCCACGCCCTCGGCGATAATGGGCAGGTTCAGGCGGTGGGCCATATCCACCACCGATTCCACAATCTGCACGCCCTTGCTGCGGTTCTGCTGGTTCATGTCGATGAGCTTCATGTCCAGCTTGATGGCGTCCACATTGGTGTCCTTGAGCATGTTCAGCGAAGAATAGCCGCTGCCGAAGTCGTCCATCATCACAGAGAAGCCCTTGCGGTGCAGGCCCTGAATGGCGTTTTCCACCAGAGAAGCGTTTTCGGCCAGCATGGTCTCGGTGATCTCAGCCAGCAGGAGCTTGGGTTCCAGCTGATATTTTTCCACAAGGTCGGAGAAGATCTGCGGCACATCCAGATTGACGATATCCACCACAGAAACGTTCACGGATACCGGCACAAGATTGCTGTCGCTTTCCTGCCACTTGTGCAGGGTCTTGCAGACAGATTCCCAGATGTACTGGTCCAGCTGGGTCACAAGGCCGGTGCTTTCCAGCAGGGGCATGAACTCAGACGGGGGCACGCAGCCGCGGGTGGGGTGGTTCCAGCGCACCAGTGCTTCCATGCCCACGATGGCGCGGGTCATGCTGTTGCACTTGGGCTGCAGAAAGAAACAGAACTCGTGATTTTTCAGGCCGTGTTCCAGCTCGCTCAGCAGCTGGCGCTGCTCCTTGATCCGGCTGAGCATGGTCGGCGTAAAGCGGTGCACACCGCCCACGGCCGGGCTGGGGTCTACCGATGCGATCTGCGCATAGCTGCACAGAGTCTGTGCGTCTGCGTCCGGATGTTCGGCCACAGGGCACACACCCAAAGACAGGAAGGAGGTGACGTCCTGCCTGTGGCTGTTCACGCAGGTCTGCAGCTGGCTGATGATGGCCAGCTGCTGCTCCTTGTCGTCCGGCAGGCAGAGCACAAAATCGTCACTGCCAAAGTAGCCCACCGGAGAACCGGTCACCTTGCTGTGCTCCAGCAGAAGGGCGGCAAGGGACAGCATCAGGTTGCGCGCCTGCGGAGCACCGTACAGCTCGGTATACAGTTTAAAATGCTCGAGATCGATGGCGGCAACACACCAGTTCTCGCCTTTGTGCTGTGCCAGAAACTCCTGCAGCTGCTGCAGGAAGTCGTCTTTGCGAGCGATCCGTGCAAGCGCATCGGGCTGCGGTGCGCCGACATTTTCATTCAACTTTAGTTCTTCGGACATTGTAAATCCCTCGCTGTTAGACGTTTTCGACAAAATATGTCATTCTGTAAGACAGTATAACACGATTTTAAACCTTTGGAAATAGATATTTAAAACTTTATAACAAAAAAACGGAACGCCGGTCGGGTCCGGAAGACAGGGCATAAAAAGACCACTGCACGGGATGCAGCGGTCTTTTGGGCGGCGGTCTCAGGCGTCCCTGCGGGTGTCGGAGCCGGCTTTCTTCGGTTCTTCTTTGGGGGTTTCCCGGCGGGCAAGACCAAGGCGCAGGGCCTTGAGGGTGGTCTTTTTCACGCCGTGCTTCAGGCCGGGGAAGGCGCGCAGCATGCGGCGCGGGCCCACGATGCGGGGGGTGCGCAGCAGCTGGGCCTGCATTTCGTCGCTGCGGGCCTGCAGCTCCTCGGCCAGCTGTTCCAGACGCAGCAGCTCGGCAGCGCGCTCCACCGTGCCCTTGGCGGCCAGCTGTGCGGCTTTGGCGGCTTCGGCCGTGTTGAGCTTGGCGATCTCGGAAGCATGCTTTGCGGCCTCGCGGGCCTCATCGGTCTTGGCGCGGACGGCGGCCAGCGTTTCACGCAGGGCACGCTTTTCCGGGGCGGCTTCGCGGGCCTCGGCGGCAGCAAGCTTGAACTGCAGGCGCTGCTCGTCCAGCTTCTGGTCGGCGTTCAGGGCGGTGGTGCCCAGCAGCTGGGTCATGGCATCGCTGACGGCATGGATGCTGTCGGCCAGCTGTTCCATGGCGTCCAGTGTCTGGGCCAGACCGGAGGCGGCAAAGGCCGTAACGACCACGTCTGCCGCATAGACCGCATAGAGCACGCACATGACGACAAGGCCGATAAAGGGCGGGACCATGCCCACAAGACCGGCGACGACCGGGTGGACGATGCGCATGACCACCAGCGTGCCCACGCCCCACAGCAGGCTGAACTGCAGGCAGATATAGCCGCCGATGTTGAAGGGAAAGTCGCTGTAGTCCCACCAGCGGGTATGATAGAGCTTATACAGTGCCCAGCCGCCCACCAGCTCCAGCGCACTGGGCAGGATGACGCCGCCGATGTACAGCAGCAGGACGCTGTCCTGCAGAGGGGTCAGGGCGAACAGCACGATGATCATGCCGAAGCCGTAAATGGGGCACACCGGGCCGTTGAGAAAGCCGCGGTTCACCAGCTGGCCGGTGGTGGCGGCGGCAAAGATGACCTCCAGACACCAGCCGGTGCAGGAATAAATGAGGAAGAAGGCCAGCACATGGTACAGCGAAAAGCCGCACACCGTGGTGGTCGTGAGAAAACTGAGCATAAAACACCTCCTGTGAGAATCATGCTGCGGTGCAGGTCAGTTCTGCTTTTGTACGATCTTGTATTCATCGCCCGGTTCAAAGAACGGGCAGGCGGCTGTGCTGCGGGAAAGATAGCGGGCCATCTCGTCCTCGTCCAGACAGCCGCCCTGAGCACAGTACCAGCTGCCGTACTCGTCCTGCACATTGTTCAGGCAGATCTCGCAGGGGTCATTCATTGCCTTCGCCTTCCTGTGCAGCCCGGGCTTCGGCCTCGGCCGCTTCGCGGGCCTGACGCTTGAGGACCTTGGGCTCGATCCAGGTCACGCTGGCGGGGTCCGGGTTCTTGCGGGCGATCAGGGCCTTGATCTTGATGCCCATTTCGGTGAACATGCCCTCGTGCTCGGTGCGGATGTTCCACTCCGGCTCGTTCTCGTGGAGGTCGTAGGTCATCCACTCGATGTCGTAGCCGGAAGCGGGGAAGTATTCCAGACTGTCGCGGAACAGATCATCGTCGTCGGTCTTGAAGTAGATCTCGCCGCCGTCCTTGAGGAACTCGCGGTAGTTGATGAGCTGGCGCGGGTAGGTGAGGCGGTGCTTGTGGGAAGAGCCGTTCTTGCTCCACGGGTTGCAGAAGTTGATGTAGATGCGGCTGACCGTATCCTCGGCGGTAATGACCCCCTTGATGCGCTCGATGTCGGTGCTCATGATCTTCACGTTGTCGATGGGGCGGCCCGCAGCCTGATAGGCGGCTTCGATCTTGCGCTTGGCGAGGATGAGCACCTTATCGGTGATATCGATGCCCAGATAGTTGTTTTCCGGGTGGGCGCAGGCCAGCTGGGAGAGGAAGCCGCCCTTGCCGCAGCCCAGTTCCAGCACAAAGGGCTGCTCCGGGCGGGTGTACTGACCGTGCCACTTGCCGCCCCAGATCAGCGGCTCATGCACATGGAAGTCGGCGGCCATCAGCTCGTCGTGGGCATAGGGTTTGAAACGCATTCTCATAGTTTGTTGTTCTCCTTGATGTTGTGTGACTCCTTCAGCCGCCTTTGGCGGCAGCTCCCTCAGCGAGGGAGCCTCTGGCGAAGAGGGAAAGCTTCCCGTACTGCCAAAGCCTCCCTCATTGAGAGAGGCGGCATCGAGCAGCGATGGCGGAAGGAGTTATTTCGTCTTTCTTAAAAATTCCTCCACCTGTTCCGGTGCGGCAGCGCAGCTGCCCTGACAGATGCCGGGCTTGCCGCCGCCGCGTCCGTTCAGGGCGGCGTTCAGGGCTTTGGTCAGGGCGCGCACGTCGCCGTCTGCCTGCGCGATGCAGTAGCCGGTGCCCTTTTCGGTGGGGGTCAGGGCGGCGCAGAGACCGGTGGTGGCTTCGGTCAGGCGCACCGCCAGTCGGTGCAGGCCGTCCGGGTCAAGGCCGGGCACTGTGCGGATGGCGTCCTCATCGGGGTCTGCCAGCTGGGCAAGTGCATCGAACAGCTGAGAACATACGCCAAAGTGTGTAAACTTGAGCGCAGTATACTCGTCGTAGACGCGATGCACCGCCACAGCAGTCTGGTCGGCCTTGGCGGAGAGCAGCGCCCCGATGTCGGCCTGACGGGCACGCATGGCCTGTGCCGCTTCCAGCGCACGGGCTCCGCACACCACGCTCAGCCGCACGCCGCCCTTGTAGTTCTCGGATGCCAGAATTTTGATCTGTCCCACCTGACCGGTGGTGCGGGTGTAGGTGCCGCAGCAGGCGCAGACGTCCGCACCCGGGATGGTCACGATGCGCACCTGCCCTTCAATCTCCTTTTTGGAGCGGTAGACAAGGGCGGCAAGCTCCTCCCGGGTGGGGTAGCTGACCAGCACCGGCACATCCTGCCACACGATGCGGTTGGCGGCAAGCTCGGCTGCCTGCAGGCCCTCGGCAGAAATGGGCACGCTGGTGTCCATGCGCACAGCCTCGGAACCGATGTGGAAGCCCACGTTCTCGGCCCCGAACATCTGGTGCAGGATGCCGGAGAGGATGTGCTCGCCGGTGTGCTGCTGCATTTTGTCAAAGCGCCATTCCCAGTCGATGCAGCCGGAAACGACAGTGCCGGGAACGGCGCTTTCCGGCAGGGCGTCCACGCTGTGCCAGAGGATGCCGTCGCGCTCGTGCACATCGGTCACATTCAGCGTGGTGCCGTCCGGCAGGGTCAGGGTGCCCCGGTCAGCAGGCTGACCGCCGCCCTCCGGGTAAAACACCGTGCCGTCCAGCGCAATGCGCCCGCCGCCGGTCTTTTCGTCCGGCTCTGCGGCAAGGATGACGCTCTCGCACTGGGTGCGGAAGGCGTCCGGTTCAAAGTATTTTTCTGTGCGCTGCATGGCGCGGGTACCTCCTGTTCAGGGTGCAGTTTGACGATTTAAAATGGCCGCCGCAGGCTCTGGCCATATTCAGCGGAAAATTATTTTTAATTTCGCGTTTGTCGCGGCCTGCGGGTCGCTCCAAACGCATTTTCACGGGTGGAGGGGGTCGTAAAGAGAAGCAGCTGCTCAATTCTTGTTCTCATTCGCAAGCTTTACGGGTCACTCGGGAATTTTGCCGTACTGCGAAAGGCTCCCTCCCAGAGGGAGCTGGCAAAACCGTCAGGTTTTGACTGAGGGAGTTCAGAGCGTCATCTTTTTCAGTATACCACGTTTTTTGCCTGTGGAAAATAGTCTGCGGATATGTTATGATAAGAAACAACGACATTCCCATAAAATGTTAAAAATGAGGAAGGTAATAGCATGCGTGAAAGTGGAATCCTGATGCCGGTGTCCAGCCTGCCCGGCCCTTACGGTATCGGCTGTTTTGGCAAGGAAGCCTTCGAGTTCGTGGATTTTCTGGCACAAGCGGGCCAGAAGATCTGGCAGATCCTGCCCCTGAGCCCCACCGGATACGGCGATAGCCCCTATCAGAGCTGCTCGGCCTTTGCGGGCAACCCCTATTTCATCGACCTTGACACCCTGAAGGAAGAGGGGCTGCTCACCGCCGCCCAGCTCAAGGCCGAAAAATGGGGCACGGACCCCAAAGAGGTGGACTACGGCACTCTGTACGTGAGCCGCTTTAAGGTTTTGCGCACCGCCTACGCCGCATGGCGCAAGCAGTGCGCCGGGCTGCATGGCTGTGCATATTACTTCCCGGATGATTATTATGCCTTTACCCTTGCCAACGAGGAGTGGCTGGACGACTACGCCCTGTACATGGCCCTGAAGGCAGCCAACGGCATGAAGAACTGGGTGGAGTGGGACAAGCCCTACCGTCTGCGCGACAGGAAGGCCCTTGCTGCCTTTGCCGCCGAAAACGAGGAAGAGATCGGTTTCTGGAAGTTCGTGCAGTATAAGTTTGCGGCCCAGTGGCAGGCGGTGAAGGCCTACGCCAACAAAAAGGACGTGCAGATCCTGGGCGACATCCCCATCTACGTCTCTGCCGACTCGGTGGATGCATGGGTGGGCGGCGCGCTGTTTGAGCTGGACGCCGACGGCGGCTTTGCCCGTGTGGCGGGCTGCCCGCCGGATTACTTCTCTGCCGACGGTCAGCTGTGGGGCAACCCGCTGTACAACTGGGCCTACCACAAAAAGACCGGCTACGCGTGGTGGGTGCGCCGGGTGCGCCACGCACTGGGCATCTACGACCTGCTGCGCATCGACCACTTCCGCGGCTTCGATACCTACTGGGCCATCCCGGCGGACAGCACCACCGCCCGCACCGGCAAGTGGGAGAACGGCCCCGGCATGGAGCTGTTCGACGCGCTGGAAGCTGCCCTTGGCAAGCTGCCCATCATTGCCGAGGACTTGGGCGAACTGTTCCCCAGCGTGCGAAAGCTGCTGGCCGACAGCACCTTCCCGGGTATGAAGGTGCTGCAGTTCGCCTTCAGCGGCGGGGACAGCGAGTATCTGCCCCACAACCACGTCAAGAACAGCGTGGTGTATCCCGGCACCCACGATAACACCACCCTGACCGACTGGTGGGAGAACGGCGCTTCCGAAAAGGAAAAGGCTGCCGCTGCCGCTTACCTGCACCTGACCGGCGTAAAGCCCACCGCAAAAGAGCTGGCGGCCATCCGGACCGATGATGTCCGCATCGCTCTGCTGCGCGCAGCGCTGGGGTCGGTGGCCGACCGGGCCATCATCCCCATGTACGACTGGCTGGGTCTGGGCGCGGAAGCACACCTGAACACGCCCGGCAAGCTGGGCGGAAACTGGGCATGGCGCGCCGCAGACGGCTTTGCCGCCAAGGCACTGGCCAAGACCATCCACGACGAGTGCAGTGTGTACTGCCGCGTATAAACAGAAGGCACAGAGCGGCGGGCGCCTAGCAATTTGACGAAAATGTAAAAACTCCGGCAGAAAATTGTGCGTTTTGCTGGTAAAATCGGAAGCTGAATGGTATAATGTTGCTAAAGCGGCATTATGCCATTTTTCTTTACCTGATGCGTTCCCGGGATTCCCGGAAACAGGGCGGCGGGCGCGGGATGCATAATGCGGCAGATGGTTCCTGAACATATGGGGAACAGGTGACTGCACGCGGGATACGGGAGCGCCGCGTGCGCAGATGATGGGGAAAATTACATGAAGAAAGAATGTACCGAGCAGGATCTGCGGGAACTTGCGCGCTCAGCGCAGGCTGTATTTGAGGCAGTGACCCTGACCGAAGCGCCGCGTTGTGACGGCTGGCAGGACGATGGCCTGCGGGTGGACTACGAGCTGCGCAATGGCCGTGTGGACTGTGTGCTGCACCGCAGAGTGGAAGCGGACGGCAAATGCTGGGAGCTGGAAATGTGCGCACCGTTGGCAGGCAATGTGCTGCCGGAAGAGCGCATGACGCCCCGGGAGCGGGAGCTGTGTCGCGAGGATATGAGCCACGATTTCCTTACCGGCGTGTACAACCGCCGCTATCTGGAAACGGTGTTTGCCCAAAAGCTGGAACAGTGCGCAGCGCAGGGCCGCAAGGCGGCTGTGGCGCTGGTGAGCATCGACAACGGCCAGAAGCTGCGGGACACCTACGGCCAGCCTGTGATGGACCAGCTGCACTGCTTTGTGGGCAACCAGTGGAAAAAGAGCTTTGATACCCCTGCGACCCGCGTGGTCTGCCGCCTGACCGGCAGCATCTTTGCGGTGGGCTGTCTGGACACCGACGGCAAACAGCTGGCAGAGGAGATGCGGAACCTGTATCAGCAGATGCCCCGGGAATGCATCACCACCACCGGCATGATGCGCCGGGTGCCCTTTACCCTGAGCTGCGGCGCAGCCGGGCTGGAGGATGTCTCCGCAAAGAACTGGCAGGCGCTGTACGAGCTGTGCGACGCACGCCTGCGGGAGGCACAGAACGCCGGCGGCGATCAGATGCGTGCAGAATAAAACCAGTGTATAAAATCCCCCTTTTGGCGCAGACTAAGGCCAGAAGGGGGATTTTTTGTATGGAAAACCAGAAGAACGACAACCTGAACCTGCTGGAAGCCGTGGTGCAGAACACGGAGATGGGCAAGAACACATTGGAACAGATCGTGCCGATGACCGATGATGTGCAGTTCAAGGCCGAGCTGCTGCGCCAGCGCAATGTGTACCACCAGCTCAATCAGGAAGCACACACCGCCATCGAGGCCTGCGGTGGCACCGCGCAGGGGCAGAGCGCCATGGCAAAGCTGAACACGAAAATGGGCATCGGCATCAAGACCCTGACGGACAAGTCCACCCGCAATCTGGCCGAAATGCTCACGCAGGGCAGCGGCATGGGGGTGGTGGACTGCGTAAAGGCCCAGAAGGATTACCCCAATGCCGCGCCCGGCGCAAAGCGCCTTGCCCAAAGGCTGCAGGAGTTTCAGGAGGACAGCCGGGTAAAGCTGGAGCAGTTCTTGTGAGGATGTGTTGCGGCGCATGAAAAAAGCGACCCCGCCCGTCAGGTACAGCTGCCTGACGGGCGGGGTCATTGCCGCAAAAGCGGGATATCCTTTTACAGTGCTTCCACCATTGCTGCCACGATCCTGGTGGCGGTGGCTACATATTCCGCAATGCTGAACTTTTTCACCACCAGCACCTCGTGGCCGTCCTCGTCAGCGTTGTCGCTCATGGCGCGCAGGATGACGCAGGGCACACCGTTCTTGGCGGCGATCTGGCTCACAGCGGCACCCTCCATCTCCACGCAGTCGGGGGCGCATTTGGCTTCAATGGCAGCCTTGGTTTCGCTGTCGCCCACAAACAGGTCGCCGGTGGCGATCTTGCCCACCAGTGCCTTCACACCTGCTTCGGCGCAGGCCTTTTCGGCGGCGGCGATCAGCTCCGGGTCGCCGGTGTATTCCTTGAGAAACGGCGGGTTCTGGCAGATCATATCCAGCTGGGCGTCATGGTACAGCACGGTCTTGCCGATGACCACATCACCAATGCCGATCTTCGAGGTCATATTGCCTGCGATGCCGGAGAAGATGATCTTCTCCGCGCCGAATTTTGTGATGAGCACCTGCGTGGTGGCGGCGGCATTGGCCTTGCCCATGCCGGCACAGCAAACCACCACCTGTTTGCCGGCCAGCGTGCCCTTGTGGTAATCCACGCCGCCGTAGGGCTCCACGGTGACGCTTTCCAACTTTGCACACAGCTGATCGACTTCATCGGGCATTGCGCCCATAATACCGAAAATCATAGGAAACCTCTTTTACGATTTTAAATGGCCGACGCGTGCGCTCTGGCCATATATAGCGGAAAGTTATTTTTGATTTTGTAAGTTCCAAAAGCCTGCGGGCTTTTGGAACTTACTTTTTCACGGGAAGGGGCGAAACCGAAAGCGGCATCTTTGCCGAAAATCAAACGTTGAACAGGAACTCGATCACATCGCCGTCGTTGACAACGTATTCCTTGCCCTCAGTGCGTTGCAGGCCCTTGGCCTTGACGGCGGCATAATCGAAGTTGTTGGCTTCCAGATCGCTGTAGCCAATGACGCTGGCGCGGATGAAACCGCGCTCGAAATCGCTGTGGATCTTGCCGGCAGCCTGCGGTGCCTTGGTGCCCTTGCGGATGGTCCATGCGCGGCACTCCTTCTTGCCGTCGGTCAGGAAGGAGATCAGGCCCAGCAGGTCGTAGCTGGCGGTGATGAGGTTGTCCAGACCACTGGCTTCAATGCCCATTTCAGCCAGAAAAGCCTTCTTTTCCTCGGGGGAGTAGTCGGCGATATCCTCCTCGGTCTTGGCGCAGATGGGAATGTAGCGTGCGCCCTCTTCCTTGGCGCGTGCGGCCACCAGCGGGACATACTTGTTGTTTTCGATGCCCTCCATCAGGTCGTCCTCGCCCACGTTGCAGGCGTACAGCACCGGCTTAGCGCTCAGCAGACCCATCTCGTGCAGCACGGTCTGCTGCTCGGCATCGCCCTCGTCAAAATCGAAGCTGCGGGCAGGCTTGCCGGCGCTCAGGTGGTCGGCCAGCTGCTGCAGCCATGCGGCTTCGGCGGCAGCGCCCTTGTTGTTGCCGCTCTTGGCAGCCTTTGCCATGCGGCCTGCGCGGTTCTGCACCACCTCAAGGTCGGACAGGATCAGCTCGTAGTCGATGGCGTCGATGTCGGCAATGGGGTCCACGGCCTCGGCCTTGGAAACATCCTCCACCACATGGATGATGTTGTCATCGTCAAAGCAGCGCACCACATGCACAATGGCGTCGCACTCGCGGATGTGGCCCAGGAACTTGTTGCCCAGACCCGCGCCCTGACTGGCACCCTTCACAAGACCTGCGATATCCACAAATTCCACGATGGCAGGGGTCTTTTTATTGGTCTGCCAGATCTCGGCCAGCTTGTCCAGACGCTTGTCCGGCACGGCCACGATGCCGCTGTTCGGCTCGATGGTGCAGAAGGGATAGTTTGCGGCTTCTGCGTTCTTGGTGGAGGTGATGGCATTGAACAGAGTGGACTTGCCGACATTCGGGAGCCCCACGATACCTAATTTCATAGTTACGATTTCTCCTTTTATGATGTAGATGATAAACAGCTATATTGTACGGATATAAGTTGTTTTTTGCAAAAACTGAATATGGCGTTGGGTGGGCAGATCGGATTCACTCACCCTTTTCTCACCCTTTTTGTGCTTCCTGCGCCTTTGCGAACTGCGCTACGGCTTTCTGCATGGAATCGTCGGTCACATGGACATACCGATCCATTGTTGTTTTGCTGCTGGCATGACCCAGCAGCTTTTGCAGGACTTTGGGCTGCATTCCACTCTCAATGGCGCGGGTAGCGTATGTATGGCGTAGAGCGTGCATACAGAAACGCTTGATCCCTGCATCATCGCACAGCTTGTAGAGGTGGGTGTCGTAGGAGCTGTTCTTGGCAGGCATTCCGGTACGCCAGTTGATGAACACTAAGTCGCACATAACCAGCTTCCGCTTTTGACCAGTCTTACGATCCATAAAGGTCAGGACAGTGGAGAGGCCTTCCGATTCGTTGCGGTATTCTCTGGTGTCATAGATTTCCCGCAGGATGTCGTAAGCGGTGTCAGTCAAAGGAATGGTACGGTAGCTGGATTCCGTTTTCGGAGGGCCAGCACGCCATTCGTCTTGCTTGTAGCGGAACTCCAAGGTCTTGTTGACCGTCAGGGTACGTTTCTCCCAATCGATAGCATCCCATGTCAGACCGATCATTTCACCAGTACGCAAGCCAGTTTCCAGAATCAGTGCGTACTGAGCATAGTTGTGGGAGCCTTTGGCAGCTTCCAGAAACCGTTTCTGCTCGTCTACAGTCAGAAAGTGGATGTCATCAACCGCCCGGACAGGTTTCGTATAGCGAACACCATCCATAGGATGACGGTCGATGAAGCCATTATCTTTGGCACTTTTGAAAAATGTGCCCATTGTCATATAGGTCTGCCGGATGGTTGAACCGGCGTAGTCGTCCTCCATGGCGTTCAAAATCCGCTGACAGTCGATCTGCTTGACATCGCGCAACAGCATAGAACCGATGAATGGCTGGATGTTGTGCTCGTATCGCTCACGATAATTCCGAACAGTGTTCGGAGCACGGTTGCCAACGACATCCCTGACCCATTGATTGAACCATGCGTCCACCGTCATATTGGGCGATGCCACAGTCCGACCTTCAGGGTGTAAGCGTAGATAGAGCTGTTCCTGTCGCCAATTCTTGGCTTCTGGCAAGGTTTTGAAGCAACGTTCCTCACGCTCACCACGGTAATTTCGGCAACGGGCGTAGTACAGACCATCTTTTCGCTGACCAAGCCCTTTTCCGAGTTGTTTCCCTTTAAGATTTTTGCCCATGTTTGCGGCTCCTTTCGAGATAAAAAGAGCCCACACAACACATTTTATTGTATCATGCGGGCGTGGTTTATGCAAGCCCTCCAGCGGGCGTTATAGGGTATCAGATGGCGTATTGCTCGTCCAAAAACTCCTCAAACTTCTTCCGCTTGATGAGTTTCTTAGCCCCCACGAACACAACGAACTTGCACCCATCCTGCAAGGCAAGCTCGGAAATGCGGTTTTGCCCTACACCAAAATAGGCAGCAGCCTCTGGAATCGTCAACAGCCACTTTTCATTGAGCGGCACGAACAGGACGGATTTTTTGATGGATGTATCGGTGTTCGGAAAGGGAATCGGTTCCGAGTTGAGATCGGCTGCAAAATTGGAAGCAGCGGTGGACATGTTGATGTTGGTATGAGTGCTCATAATGTTTTCCTCCTGAAATTAAAATTGAATGCGAAGCGGATTGCTTCATGATAAGCATATCTGCTTGAATTAGCGTACATTTTGCCTTATGGTGTGATAAGCGCTTGAAAGGAAATCTGCGCATCATCCTGTTGAATCAGTGAACTGAAATCCATGTTCGGGTAAGAAAAGGTTGCCGGGTGCACTTGTGCTGGTGGCCAAGAACAGTTATAATTACCATAATATGAGTTCATAGGAACGGATGTAAAAACGGCAGATCGAAACAGCTGCATTTGCTGGGATTGACTTTGCTCTTGTGGAGCAGAAGATTTATCACGAAGATGCAGCGGTTCAATGGAAGGCTCCGAAGGCGAATCCGGCAGCAGAGGGCAGGCGTTCTCCGTTACGGTTTCCGGTTTGCTGGGAGCGGCTTCTTCATCGTCACAGTCATCAAGAGCGTCCAACGGCAGAAGAAGATCAATCCGCGCTGGGGGCAGAATTGGCTCGGCATCAGAAGGCTTCGGAATCGCCAGCGGGCCATTGGCAGGAACGACATCCTCTGGTGACTTACTATGGACGACCAGTGGCTTGGTAGTCGGCGTATCAGAATCACCTACATAAACTGGGCCGGAGACCATGAACTCACCAACCTGAAGACTCTTTAGTATGGAAGTCAACTTGGTTCCACCTGACGAACTAATTAAACGGGCACACATACGAACCTCTTCATCCGCTGGCTGGAAGCACATCATATACTTGCACTGCTGAAGCAAAATCCGTTGCTCAGACTTGAACACACGAATGCTCTGGGCAACCAGCAGTGCGTACAGACCTTGTTTGCGGCCCTCACAGAGGATTCGCCCCAGTGCGTTGGAAGAGCGCAGTGGATAGTTGCTTAACTCGTCCAGATACAAAAAGGTAGGCGAAAAATCCTCGCGGGTGGCTTCTCGTAACAGTGCTGCAAAAAGCACCTCTTCAACGATATGTTGCGTGGATAACGAAAACGAGCTCAAATCCAGCAAGGTGATGCCGGGGGAAAACTCCATGTCACCATCCTCAAAAAGCTTTTGTGCAAATAGGGGTGCCAAGGCGTTTTCCAAACCGGGCGCAGAGCGTGAATGAGAACTCTTGATCTCCTGATGCAGGTATTCCAGCACTTCATTCGGAGCCGGTGAAGCGCGAAGCCCCTCTTTTAAAAGAGACCGCAATAGCTGTTCTTGTGCATTCGACAGAACGATAACGGATGTGATAGTATCAGCGAAAGATGCAGCCGCATCCGCTGGATTATCTGATGCCCCGAACAAATGCAGCTTGAGTGGCTCTTGAGACACGTCCTGACGATGTACATACGGTTCTAGTTCTACTGGAAAAGACACAGCGTGACGGTGATCTATGACTACGATCCGAACACCTGACTCCAGCAGCCCCCTTATAATATTGTAGGAAAGAGTAGACTTTCCTACGCCGCTTTTTCCACAGATAAAAATGGAAGCGTTCCCCTCCTTGAGTTTTTCGATGATTGTAACAGCTTTTTGATAGGTAGAGCCTATTTTCAACTTCATGGTTCCGTTCCTCCTGCTTTAATCAGAATCTTCATATTCGGTTAAGCAACTGCACTTCAAAGTCAAGAGTCGAGCATCTACATAGGTTCCGCTGTTAATGCGAATCTTTTTGGCAGTGCTGAACTCAGAGAGCAGATGCTCACTTTGCAAACGCGAAATAACATCGGATGCACTATATCCCGGTGCATACTCATGGAGCAGAGACTTCAGCAAAGACCCTTTCAGAAGGAAAGCATCCTTTTTTGGACGATGTCCCGTTCAGGGTCATAGCTGGAATCGACCTCTTCATAGCGTATAAAACGAATATCACCGGCTTCGCTTGCCGAAAAGAGTGCCTTGTGTAAAATTTCCTTTGCGTTGCAATCCAGCGAGCTGTCCCACTCGGATAAGCAATTATTGATGTATGCCTGACAGACCTCGTGTGTTGTTTGCGCTGAATCCGGCTGCTTAAGGAGTTTTAATGCCCAGCAAAGAACAGCGGATGAAACGCTTAGAAGCGCGATTTCATTCCGAAAGGCGCATTCTTCATCCAAGGAACCTAAAGCAGTTGTGTAGGATCGCTCAACGATGCGCTCAAAGGCATCTGGGTTGTGCTCAACAAGGGCACACAGCTTGCTAACAATTTCTGCCAGAGGCAGCATGGCTGCATGGCCTTCCTCATGAGGCAAGAACAGGCAGTGCTTCTGCTGCAACTCAGTAATGCCGTTCGTAGATACGATAAGGCACAGCGGAAAACGAGGATCTGTTTTAGTCCGCGTAATCAGTGTTGCAAAATTCGTTTTTGAACGATAGTCGCCAACGGTAGCTGTGAGCATCGGATCGTCACCGTAGACTGGTAACAAAGCTGCGATACTGTACTGACCAAGCATCTGATCAAATTGCTTCGGCTTGTTGTCAACCGTTAACCTTATATGAAGAGGGAAATCGTTGCCAGATATTGCAAAAAGGTATTTACCACCATTGAACTTGTCCGACATTCGTGTCTTGAGAACCGCCAAAATCTTTATTAGGACTAAGGGGATGGAGGTGCTTAGCAACGGGTCAGAGCAACAATCCTCTTTATAAGAAGTATAAATCCAGCGGTCGTCCAGATGAAACCAACCAATAGGCGGTATCAAGGCGGTTTGTTCAGTATCCAAGATGAAGCCTAAAAAACCAAAAAGTAAATCTAACTGCATCTTACTGTTCTCACTATAACAACAGCTTCCGCCAGCGGCGATAAACGCTTTATAGAATGCTTTAGCGGTGAATTTGTCTTTCTCAAATAACAGCCGGATTACAATACCGCGAGATCTTTTGAAAGATATCCCGATGAGATGTACTATTTTGCCATCAACGGCATACTCCTTGATTAAGATAGCGTGAAAGTCGTAACAGGTGGTGAGGCTTTTTTGGACACTATATTTATCGCCGGGATACCGAGTTTTACAGATTGCCGGACAACCACACTGGTCAACAAAGTATGAAACTGTGTCAAAGCGGTTAAAGGCTTTTTTGTACGCCTTTAGTTCCTCTTTTTCAGAAGAATTTACCCTTTGCAGAAGTAGCTTATCTTTCTGCTGGAACTGTTTGTCCTTTGCTTTCAAAAGAGATTGAACGGTTTCTTTGTCAAAAAACTGTTTGCCGCAGTCATCAAGAAAGCTGATGGCGGGAATCGATTCCTCTTGAACCAGAGGATAAGGATTTTCAGAAAATACGCGATAATTCGACATGCTCATGATTCTGAGCCCCTTTCATTTTGATGACATAAGCATATCGAAACTGTGCCTTGAAATCACTAGGAGAACTATCGAAAAAAATAAAAATATTTTGGATACCAGCAGTCGAAACCGCTGACGGCTAAGTAGTGGTCAACCTGCGCCAGATAGTGAGCCGGGATTTTCCCATCCGCCCACTTGTCCGCAGAAAACGGTGAGACCGTTTTGCACTCCAATCCAGCTTTCTGCCCAACGATCAGGCGGTCGAAGTCTGCCAGAAGCAGCGGATGTTCCTCGCTCTGATAGATAGCGTTTGCACGGCGCACCTTCAGACCGGTTGCTTCGGTAAACCGCTGCGCCACATAATCCTCCAAGTCACGACCCTGCCGCATGGCTTCGTTGTCGATATTTTCAATGGTATCGCTGATTTTATCGTGGTACACCTGAAATGCAGAACGGTAGGGGTTCAGACCAAGGATAGCCCCGGCATCCGTGCCGGTAATACCGCACTTGCGGTAGCGGAGCCAATCTTCTTTGGCCAAATTCAATGTAGATACAAGCCTTTTCATGCAATGTTCAACCTCTCTTTCATCTGCTCTTCTGCGATAGAGAAATCATATTCCACTAAGTCTTTGATAATGGTGGAAAATTCATCCACCAAGGTGCGGTCATCATCCAGCCACAGAGTATACAGGAAATCCAGAATGTTTCGCTGCACCCGGAGATGGTTCCAGAAACGCTCGTCCATCTGCTTTTCGGTGTCCAGCGTAATCAAGGCACTGACAATGGTGCTTTTCAGCGTGATCTCATATGCTGTGGTACAAGTTGGCTTTGGAAAGTTGACTTCAATACGGTTAAGGAACTCAGAAAATTCCCGAACAGCCCGATTGCTTACATCGTTCATAAGTCCTCCTTTATGCTGCACCCAGCACCATCTTGTAGGCTTTGTCGATCATCGGATTGCCCTCTGCGGTGCGCAGAAACAGATTTTCGTTGTAGTTCCGGGTCTTGCGGATGGGATCTGCATGGGTGGCAAAATCCGAAACTGCATTCACAAACCGCCAGCCATTCTTTCCAACCCATTCCAGATCGGGTGCGTTATAATAGCGAGCTTTCAAATCTTCCTGCAAGCGCAGGTTGTTCTTCCGCTGGCCATCGGTCAGATCTTCGGTGACAGGGAAAAACTCATTGATGAACTCCTGCACCTTGCGGTCAGACAGCTTGATGGTGGTCAGCTCATGGATGCCCTTGCCCAGTTCCCCCATATAGCTGTTGGCAAGCTGCAAGGTTTCACGGGCATCCTGCACACGGAGCAGAACATTTTCGGTGTGGCGAGCAGTCCAGATGCGCTTTGCCGTGCCCAGAGCCAGATTCAGGGTGTTCTGGCAGACCACACGAACCGGGGTCATGGCTACTTTCACACCAGAACTGCCATCGTGACTGTTGAAGATCACAAGATATGGGGTCACTTCGTCTCCGGCGATGATGTACTTCTCCGGCAGTTTCGCCAGCATCCAGACCTTCTTGCCACCCTGCAAAGAACCAGCGGTTTCGTAAGTAACGCCCTCACCCAGCAGGTCATCGGTGAACTGAAATGCTTCTTCGTTCTGCACAATGCGGTAGCGGTCAGACACCACACCCAAAACAGCATCATCGGTGCTGCGGACATTTGCGCGATAGCCGGGAATCATAGCACCCGTGCCGGAATAGATATTACGGCTCTCCACCTGCCAATCCAGATCGGCCAGCTCCAAGGCTTCACGGCTTGCAGGGGCATCCATAACGATACGGCCAAGGCCATGCCAAGGGGTCTCACGGACAGAGAACATGGTTTCAACATTTGCAGACATAGCAAAATCTCCTTTTTAGTGTACTGTGATCAATTGTTGTTTTCCATTTCTTCAGCGATGCGGACGAGGACTTCCACCAGGACGGTGCCAACCTCTTTGACGATTTCGGACCAAAAGTTCATAATGCTTTCTCCTTTCTGCGCAGCCGCGCATTAAAATACGATGGTAATAATGATAGTGATGGTGTGGAATAACAAAATGCTCACCTCCAGACATAAAAAGACCCTGAGTCTTTCGGCTCAGAGGTTTCGGATTCACGATTATTATATCTGGGTGAGTGGCTTAAAAAATAAAAATTTATAATAATTAAATTATTGACGCACAGGAACCGAAAGTTATAATACTATTCTTTTTGGTGCTTGGTGCGGCATGAAGTGTACGAAGACGAGTAAAGGAAACATTGCGTGTTTTTAGAAAGTTGTCCCAATATATTGACTTTTGTCCCAAATTGATTTACAATGTAAGTACCATTAGTCTTGGAGGGATTTCCATGAAAAAGAAGAACATTATAAATTTGATACGGTATCATTCTGAAGGTAATGAAGCGGGTTTTCGAAGTGAGGCGTATGAGATTGCAAAAGAATTTGACCAAGTGGGCGATTACCAGTTAGCGGAGTACATTATGGCACTTCTCTCAAATGCCAACACGTTTGTTCCCCAAGTGAGTGATTTGTCATCTGGCTTTTTTGAAAAGGTAACTGTTGGAAATTCTCCTCTTCCTCTTCCTCTTCCTGAATTGATCGAACAAGATGTAATGGGCATGGTCAATGCTATTAGTCGAAATCTTGGAATTAACAAATTCCTGTTCCAGGGTGCTCCTGGTACAGGAAAAACCGAAACGGCTAAGCAAGTTGCACGGATACTGAATCGCGAACTATACGCCGTAGATTTTTCTGCCGTGATTGATAGTAAACTTGGACAAACACAGAAGAATATTGTTTCGCTATTTCGTGAAATAACAGAATTTGCCCATCCAGAAAAAGTGATTGTGCTATTTGACGAAATCGATTCTATCGCATTGGATAGGACCAATTCGAACGATCTACGTGAAATGGGACGGGCTACATCCACACTACTCAAAGAATTTGATAGATTGGATGACCGCGTTGTTTTACTTGCAACGACAAATTTATTTGACCATTTCGACAAGGCTTTAGTCAGAAGATTTGACTCGATTATTGACTTCAATAGGTATTCACAGGAAGATTTGGCGGAAATTGCGGAGGTTTTGCTTAATGACTTCCTAAACAAGTTTAAATGCACAGGGAAAAATATCAGACTATTCCGTAAAATTGTCAGCCTGATGTCACCCATCCCTTACCCGGGTGAACTAAAGAATATCATCAGAGCGTCTGTTGCGTTTAGCAATCCTTCGGATGAGTTTGATTATCTTAGACGTTTTTACAAAGCGGTGTATACCGAACCGATGGATATTCATGTTATGCAATCGCAAGGATTTACGGTGCGAGAAATAGAAATCCTAACCGGAATATCAAAGAGTCAAGTATCTCGAGAGTTGAAGGAGGACTAAATGAATAGCATACTTCAATTAAAGGGCCAGTTTGAGCACCAGAGCGGAAATTCTGGGGGTGGAAAACGAAATATTCCTGTTGGCAGGTTTGTTGAGTCTGCTCATATCCTGAGCTTAATTAACGATTTGCGCTCTTTGCAGACTTATTGGAGTGAGCATACCTTAATCAAGGGTGCGCTTATTAGTGTTTATTATACAAGCGTGGTTGCAAAGAGTAACCGAATTCGGGGCCTTTTGTGTCGTGGGGCTTCTGATCCCAACGACTCCATTCGAGGTGCTAAATTTGCTGGAGAAGCACCTCATATCCAGCATGTATTCACATACTATGTTGGATTAGATATCATTACGGAAAGCATCATAAGACTAGTTGCTGCCAAAGAAATTGTAGAGCACGATTATAATGGAAAAATTTCTCATAAAGATATTGAAGCTCTAAACAACGGCCACAAGCAATACAAACACTCGGCTCGTTTGGCAAAGACAAACTTCGTGAATGTAGTTGTGGATGCTTTTTATGTTCAAAAATTTTCAGTTGATTTTGCAGAAACAGACGAAGAAAAAGATGCAATTGTCACTCTTTATCGTACGGACGTGAAAACAGAAGACGTGTTTCGCGCGATTGGTATTGATTACCTGAATGCAAAGAAAATTGATGAAAATACGGTGCTTTTGCGGCCAGATGAAATTGCGTGCTTAAAAGAAAATGCACCATATCTTATAGCTATGAAGGTTCGCGATTTGAGAGAAGTGCCGCCTGAAGAAAGCATCGCAAGCGATCCGCATATTGTTCAAATACCGGAACCAAAGCAGGAGCCTATTATTGGAGTAATCGATACGCCATTTTGTGAGGATGTCTATTTCAAAGATTGGGTTTCGTATGAAAGTATGCTTGGGGATGGCATAGAACTGGATGCACGTGACTATACGCATGGCACAGAAGTTACATCTATTATTGTAGATGGCCCAACGATTAACCCTATGCTGGACGATGGGTGTGGGCGGTTCAGAGTGAAGCATTTTGGCGTTGCCAAAATGGGTAGATTCAGTTCCTACACAATTCTCAGGTCGATTCGTAAGGCGGTTTCTCAAAATCGTGATATCAAAGTATGGAATCTTTCCCTTGGATCGATACTGCCAATAAAGCCGAACTTCATTTCTCCAGAAGCTGCGGAACTTGATAAGATTCAAAGCGAGTTTGATGTTGTGTTTGTGATTGCAGGAACCAATGGCAATCCAGATCAGAAACCGATTCCCATAGGGGCACCAGCTGATTCGCTAAACTCGTTGGTTGTAAATTCTGTGACGCTTGAAGGAAATCCGGCTTCGTATCACCGCGTTGGTCCGGTACTTTCGTTCTTTCACAAACCAGATGTTAGCTACTATGGTGGAGATATTGGTCAGCCTATGCATGTATGTACGCCAACTGGCGAAGGCTTTGTAAAGGGAACTTCTTTTTCTGCTCCATGGATAGCCCGCAAGATGGCTTATTTGATTTGCACATTGGGCTTTTCACGTGAGATTGCAAAGGCACTAATAATTGACGCTGCGGCAGGGTGGAATCGAAAAGACGATGTCTCATGTTCTATTGGATATGGAGTTGTTCCTCAACGAATTGAAAATATTGTCAAAACAGCAGACGATGAGATACGTTTTGTTATGACAGGGACAACTGATGCATACGAAACTTACACGTACAGAATCCCTGTACCAATTTATAAGGATAAGCAACCATTCTATGCTCGCGCGACACTCTGTTACTTTCCAAAATGTATGAGGGATCAGGGAGTTGATTACACAAGCACAGAAATGGATATTCATTTTGGCCGAGTTGTGGAAACGAAAGGAAAGGCATCTATCTCGCCTATCAACTCCAATTCTCAAGGAGACGAGGGCGGAAAACATCTTTATGAGCCTGAGGCACGCCAATTATACCGAAAGTGGGATAACGTAAAACTTATAAGCGAAGAATTGAAGGATCGAGCTGTCCCACGAAAGGTATATGGCGCAGGAATGTGGGGGCTAAGCATTAAGACGAAAGAGCGTCTAAAGGAGAAAAATGGCCGCGGGCTTTCGTTTGGAGTGGTTGTTACCTTAAAAGAAATGTATGGTGAAAATCGTATTGACGATTTTATTAAACTATGCATGATGCGAGGATGGGTGGTCAACCGTATTGATGTTGAAAACCAGATCGATATTTACAATAAGGCAGAAGAAGAAATCGAATTTTAAAAGGAGGATAGTTATGAATCGCAAGACAAGTAGCAACGCTATGGCATCAAAGGCAGCAAGGGCACTGAATAGCAATGGCTCTTCAAAAATTCAGAAGTCGCTTGCGGCTAGTGTCCTCTCACAACGTTCGACGTCGAAACAAACCGGGGTAGCTATGGAGGATATTGCATCTCGTGTGCTGCAAAGCAATAAATACTCAAATGAAACAAAGAGCTTTGCAGCTAGCGTTCTTTCACAGTCAAATGTAAAACGATAAAATAGTTGTGTAGAACAATAACTGCGTATATTAAAAGGATGCGATCTCATGTGAGAAGTGAGATTGCATCCTTTTTGGTGACAAAATCCTTAATAAGGGATTCTGAAGTAATCCATGATGGCCTTAAACTGATCCTGCGCGGTCAGGCAGGTGTCCAGCAGATACCCGCGTTCGGCTTTCCACTCGTGCAGCCCCCGGTAGTAGAACATTTTGAGGTCATCCGTAATAATGAACGGAACAATATTGTTCCGCAGGCACTCCTTGAAGAGTAGAAGCCGCCCGACACGGCCATTTCCATCCTGAAACGGATGGATGGATTCAAAGGCATAGTGGAATTCCAGCAGGTCTTCCAGCGACTTGGCAGGATTTTGATTGTACGCAGATAAAAGTTCTTTCATTTGCGGGGCAACCAGTTCCGGCGCAGTGGTGCTTCTGCCACCGACTTCGTTCGGAAGTTTTTTATATTCGCCAACGGCGAACCAGTCCTTGCGGGAATCGCTGGTGCCGCTTTTTAGGGTAAAGTGCAGCTTTTTGATCAGAGCTTCGGTGAGGGGCTTCTTGGCATCCTGGATGACCATATCAATGCACTTGAAGTGATTGGCTGTTTCGACCACATCATCTACATTGACAACACCGTTCTCCATTCCAATGGTGTTGGTTTCGTAGATATACCGTGTCTGGTCATGGGTCAGGCGGCTACCCTCAATATGATTGGAGTTATAGGTAAGGTCAATCTGGATTTTGTGATAGATTCCACCTTTGACATGTCCGGCCATTTCATCCTGCAAAACAGTAAGCAGAGTACGAGGCGCTTGCTGCTTTTTGTTGATGCGTTCTGGACGTTCTGCATCCTGCGGAATGTTCCATGTCTTGCCGACAAGAACGGCACCCGGAATCTTGCCGGTAGCACAGTAGTTTCTGACCGTGCGCTCTGAAACATTCCATGACTTTGCCGTATCAGCGACAGATTGATAGTTCATTTGAACACCTCCTGTGAGATGATTATATCATTCTATCGGCAAGAAATCAAACAGATAAATGTGATGATTCTGAAATTTTGCCGATAGATATATTGAATGTGCAAGACCGATGAACGATGTCTCAAATGCGAATAATCTAAAAAAGAATGGCCGCCTATGGAATGAGAACGATTTTCTTAATCCATGAGCGGCCATAATCTTTTTTTGTTGTGTGGGCTTAAAGTGGAGAATACTCACCCTTTACTCACCCTTTTGCCATGAAGATGCAGTAGAATGCACAAATCTACACAGAGACGCAAATGACATAGCAACGATGAATATAAAGATATATGAAGTGGTATCAGGATACATTGCAGGCATTGCAAACTCCGATACCTAATTTCATTTTTATGATTTCTCCTTTTATGATGTAGATGATAAACAGCTATATTGTACGGATATAAGTTGTTTTTTGTGAAAACTGAATTTGGCGCTTGGCAGATGGCGCACAAGCCGTCCTTCCTGGGTTGTTTATATTTAAAATCGCGGCCCCTTTTGGAAAAAAGAGCCCGCACAACACATTTTATTGTATCATGCAGGCTGTGTTTATGCAAGCCCTTCGGCGGGCGTTAGGGGTGCCAGACAGCGCGGCCCATCTGGCGTGCAGACCATCGTGTCCGGACCCGTGTTCATGACCGTTAACCTTCCACGGTTCGGTGCGGTTGTTGTGCACGATGGCCTTGTTGTCCTTTGTAAAATCAAAGGTCAAACCCGAGGTATGCAGGAAATATTCTGCAAACCATTCCTTGATGGTATGCTACTTGCAGCCTGCGCATTACAGAATGCATTCTTGCACCGGCGTGAGATGCTTGCAAAGCTGCAGTGTTTCAGGCTTTTAAACTGCCCAATAATGTATTGAACCACGACGCTTCGTCAAAGAACAAGACCGGTTCCTCATAAACATCGATGTTGTTTTTCATGATCCAGACATTGAACAGCCGCTCAGAGAGAAAACCCCACATCCTTTGGTTGTAATCATTGTATTGGGAAAGGTCTACGATACGGTCCAATTCAAACAATACATCAAACAGCCATTCGCAGTAACTGTCAATGATCGTTTTAGAGGCAATGAACATGTTATAGGCGTACCCGGATTTGCGTTTCTCAAGGTTCTCAAAGCAAACGGCATACTCTGGATACTTTCTTTTCAAGAGATGGCAACATTCATCCCATACTTCGCTTTTGTGCCACTTGGCAAACTGTTTTTTACAAGTATAACCGTCATACTTTCGCTTTCGCGGAACGATCATATCGTGTTCTGATAAAATATCTTGTATCGCTTTCTCCGAAAGGGGGATATGCTTGATGCGGCTGCATGCAAAATACCGTCGATAATGCTCTAATCCGACAATATCCGCATGGGAGTGCTTCCAAATCCAATATAACCCGGTCAACTCACAGAAATTTTTGTTTTTATCCGAAATATTATCATTTCCGCAGTTGTCTTTATAATCGTAGGAGCCTGGCTGGTTGCGATTTGCCCCAACTAACAATACTTTACGGATCCCGTCAATGTACTTTCTGGAAAAATCTTTGTGCGCGATAACATAAATTTCCATTCTTGTTTCCTCCAGATGGTGTCCCTTTTGATTATGAGCATTGCGTTGGCAAAGCAAAAATCAGCATTTAACAGTATACGCGAATAAAACAGCGAGCGCAAGGACTTTTGCACGCCGTAGGCGGTTCCAGCGGTACAGGGGGAGCGTCCGAAGATACTCCCCGGCAGATGATTATTTTTTCCTTACCATGCAACGCTTTTTGAAGAATGCGATGCCATAACAAAGAATATCATCATAGTCGTCCCAGAAATCTGCCGCATACATCCGATCATTGATCTGCGGAGTGCACCTCATAGCACAATGGACGTTTTTTCTCAATACTCACTTAAGTGGAAACGAAAAGCCGCCCGCGGAAGAGCAGTGCTGCTTTTCCAAGAGCGGTCCTTATAATTTAGGTTGTACGGGCCTTACTTGCTGATGGTAAGGGTGCCGGATGCGGTCTCTTCAAAATGGCTGGCGTAGAATTCCTCCATCAGCCGGATGAGAGAAACGGTGTCCCGGGCACCGGCGGTCTCGTAGCAGGAGTGCATGGCCAGCTGCGGCAGGCCGATGTCCACGCAGTTCATGGATACCTGCGCCATGGCAAGGTTGCCCAGCGTGCTGCCGCCGACTTTATCGGAACGGTTGGCAAAATACTGCAGCGGGACACCGGCGCGGGCGGCAAGCTCTTTGGCAACGGCCATGCTCATGCCGTCGCTGGTGTACTTCTGGCCGGCGTGGACCTTGACCACAACGCCCTCGTTCATGTAGGTGCAGTTGTTCACATCGGTGTATTCCGGGTGGTTGGGGTGCACGGCGTGGGCGTTGTCGGCGCTGAACATGAAGCTGGACGCCACCGCACGGTGGAAGTCCTCATCGCCGGGGCAGACGTTCTGCGCGATGCGGTGCAGTACATCGTACAGGAAGGTGGAAGCTGCGCCCTGCTTGGTGCCGGAACCCACTTCTTCGTTGTCGAAGAAGGCGGCAACGTTGATGGAGCGGGCGCAGTGCGCGTTCAGAAAACCTTTCAGGATGCCGAACACACACTGCTGGTCGTCCAGACGGCCGGAGGAGATGAACTCCTCATTGCAGCCCCAGACGGCGGCCTTTTCACGGATGCAGAGGAACAGGTCGCTGCCAAGGATCTGCTCTTCTGCGACCTGCAGCTCAGCGGCGATCAGCTTTTTCAGCACGCCTTCCTCGGCGGCACCGCCCAGCAAAGGCAGCATATCCACCTGCTTGTTGTAGGAAGCCCTGTCGTTGACTTCGCGATCCATGTGGATGGCTACGCTGGGGATCATCAGCAGGTCGCGGTCCAGCGTGAGCAGGCGGGAAGTGATGGCATTGTTCTCCTTTATCAGTACGCGGCCTGCCACCGACAGCGGCCTGTCCATCCATGTGGAGCAGATCATGCCGCCGTAGCCCTCGGTGTTCAGCTTGGTGTACTTCCGGCCCATGTGGATCTCGGCGTTTTCCTTGATGCGGAAGCAGGGGGAATCCGTGTGGGCAGCAGCCACGTTGAAGCTGTAGTTTTCCAGCTGCTCTCCCATGCGGAACGCAAGGATGCTGGAGCCGTTGCGGCAGACGAAATAGCTCCTGCCGGGTTCCAACTGCCACCGGCGGCTCTCCAGCAGCTCGGAAAAGCCTTCCTTCAGCAGGATGTTCCGGACGGATGCAGTGGTGTGGTATGCGGTGGGATTGCCGTCAATGAAGGACAGCAGCTCCTGTACTTCTTTTTCGATCATTGGAAGACCCTCCATGGATTTATCGGTTTGGATGCTCCTATTCTACTTCTGCGGTCTGCGCTTTGCAATAGCCGGTCCTGCGGGCGGGGAAGAATTTGTTTTACATTGCGCGAGTTCTATAGTATACTACTCCTGTTGGTAAATATTGAATCGACAGGAAAGGCAGGGAACCGTCATGGAACGCAGTGATCCGCGCTATCAGGCGTATGTGGAAATATTAAAAGAGGAGCTCATCCCGGCAATGGGCTGCACAGAGCCCATTGCACTGGCTTATGCTGCGGCCCGGGCACGCGAGGTGCTGGGCGCACTGCCCGAGAGCGTGCAGCTGCAGGTGAGCGGCAGCATCATCAAAAACGTGAAGAGCGTCATCGTGCCCAACACCGGCCACCTGAAAGGCATGGAAGCCGCTGTGGCAGCGGGCATCATCGCCGGCTCGGCAGAAAAGGAGCTGGAAGTGATCTCGGAGGTCAGCGAGGACAAGAAGACTGCCATCCGGGACTATCTGCAGACGGTGCCCATTTCCATCCAGCACATCGAGCAGGGGCATGTGTTCGATATTATCGTTACCGAGCGCAGCGGGGATTCCTACGCAAAGGTGCGCATTGCGGATTTTCACACCAACATCTGCCTGATCGAAAAGAACGGCCGGGTGCTCTACGAAAAGCCGCTGCTGAACGAGGAGGCCCGGCGGGACAGCCGGGCCGACCGCAGTCTGCTGAACATGAAGGACATCTGGGACTTTGCCGAGACCGCCGACCTGCAGGATGTGGCGGACCTGCTGGAACGCCAGATCCGCTACAACAACGCCATTGCAGAGGAGGGCCTTCTGGGCGACTATGGCGCGAACATCGGCCAGGTGCTGCTTTCTACTTACGGCAATGATGTGTCCATCCGGGCCAAGGCCAAGGCGGCCGCCGGTTCGGACGCCCGCATGAACGGCTGCGAGCTGCCGGTCATCATCAACTCCGGCAGCGGCAATCAGGGCATCACCTGCTCGGTGCCGCTTATTGAATATGCCAAGGAGCTGCACAGCGGCAAGGAAAAGCTTTACCGTGCCCTCATCATTTCCAATCTGGTGGCCATCCACGAAAAGACCGGCATCGGCACCCTGTCCGCCTACTGCGGCGCAGTCAGCGCCGGTGCGGGTGCAGGCGCGGGCATCGTATATCTGTGCGGCGACGGCTATCAGGCCGCCATCCACACGGTGGTCAATGCGCTGGCCATCGTGTCCGGCATCGTGTGCGACGGCGCAAAGGCCTCCTGCGCGGCAAAGATCGCATCCTCGGTGGACGCGGCGCTGCTGGGCTACAATATGTACAAGTGCCATCAGGAGTTCAAGGGCGGCGACGGCATCGTGATGAAGGACATTGAGACCACCATCAAGGGCATCGGGCGTCTGGGCAAGGACGGCATGAAGGAGACCAATGAGGAGATCATCCGGCTGATGATCGAGTAAGGCCGGGCCGGAATCGTGAAAAAATCATACAAATCCTTCTTTATTTTGTCATAACTCTTCCGTATAATAAGAAGTGGAATACTTTGCTGCTCTGCCCGCCCCGGCGGGCATCCGATAAAATGGGAGGAAATCATTATGGCCAACGAAAAGATCCTCGTTGTGGACGACGATACCAATATCTGCGAGCTGCTGCGGCTGTACCTGACCAAGGAGGGCTATCAGGTCACGGTGGCAAACGATGGCGAAGAAGGTCTGGAAAAGTTCAATCAGGTCAAGCCCGATATGGTGCTGCTGGACGTGATGATGCCCAAGATGGACGGGCTGGAAGTCTGCCGCCGCATCCGCAAGGCGGGCAACACCCCGGTGATGATGCTCACGGCCAAGGGCGAGACCTTTGATAAGGTGCTGGGCCTTGAACTGGGTGCAGACGATTACATGGTGAAGCCCTTTGACGCCAAGGAAGTGGTGGCCCGCATCAAGGCGGTGCTGCGCCGCTGCCAGACCACCACTGCCGCTGCCGAGAGCACCGAGGGCGTGATCGAATTCGACAACCTGCGTCTGGACATGAACAGCTACGAGCTGCGGGTCAAGGGCAAGGTGGTGGAGGCTCCCCCCAAGGAGCTGGAACTGCTGAACTGTCTGGCCTCCCATCCGAACCGCGTCTACACCCGCGACCAGCTGCTGGACGAGGTGTGGGGCTTTGAGTATTACGGCGACAGCCGCACCATTGATGTGCATGTCAAGCGCCTGCGCGAGAAGCTGGCCGGTGCTTCCGACAAATGGGAGCTGAAGACCGTATGGGGCGTTGGCTATAAGTTCGAGGTGCGTCAGTAATGCGCAAAAGTATCTCGGTGGCGTTCTTCTCGCTGGTGTCTACCCTGATGGTGCTGGGCATCGTGCTGATGGGAGCTTCGGAGTGGGTGCTGTTCAAGAACTACTTTGCCAAGGACCGCTACGAAACACTGGATCAGGTGGTGGGCGTCACCCAGCGCACGGCCCAGTATCTGGTCCAGCAGGCGGAGCTGCCGGAAGGCGATGAGCTGGACGCACTGAGCACCAAGCTGGAGATCATCGGCGAGAGCGCAGAGGCCTATCTGTTCTTTACCGACAACGACGGCCGGGTGATGATCGCTTCCAGCCCGGACAAGCTGGAGAGCCTGACCGTGCCGGAAGAAATGATGGAGAAGATCGGCACTGCCGATGCGGACTACTACCATGTGTTCGGCACGCTGGACGGTATGCTGGACGGGAAAAGCTACATCACGGTCAGCGAAATGCGCAATGAGCACGGCCAGCCCAGCGGCTACCTGTTCCTGTGCTCTTCCGGCGAGCAGCTGACCCAGTTCAAGCAGCAGTTCTGGTCCAACTTCCTGCTGTCGGCCTGTGTGATGCTGCTGTGCGCCAGCATCCTGACCAAGATCCTGATGCGCCAGCTCACCGACCCGCTGCAGAAGGTGACGGACGCCGCCCAGCGCTTTGGCGGCGGAGACCTTTCGGTCCGTGTGGAAGGCGTGGAGGGCGAAGGCGAGGTGGCAGACCTTGCCCGCACTTTCAACCGCATGGCGGACAACATCCAGATGAACGACAACTCCCGGGGCCAGTTCATGGGCAACATCGCCCACGAGCTGCGCACCCCCATGACCACCATCAAGGGCTTTGTGGACGGCATTCTGGACGGCACTATCCCGCCGGATATGCAGAACCACTACCTGCAGCTGGTCAGCGAGGAAACGGGCCGTCTGGCACGGCTCATCCAGAACATGCTGGATCTCTCCAAGCTGGAAAGCGGCGAATATCAGGTGAACGCCCGGATGTTCAACATCTGGGAGACCATCACCGGCGTGGCGCTGTCGGCAGAGCAGCGCATCAACGACGGCATGATCGACATCGACGGCCTGACCATGGACGAAAAGGTGCTGGTCTACGCCGACCCCGACCTGATCCATCAGGTGGTGTATAACCTGCTGGACAACGCCATCAAGTTCACCCCGGCAGGGGGCACCATCCGCTTCAGGGTGGAAAAGCTGGGCCCGGAAGCCGAGATCTCCATCTGGAACTCCGGTCAGGGCATCAGCCCGGAGGCGCTGCCCTATGTGTTCCAGCGGTTCTACAAGGAGGACCGCTCCCGTGGCCTGCATGCCCGGGGCGCGGGTCTGGGCCTGAACATCTGCAAGGTGCTGGTGAACCTTTCCGGCGGACAGATCCGGGTGGAGAGCCAGCAGGGCGAGTGGTGCCGGTTCGTGTTCACCCTGCCCACCGTGGCACCGAACCCCGGCGGCATGAAGCGCCTGCCGGATGAGGCCGGCGGAGAACCCGTTGTGGAAGACCCCGCCAGCATGAAGCCCGTAGAATGAACTTCCAGCCAGACTGTCCCATGGAGCGGGGCGGTCTGGCTGTTTTGGCGTGGGGAAACTTTGCCGCCGATGAAACTCCCCCAGTCATCTCGCTGCGCTCAATGCCAGCCCCCTCTGGGATGGGGCCCTTGGCATGGCGGTAAAGCTTCCGGTTAAAGTGCAAATCTTCCGGGCGTGCCAGAGGCTCCCTCTCCGAGGGAGCTGGCAAAGCCGTCAGGCTTTGACTGAGGGAGTTTCTTCGCAAATGGACAGATCTTTCCAAATACGTCATTTCGGTGAAAAAGCCGTTGGCGGGTTTGATTTTTTGGGCGTTTTCATGTAAACTAAAAGATAACCATGTCCATGCTGTTTCAGAGGCCGTGAACCGGCACAACAGCGGGACGATGGGGAATAATAAACTATAAAATAACGGAGCGTAAAGATAGAATATGGCGATCGTAAGTCCTTCGATTCTTTCTGCTGATTTTGGCAAACTGGGTGCAGACTGCCGCATGGTGCTGGACGCCGGTGCACAGATGCTGCATTACGATGTGATGGACGGCCACTTTGTGCCCAACATCAGCTTTGGCGTGCCGGTGCTCAAGAGCCTGCACAAAAACCTGCCGGATGCCTTTTATGATGTGCACCTGATGATCAGCCACCCGCTGCAGTATGCGGAAGCTTTCATCAAGGCCGGTGCCACCCTGTACAACTTCCACCTTGAGTGTGAGGATGATATCCAGACCACCATCGATGCAGTCAGGGCGCTGGGCTGCAAGGTGGGCCTGACCATCAAGCCCGGCACCGCCCCGCAGGCGCTGGCACCCTATCTTGACCAGCTGGACCTTGTGCTGGTGATGAGCGTGGAGCCCGGCTTCGGCGGGCAGAAGTTCATGCCCTCGGCGCTAGACAAGCTGCGCTGGCTCAAGGCGGAGCGCGCGGCACGCGGCGCACACTACCTGCTGGAAGTGGACGGCGGTGTGGACAGCACCACCGCGCCCCAGTGCGTGGAAGCGGGCGCTGATATTCTGGTGGCGGGCAGTGCGGTGTTCGGCGCGGCAGACCCTGCTGCAGCCGTGCAGCACCTCGCCAGCCTTTGAAAGGATAACCATTTATGGATGAATCTTTGATCCGGGAACAGGAAGCACAGCTCCAGAAGACCGGCCGCTACTATAAGCATATCTGCTTTATGGCGGTGCCGGTGCTGTGCATGGCCTGCTTCCTGTACGGTGTGCGCCCGCTGCTGCTGTGCGGCATCGCGGTGCTCACCGGAAATCTGTGCGACCGTCTTGTTTCGCTGCTGCGCCGCCGCGTGTATCAGGCCGGTGACTTTTCCAACGAGAGCTTTGCGCTCGTCATCGCCCTGCTGATGCCGGTAACGGTGGATATCTATGTTCTGATCATCGCAGTGCTTGCCGGTGTGCTCATCGGCAAGGAGATCTTCGGCGGCTACGGCAGCTACCCCTTCAACCCCGCCGCTGTGGGCTATGTGGTGGCGGCGGTGTCTTGGCCGGAGCAGGTGTTCCGCTACCCACAGCCCTACACCAGCATCCCCCTGTGGGACGCTTCCATGGTGCCGGTGTCCAGCACCATTGAGGACACCCTGCGCAGCGGCGGTATGCTGAACATCCGTTCGCTGGTGCTGAGTCTGGGCGAGTATGCCGCCCCCATGGGCACCGGCGCGGCGCTGGTGATCCTGGCCTGCGGCCTGTTCCTGTGGACCCAGAAGGACGCCCACATGTCTGCCTCGGTCAGCTTTCTGCTCACCTGTGCGCTGATCGCCTTCCTCTTCCCGCGGCAGGCGGGTCTGGCCGACAGTGCCGTGCTGGCAAATGTCCTGCCCCGCCTGCGGTGCGTGCGGGACGAGCTGCTCACCGGCGCGATCCTGTTCAGCGCAGTGTTCCTGCTCAACGAACCCTATACCTGCGTGCACCATCGCATGGGCCGCATCCTGTACGGTGTGCTGGTGGGTGTTGTGAGCATGGGCTTCCGCTACTACGGCGTGTATGAGACCGGCGTGTGCTTTGCGCTGCTGGTGGTCAACAGTGTGTCGGCATGGATCGACCGCACCGAGGCAAAGCTGTATCACCTGACCCATCTGCAGGCAGATGCCGGAAAGGGGGCAGCACAATGAGACGCGCAACGGCTGAACTGATCGTAAAAGACCCTGGCAAATTTGCCCACCATGACCGGGTGTTCCTGAATAACCCGGTGGTCATGCAGGGCATGGGTCTGGCCCCGCTGGTGGTGCTTGCCACCAGCGGCCAGAATGCGGTGATGCTGGCGGCGGCGGTGGCGCTGCTGCTGGTGCCCTCCCGCGTGCTGGCCTGCCTGCTGAGCCGCCTTGTGCCCCTGTACGACGAGGACCCTGCCCCGGAAACGCTGCAGAAAAAGCTGCTGCCCCGTGCACTGGTGTACGGCTTCAGCACCGCTGTGGTGTATCTGGCGGTGTACCCCATTCTGAACATGCTGTTCGGCACCGGCCTGCTGAGCCTTGGCATCTATCTGCCCATGCTCACGGTGGAGCCGCTGCTGACCTACCGTTTCGGCCGCGTACAGGAGACGGTGCGCAAGGCCGTTTCCAAGGGCCTGCGCATCACCGTGGGTTATGCTTTGCTGCTGGTGCTGCTGGGCTGCATCCGTGAATGGCTGGCCGCAGGCACCGTGTTCGGCGTGGCAGTCAGCCGCCCGGTGCTGCCCATGGCCGGGATGCCGGCGGGCGGCTTTATCGTGCTGGGCGTGCTTTGCGCGGTATGGCGTGCGCTGGCCGCAAGGCGCAGGGCATATCTCACCAAAGAGGCGGGCAACCTTGTGGATGTGCATTCCCAGAAGGAGGCGGACCGCGAAGGATGAAAGATGTTGTTACGACCAGTGCAGTGTTCTTCAACTATGCACTGCTGGCGGTGTTCGCACAGAACGCCGTCTTTACCCGTGCGCTGGGCGTGTCCCGTCTGGTGCAGCTGGTGGGCGATGACCGCACCAGCAGCTGGCTGTTCGGTATGCAGCTGTGCATCACTCAGATTTTGGTAACGCCCTTTGCATGGTATGCCGGCAGCAGGATCGCGCCGCTGGCAAACCGTGTCCAGCTGCGCCCGCTGGTCTATATTGCCAGCATCGCCGTGGTGTGCCTGCTGGAATACGCGGTGCTGTGGCTGGCAAAGGGCCTGCCGCACCGCAGTGCACTGCTGCGCATCGTGCCGCTGGCGGGCCTGAACAGCTGTGTGCTGGGCACCGTGCTGGTGGAGCGCACCCAGAGCTTTACGCTGGGCCAGTCCCTCGGGTTTGGTCTGGGCAGCGGCCTTGGCTATGTGCTGGCGGTGCTGCTGGTAACGGAAGCCCGCCACCGCCTGCGCAGCAAGGCCATCCCGGAAGCCTTCCGCGGCCTGCCCATCACGCTGGTGTACATCGGTGTGCTGGCACTGGCGATCTATGGTTTTACCGGACATTCTGTGATCCTGTGATTTTTGCAGGGAGGAGGATCGACAATGGCAAAGTATAAACGGCAGAAGGTCAAGCGCTACCACCGCAGCTTCTACAGCCGGGGCGCCCGCATCAAGCGCGGCGTCGGCATCCTGGTGCTGGTGCTGGTGGTGCTGGGCGCGGCATGGCTGGCGGCACCCCATGTGCTGGACTGGGCCACGCACACATGGTACACCGTGGTGAAGAACCGGGATCTGGAAGCGGAATCTGCATCCCGCGCAGCGGCTTCCTCCGAAGCGGCTGCATCTGCGGCGGCAGAGGAAGCGGCCTCGTCCCAGCCGGAGCCGGAACAGCCCAAGGGACTGGACGGCAGAGCCGTCACCGGCGGCAGCTGGGCTGCGGTGGACGTGAGCGCCCTTGCCGATGACGCATCCATCCGTGCGGCGGCACAGCAGCTCAAGGCACAGGGGGCAGACTACGGCCTTGTGACCCTGAAAACACCGGACGGCAGCATCTGCTACGCTTCGCAGGTGCCGGCTGCCGCCCAGAGCATTGCCGGCACCACCGTGGACCCGACCCGCATCGCGGCCATCTTCCGGGAAGAGGGCGTGATTCCTGTGGCCCAGCTTGCAGCCTTTAAGGACCCCATCTCCTCCCGCACCGACCGCAGCATGGCTATCCACTACGGCGACGGCCTGTGGCTGGACGCCCAGAAGGACGGCAATGCATGGCTGAACCCCTACTCCGCTGCGGCAGTGGAATATGTAGGTGACCTTGTAGCCGAGGTGCAGGGCATGGGCTTTGAGCAGGTGGTCCTGACCAATGTCCAGTTCCCGAAGCTCAGCCGCAAACAGGACTACGGCGAGACCAGCGGCGTTTCCCGCGCGGACCAGCTCAAGGCGGATATCGCCGCCCTGCAGAGCCGCTTTGCGGGCAGCATGACCCTGTGGTTCAGCTACACGCTGGATCAGTGCAATACCAACAGCGTGTCGCTGGATGTGCCCGCTGTGACGCTGGGCATGGACAACCTGCTGGTGACGGCAGACAAGGCGGTGGACGCCGACAGCCGCACCGCACTGGAGCAGTCTGCCGCCGGACAGGGCGTGCAGCATCTGGTGCTGCACAGCGCCGACATTTTCCAGTAACGTCTCTGGTTTTATAAGAGGGAGGAATCTGCTATGAATACCAAATCCTGCTTTGCACCGGCCCATATCCTTCTGCCTTCGGCACAGATCCCGCTGGAAAAGTGGGGCTGCATCGCCTGCGACCAGTTCACCAGTGACCGGGATTACTGGAAGAAGGCCGAGGCCGCAGCAGCGGGCAGTCCCAGCACCCTGAACCTGATCCTGCCGGAGGTCTATCTGGAGGACGGCGATGCGGACGCCCGCATTGAAAAGATCCACGCCGCCATGGACGATTACGCACAGAATGTGCTCACCCGCGCGGTGGACGGCTTTATCTACGTAGAGCGCACCGAGCAGAGCGGCAAGGTGCGGCAGGGCCTTGTGGGCATGGTGGATCTGGAAGCCTACAGCTACCGCCGGGGCGAGAAATGCACGGTGCGCCCCAGCGAGAGCACCGTGGAAAGCCGCATCCCGCCCCGCATGAAGGTGCGCACCGGCGCCAGTCTGGAAACGCCTCACATCATGATGCTGGCCGATGACCCGGGCTGCACCCTCATCGAGCCGGTGGCGGCGCACAAGCAGGAGCTGCCCAAGGTATACGAGGGCGAACTGATGCTGGACGGCGGCCACATTGCGGGCTGGGCCGTGGAAGACCCTGCCCTTATCGTGCAGATCGAGGATGCACTGGCCGTGCTGGGCAGTCAGGAAGAGTTTGACAAAAAGTATCCGGATGCCACCCGCCGCGACCCGCTGACGCTGGCCGTGGGCGACGGCAACCATTCGCTGGCCACCGCAAAGGCCTGCTGGGAGGAGCTGAAAAAGACCCTGACGCCGGAGCAGGCAGCGGTGCATCCCGCCCGCTGGTGTCTGGCCGAGGTGTGCAATGTGCACTCGCCCGCCATCGAGATCGAGCCCATCCACCGGGTGCTGTTCAATGTGGACTGCGCCACGGTGCTGCTGAGCCTGATCACGTGGAGCGACTCCAATATGGTCGGCTGCTGCTTCGGCGGCAGCAAGCAGCAGCCTTTCACGCTGGCAGGGCCGCACATGTCCAACGTGCTCAGCTTCGAGAACCCCACCGAGCCGCTGACCGTGGGCACCATCGACGATTTTATTGCGGACTATATGGAACGCCACACGGAGGCACGGTTGGATTACGTCCACGACGAGCCTGCCGTCCGCGCCCTGTGCAAAAAGGGTGCTGTGGCCTTTCTGATGCCGCCGTTTGCCAAGAGCGACCTGTTCAAGGGCGTTGTGATGGGCGGCGTGCTGCCCCGCAAGACCTTCAGCATGGGCCACGCCGAGGAAAAGCGGTACTACGTGGAGTGCCGGAAAATTACGGAATAAGCCTCTCAGTCAAAACCTGACGGTTTTGCCAGCTCCTTCAAAGGGGGGAGCTCTTCGGGATGTGCACAAAAGGGATCCTTCTTGTAAAAGCTCCCCCTTCGTGGGAGCTGGCGAGCGAACGCGAGCCGGAGAGGGTTTGTGTGCCGAACGAATCACATGAGAAATAATTAGGAGAACCATGACTTTTAAAGAATTGAATCTGTCCGCCCCGCTCCTGCGCGCTGTGCAGGAAGCAGGCTATGAGACCCCGTCGCCCATTCAGGCGGCGGCGATCCCGCCGGTGCTGTCCGGCCGGGATCTGATGGGCTGTGCCCAGACCGGTACCGGCAAGACGGCTGCTTTTGCGCTGCCCATGCTGGACCGGCTCACGGCCAATGCGCCCCGCAGAAAGGGGGCCATCCGCGCCCTGATCCTGACCCCCACCCGTGAGCTTGCCCTGCAGATCGGCGAGAGCTTTGACGCCTACGGCAAGTATCTCAAGCTGCGCAGCACCGTCATTTTTGGCGGCGTAGGGCAGGCACCGCAGGTGGAAGCGCTCAAAAAGGGGGTAGACATCCTCATTGCCTGCCCGGGACGGCTCAACGACCTGATCGGGCAGGGCTTCATCGACCTGTCGGACCTTGAGATCTTTGTGCTGGACGAAGCCGACCGGATGCTGGATATGGGCTTTGTGCACGACGTGAAGAAGGTGATCGCAAAGCTGCCGGGGGAGCGCCAGAACCTGATGTTCAGCGCCACCATGCCCACCGAGATCGAGCAGCTGGCGGCCGGCATCCTGCGCAAGCCCGCCTTTGTGAAGGTGGACCCGGTGTCCAGTACCGTGGACCGCATCCAGCAGAGCCTGTATCATGTGGAAAAGGGCAACAAGAAATTCCTGCTGCCCTGGCTCATCAAGAACCTGCAGCCCCCGGTGGTGAATGCGCTGGTGTTCAGCCGCACCAAGCACGGCGCGGATAAGATCGCAAAAGACCTTACCAAGCAGGGCATCCCGGCTGCGGCCATCCATGGCAACAAGAGCCAGACCGCCCGCGTCACCGCGCTGGAAAACTTCAAGGCCGGCAAGACCAAGGTGCTGGTGGCCACCGATATCGCCGCCCGCGGCATCGATATCAGCGAGCTGTCCCACGTGTTCAACTACGACCTGCCCGAGGTGCCGGAGACCTATGTGCACCGCATCGGCCGCACGGCCCGTGCCGGTGCCGACGGTACGGCGGTCAGCTTCTGTGCACCCGAGGAGCAGGAGTATCTGGCGGGCATCGAAAAGCTGAACCGCCGCAAGATCCCTGTGGTGAGCGGCCACCCATGGGACGGCGTGCCCGCGCCGGTGCGCCCGGAGCCGCCCGTGCGCGGCAAAAAGCCCAAGGCCGCTGCCGCCGAACCGGCAGAAAAGCAGGCTGCAAAACAGGCAAAGCCTGCAAAGAGCGAAGCAAAGCCTGAAAAAAAGGCCGCACCCGCACCCAAAGTGCAGGCGAAGCCTGTAAAAATCGAAAAAGAGGAACCACTCATGGATGATACCAAGCGCACTTCCGGCGGACGCAGCAGCGACCGCCGTTCCAATACTGGCAGCCGCCCGCGCCGGGAACAGAATGTTCCTGCCCGCGGCAGCAATGCACAGCCCAAGTTTGACCCGCACTTTGTCAGTGCGCCGGAGGCCACACCGCTGCGTCCGGCCAAGAAGGCCCCGGCTGCACCTGCCGCACCGGCCATCCGCACTGCCGCGCAGCCTGCACAGCAGTCTGGCAGCAGTCAGGGCCCGCGCGGCCGCCGCAATGAACGCCCGGCACGCCAGAACGGTCAGCCTGCCGCCCAGAACCAGAATGCAGAGCAGGGACGCAGCGCAAACAACGGTCCCCGCAGCCGTCAGAACGCCCCCCGCAGCGCCCAGCCCGCAGCGGCCCGCGCACCCAAAACGGAGTCCGGCCGCCGCAGCCGTGCCGCTGTACGGGACGAAGACCCGGGTCTGGTGCTCATCAGCCGCCGTCCGCCGCAGCAGAAGTTCACCAACTTTGAGGAATATATGAATGCCCACGGCGGCGCAACTGCCCCCATTGAGGATCACAGCGACGAAGTATGAGCAAAAATGAACCGTTTGCCCCATGGCAGTGCCCGCTGTGCGGGGAAAAACTGACCGGCGACAGCACCCTGAAATGTACAAAGGGTCACTGCTTCGACCGTGCAAAGGAAGGCTACTGGCACCTGCTGCCGGTGCAGAGCATGCGCACCAAGGCCCCCGGCGACAGCAAAGAGATGGTGGCGGCCCGCCGCGCGTTTCTGAATGCCGGATACTACGGCATCTTCGGCAGGGCGCTGGGAGAGCTGTGTCTGGAATACGGCCTGCCTGCCGCACCGGATGCGCCGCTGCATCTGCTGGACGCGGGCTGCGGCGAGGGCTGGTACGACCGCTGCATCGCACAGGCCTTTGCCGAAAAGGGCAGCCGGGTGCAGCTGGCGGGCTTTGATATCGCAAAGCCTGCGGTGCGTCTGGCCGCAAAGGCCCTGCCCACGGCACAGTATGCGGTGGCGTCCAGCTTCAGCCAGCCGGTGCGCACCGGCTGGGCCGACCTGCTGCTGAACTGCTTTTCGCCCTTTGCGCAGGAGGAGTTCCTGCGGGTGCTGCGCCCGGGCGGGCGGATGATCTACGTGGTGCCCGGTGCGGAGCACCTCTATCAGATGAAAGCGGTGCTTTACGAAAAGCCGTATAAAAACCCGGTGCAGCAGATCGCCTACGCAGGCTTCCGGGCCATTGGAGAGCGGGAGGTGTCGGGCCGCATCACGGTGCCGCAGGACCAGCTGGAAGCCCTGTTCGCCATGACGCCTTACTACTGGAAAACGCCCCGCGGCGGTGCAGAACGTCTTGCCGCCCTGCCGGAGCTTGAGACTGAGATCTCGTTCCGGTTCCTGCTGCTGGAAAAAGAATGATGCTAAAACGCAGGGGCCGTCCACGATTTGTGGACGGCCCCTGCGTCTCTTTTTTATTTGTTCGCGGCCTTTTCCAGCTCTGCTTCCTCTGCAGCGGCTTCCGCTTCTTCCTGTTTCTGGTATTCGGGGAAAGCCGACCACATGGGCTCGATGTCCTTGCCCTTCACCCTGCGGTCAAAGTAGTTTCTGGTAATGGCCACCACGGTGCCGGACAGGGCCAGCACACCGATGAGGTTCGGGATCATCATCAGGCCGTTGAAGGTATCGGAGAGGTCCCACGCAAGACCCAGCTTCATGGTAGCGCCCACCACGGTCATGCACACGAACACCACCTTGTAGATGCGGCTTCCGGTGGCGCCGAACAGGTACTCCACAGCCTTGGTGCCGTAGTGGCTCCAGCCCAGCGTGGTGGAGTAGGCAAACAGCAGGATGGAGATGGCAATGAACTTGGGGCCAAAGCTGCCAAAGGCTGCGGTGAACGCCTGACCCACCAGCGCGTTGTCCTGCACGCCGACCAGCACCGCACCGCTCTGCAGATCCACAACGCCGGTGGTCAGAATGACCAGCGCGGTGAGCGTGCAGACCACGATGGTATCCGCAAACACCTCAAACACGCCCCACATGCCCTGATGCACCGGCTCCTTGACGTTGGAGGCCGAGTTGACCATGACGGCAGAGCCGAGACCGGCTTCGTTGGAGAAGGCACCGCGCTTGAAGCCCCATGTGATGGTCTGGCTGATGCCGTAGCCCAGCGCACCGCCGCCTGCGGCGTTCAGGTTGAAGGCACCCCTGAAGATGGCGGCAAATGCTGCCGGGATATTGCCTGCGTGGAGCACCACGATCACAAGTGCGCCTGCAATGTAGAACAGCGCCATCAGCGGCACCAGCTTCTCGGTGACAGCCGCCACCCGCTTCAGTCCGCCAATGACGATGAGGGCTGTGACCACCATCAGGCACAGGCCGGTGACGAGGGTCGGCACGCCGAAGGCGGCGTTCATATTGCCGGCAATGGAATTGATCTGGCTCATGTTGCCGATGCCGAAGGATGCAAGGATGCAGAAGCAGGCAAACAGCACCGCCAGCACTCTGCCGATCTGCCGGCAGCCCTTTTTCGCGCCCAGACCGTCGGTGAGGTAGTACATGGCACCGCCCGACCACTCGCCCTTTTCGTTTTTGCGGCGGTAGTACACGCCCAGCACATTCTCGGAAAAGCTGGTCATCATGCCAAGCAATGCCATGACCCACATCCAGAAGATGGCACCCGGGCCGCCGGAGACGATGGCCGTTGCCACACCTACGATGTTGCCGGTGCCGATGGTGCCCGCCAGCGCCGTGCACATGCTCTGGAACTGGCTGATGGCCATGTCCTCCTTGCTGGTGTGCGCGGTGATGTCCTTGTTGGTGAAGATCGCACCGATGGTGTGCCGGAGCCAGTAGCCCATTTTACGGAACTGGAAAAAGCCCGTGCGGGCGCTCATCCAGAAGCCGGTGCAGAACAGCAGCGCCAGACCAAAGGGCCCCCACACCACACCGTTGACGGCGTTGTTCACCTGTGTGATCATCTCGACCATTCTCTCTTTTCCCCCTATACACAAAACAAAAGCGGACAGAACCCACCAAAGGCTCTGTCCGCAAAATTCGGAGCGCTCTCATTTTCCGCAGCCGGGGCACGCCGCATTCCCGGCTGCGCCCCATTGCGCAAAGACGATGGCTCTGTCCTTTTGCCTGAGAGATACAGCCGCCTTTCCCTGCGGCCTTACACCTTCGGCACCCGCCGCTCTGAAACGCGGGCTTCTCCAGAGTGCACGGACACTGCCTGCCGTACACGTCTTTTTCAGTTCTTCCGGCGCACAGCTGTGCGCGATAGAAAGACTATACCATATTCTGTCCTTGTGCGCAAGACATTTTATATATCATATGCTGCTTTTTCATCTGTTATGCAGACAGATGAATTTTATTTTGGTGTGACTTTTCAGGGCCGGTCGATGGGCGGCAGATCATCCCAAGGTTCCAGTGCGGGGCTATCCGGCGCAGCTCCACGGGGGCCGGTGCCCGGCTCTGCGCCGTCAAAGCCAAGACGCTTCCCGTCCGGGCTGGCATCGCCGTTTTCTCTGGCTGTTTCATAGGAATCTGTGCCGTAATAGGCACTGGCCGGGCCGATCTCCAGCCAGAAGTCCTCCCGCTCTTTCTCTGTGATCGGTGCGGTCTCTTTGTTGTTTTTCATCTGCAAACGCCTCCTTTTCTGCATAAAGTCTTGCCTATGGGCCAAAGCTTTATGCAAAAACCGAAAGGCGGTATGTACCATGCGCAGTGGAGGTTGGAGACCTTTCTGGACATCGCTGCTGGCGTCGCTGCTGGTTCTGGTCCCGCTGGTGGGCGGCACGGTGCTGCTGTCCCGCCAGCAGTTGCGTGCCCAGCTGCGGCAGGCGGCCCGCAGCGAGAGCGGCGTGCCCGTTCAGCTGCCCCGGACGACCGACCAACTCACGGTGCTGCTGTGCGTCTCCGGCGAACAGCCCGGCTTTGTGCTGGCCTACCTGAACGCCAGCCAGAACTGCGTGCATCTGCTCGGTGTGCCCGCTGTGCTCACAGTGCCCTTTGCCGATGAGCAGGCGGCCCTTGCGCAGTGCTATGCCGCTGCAGGCCCGGCCCGCTGCCGGGAAGCACTGATGCAGGTGCTTGCCCTGCCGGAGGATACCCGGTATCTGGCCTTCTCTCCCGATGTACTGGAGCGCATTGCCAGCCGCTACGGACCGGTCCGGATCGGCTTTTCCGGCGCACTGACCGAAGACGAGCTTGCCCGCTATGGCCGCAGCCGGGCGGTACAGGGCATTTCGGCCGGGGACGCCCATGCGTTTCTGTGCCAGCTGCAGGCGGACGCCGCGCTCTCGCCCCAGCGCACTGCGGCAGCCCGTGCAGCCGCGTGGGACGCCTTTTTCCGGCAGAATGCAGAGCTGCTGCCCACCACCCTGCCGGACGCGCTGCGGGGCGTCAGCTCTTTGCTGCTCACCGACCTGACCGCGCTGGACTACGACGCGCTGGGCCGCACGCTGGAATTTCTGGCCAACAACGGCGCCGCCGTGGAAGCGCAGGCTCTGCCCGGCCGGTGGGATGCCGCCAGCGGCACCTACACGGTCACAGACGCTTCCCGCGCCGCCGTGCAGACCTTTTTCAATGTTTCGCCCACCGAGGCGCAGGCCTCGTCCTTCAAGGAGCCGTAGCCCAGCACCAGCGTGCCCGCCGCCGAGGGAGCGTCGCCGGTCAGGTCATAGTCGCTCAGCAGGCCCAGCTGCACGCCTTCGGCTTCGGCGGCGCGGCGCAGGGCGTCGTCCGGCGGCGGGTCCCTGAGCTTTGCCAGCAGATGCAGACCGGTGTGCAGGCCCGCAAGGGTCAGCTCCTCCGGCCCGAAGGCTGCCGTCAGCGCTGCAGCCAGTGCGTCCCGCCGGGCCTTGTAGGCCACCCGCTCCCGGGCCAGATGCCGGGTGAAATAGCCTTCTGTGATGAACCGGGCCAGCGTCTGCTGCTCAAAGCGGCTCACGGTGCCGGAATAGAGCCGGTACTTTTCTCTCCATGCGGGCAGAAGGTGCTCCGGCAGCACCATATAGGCAATGCGGATGCTGGGGGCCAGACTGCGGGAGCAGGTGGAGAGGTACACCACCGGGCCGTCTGCACCCGCCATGCCCTGCAGGCTGGGCAGGGGACGGGTGTCAAAACGGAACTCGGAGTCGTAGTCGTCCTCTATGATGTACCGCCCGCCCGGCCGGCGGGCCGCCCAGTGCAGAAGCTCGGCTCTGCGGCCCGCCGGCATGGTGACACCGGTGGGGAACTGGTGGCTGGGCGTGACATAGCACACCGCCGCATCCGACCGGTTCAGCGCCTCCACCGAGAGGCCGTCGCCGTCCACCGGCAGGCAGCAGCAGTGCACGCCGCTGTTTTCCAGCACCTGTTTTGCGCGGGGGTAGCCCGGCGTTTCCACTGCGGCCATGCCCGGCAGCAGCGGGGCCAGCAGGCTCAGCAGGTATTCCAGACCGGCTCCCACCACGATCTGATGCGGTCCGCACTGCACGCCCCGGTATTCGGAAAGATATTCGGCCAGTGCCCGCCGCAGGGCCGGGTCACCCTGCGCATCGCCGTGGGTGAGCAGCTCCGGCGAAGAGTACAGCAGCTCCTTCTGCAGCCGCGCCCATGTGCGGAAGGGGAACAGCCCCGGGTCCACGCCCCGGGTGGAAAGGTCGTACCGCACCGGCGGCGCGGGGGGCGGCACCGGCGGCGCCGGCGGCTGAGGCAGACCGGCCGGGCGGGAGGGCAGGGCCAGATACTCCTGTACATAAAAGCCGCTGCGCTCCCGGGACTCCAGATATCCTTCCGCCGCCAGCATCTGATAGGCGGCGTCCACCGTGTTCACCGAGACGGACAGCTCTGCCGCCAGACGCCGCTTGCCGGGCATCCGGACGCCTGCCGAAAGCGTACCGCTGCGCATCTCTCCGGCAAGGCTGTGGTACAGCTGTTCGTACAGCGGCACGCTGGAAGACGGGTCCAGCGCTGTGGTCAGATGGACCATAAAGCATCCCTCCTGTTTGGGTATTGCGCCAAACTGATACCATAAAAAAACTTTGTTCTGGGTATTTTCATGGTGTCAGTTCTGCGTATAATAGGAGCATACCCGCTGGACACCCAAATGTCAAGTAGGATTGTAGGTTTTACGGGGAAATCTGTCCCCAAGGGGTGAAGGCTTTCGCTCTGGGTTAAACTGCAAAAGTTGATTTCCATGTAGGTTTTAGGGCTTTGGCTCCGCGGGAACGGAAAATTGGAGGGAAAGTAAATCATGTCTACTACTGCAATGTGGCTGCTGCTGGCAGTCGTTGTCATCGCCATCGTCATTGGCAGTGTGCTGTACAAGCGCACCTTCACCACCGAGGAGCTGGCCCTCACCGGCGTCATGGCCGCTTTGAGCCTTGTGGCCTATCTGTTCTTCCGTGTGCCGTTCTACGGCGGTTCGTCGTTCCATCTGGGCAACACCTTCACCGCCCTGACCGCCCTGCTGCTGGACGGTGTATCCGGCGGTCTGGCCGGTGCCATTGGCCTGGCGCTGGCCGATATCCTGGCCGGTGACCCGGGCTACGCCGTCACTACCTTTGTGCTGAAGTTCATCATCGGCATCACCTGCGGTGCCGTGGCGCACAAGGTCTTCAAGCTGCGCGAGCTGGACAGGCACAGCTCCGGCTATCTCGTCAAGGTGATCGTCTCTGCCGGTTCCGGCCTGTTCCTGAATGTGCTGACCGACCCCTTCCTTGGCTACTTCCGCAATGTGTACATCTTTGGTCAGGAATACACTGTGGCACAGGCGCTGACCAAAATTGCAGGCGGCATCACCTTTGTGAACAGTGTGGCTTCCACCGTGTGCGTGGTGATCCTGTACCTTGCCCTGCGTCCGGCTCTGGAACGCGCCGGTCTGCTGCCCAAGGGCAAAAACTAAGCGATCTCTCTATCCTGATACAGCACTGCTGCCCTCGTCTGCCGGACTTCTCCGATCCCCCGGCGGGCGGGGGCAGTGGTGTTTCTGTCTGCCGGGTCTGCTGCGCAGGAACAAAAAAGCGGACGGCCCTTGCTTTTGCCTGCACGGCTGCCTTATAATAAGCTCAAAAAAGGGGAGGGAGCACCCATGAGCGAATTTTCCCATCTGAAAAACAAGCTTCTGGCCGAGCAGGTGGAGGATGAGATCTACCATTATATTCTGGACACGCCGCTGGAACCGGGCACCAAGCTGCCCAATGAATTTGAACTGGGCGAAAAGTTCGGCGTGGGCCGCAGCACCGTGCGCGAAGCGGTGAAGCTGCTGTCCAGCAAGGGCATCGTGGAGGTGCGGCGGGGCTCCGGCACCTATGTGGTCACGACCGCCAAGGGCCTTTCGGACCCGCTGAACCTGCGCAGCGTGCAGGACAAGAACGCGCTGGCGCTGGATCTGGTGAACGTGCGCCTGCTGCTGGAACCGGGCATGGCCGAGATGGCAGCACTGAATGCCTCCGACGAGGACATCGAGCGCATCCAGCGCCTGTGCGACCGGGTGGAGAGCAAGATCCACAGCGGTGATCTGTACATTGAGGACGACATCGCATTCCACACCTGCATCGCAGAGAGCAGCAAGAACATGGTGGTGGAACAGCTGATCCCCATTATCGATACGGCGGTCATGATGTTCGTGAACGTTACCCACAAAAAGCTGACGGAGGAGACCATCCTGACCCACCGCATGATCACCGAAGCCATTGCCCGGCATGACCCCATTGGTGCCCGGTCTGCCATGGTGATGCACCTGAACTTCAACCGCAACTGCATCCGAAAGCTTTACGACGGCGAATGGGAAACCTGACGCCGCCGCATTTTACGTCCCCGCACAGCGCAAGGGCTGTGCGGGGACTTTTTATGCCTGAAGTTGTCTGATGACTTTTTAAGACGAATGACACAGAAAAGTTGGAAAATGGTTTAAATTGTATGATGTATCCAAGATTTCAGAGCAGTGTGCACGAAAAAATGGGCTGGTTATTGTCATAAAGTGGGTTCTGACTGCGACAACTTGCAAACGATGCGGGATTCGATTAGAATGAATATGTAAGATGTCCGACAGTCAAAAGGACGATTTGCAAAGCAGAAAAAGAGCATTTTGGAGGTATGATCATGGAATTGCGTTCTCAGGCAGTGCGTAAACTGGCACCGGAAAACGATCCGCTGAAGATCGGCATGGGATGGAAGGTGGACGACCTTTCCAAGCCCCAGATCATGGTGGAGAGCACCTTTGGCGACAGCCACCCCGGCAGCGCCCATCTGGATCAGTTCGTGAAGGAGGCTGTACAGGCAGTCAACACCCACGGCGGCAAGGCTGCACGCTATTTTGCAACCGATATGTGCGACGGCATCGCACAGGGTCACGACGGCATCAACTACTCGCTGCCCCACCGTGACGCCATCGTGAATCTGGTGGAAGCTCAGGCCAACGCCACCGTGTACGACGGCGGCGTGTTCATCGCCAGCTGCGATAAGTCCATGCCCGCCATGCTGATGAGCATTGGCCGCCTGAAGGATATGAGCGCCATCGTGGTCACCGGCGGTGTGATGGAAGCCCACACTCTGCCCAAGAAGTACGTGGTCAATGACCCCGCCTGCGCCATCAACGATCTGCTGACGCTGGAGCAGATCGGCAAGTTCGACGCATGGGAAAAGACCGGCGTCATCCCCAACGAACAGCTGGACTACTACAAGCACAACGCCTGCCCCAGCTGCGGTGCCTGCTCCTTCATGGGCACCGCCTCCACCATGCAGATCATGGCCGAGGCACTGGGCCTGATGCTGCCGGGCACCGCCCTGATGCCCGCCACCGCCCCGGAGCTGAAGCAGGCCGCCTATGACGCCGGCGTTCAGGTGATGAAGCTGGTGGCCGAGGGCATCAAGGCCAAGGACATCGTTACCATGAAGAGCTTTGAAAACGCCATCATGGTGCACGCCGCCATCTCCGGCTCCACCAATGCCACCATGCACCTGCCCGCCATCGCCCACGAGTTCGGCTTTGAGATCGACGCCGACACCTTTGACCGGATGCACCGCGGCGCACACTATCTGCTGAACATCCGTCCCTCCGGCGACTGGCCCGCACAGTACTTCTACTATGCAGGCGGCGTGCCCCGCGTGATGGAAGAAATCAAGTCCATGCTGCATCTGGACGTGATGACCGTCACCGGCAAGACGCTGGGCGAAAATCTGGAAGAGCTGAAGAAGAACGGCTTCTACGAGCACTGCGACGAGATCCTGCAGGAAAAGACCAAGGGTCTGGGCATCAAGGTCACCCGCGAGGACATCATCCACAGCTTTGACAACGCCAAGGGCACCGACGGCAGCATCGCCATCCTGAAGGGCAATCTGGCCCCGGAGGGCAGCGTCATCAAGCACACTGCCTGCCCCAAGAACATGTTCCACGCCACCCTGCGCGCAAAGCCCTTTGACAGCGAGGAAGAGTGCATCAGCGCTGTTCTGAACAAGCAGGTCCAGCCCGGTGACGCCATCTTCATCCGTTACGAAGGCCCCCGCGGCAGCGGTATGCCCGAGATGTTCTACACCGGTGAGGCCATCTGCGCCGACCCCAAGCTGGCTTCCAGCGTAGCTCTCATCACCGACGGCCGCTTCTCCGGCGCAAGCCGCGGCCCGGTCATCGGCCATGTCAGCCCGGAGGCTGCAGTGGGCGGCCCCATCGCTCTGGTGGAAGAGGGCGACCTCATCCGCATCGATGTGCCGAACCGTCAGCTTGCCATCGTGGGCGTGAACGGTGAGGAAAAGACCCCCGAAGAGATGGAGGCCATCCTTGCCCAGCGCCGTGCCAACTGGAAGCCCAAGGCTCCCAAGTACACCAAGGGCCTGCTGAAGCTCTACTCTCAGCACGCCGTCAGCCCCATGAAGGGCGCCTACATGGAGTAAGAGACGCTCCTGCGGAGGCTGGACACAAACTCAAAAATCAACTGTTCAGCGATGCTTTGCTGAACGGTCTGGTGAAAGTTACGCCAAAAATAAAAAAGCGGATATTGCTTCGTCTATAAAAGATCCATCGGAATCCGGCGTCCGTCTGCGGGGACGGCGCTGAAATAAGACCCAAAGCAAACATAACATCAAAAATGGAGGATATGTTTATGACAGCTGTTGCAACCCCGGACGCCGCGCGGCTCGTGTTCGCCGCAGTGGCGGGCCTGATCCTTTTGCTCATCCTTATCATCAAGTTCAAAGTGCATGCCATGATCTCCATCCTGATCGGTGCGGTGGGCATCGGTCTGATGGCCGGTATGCCCCTGTCTGACATCATCGGCTCGGTCAACGAAGGCATCGGCAACACCTTAAAGGGCATCGCCCTTCTGGTGGGCCTTGGCTCCATGTTCGGTGCCATTCTGGAAGAATCCGGCGGCGCACAGACGCTGGCCGTGACCATGGTGCGCAAGTTCGGCGACGAAAAAGCCGCATGGGCGCTGGGCATCACGGGTCTGGTGGTGGCCATGCCGGTGTTCTTTGACGCCGGTCTGATCATCCTGATCCCGCTGGCCTTCTCGCTGGCAAAGCGCACCAAGCGCTCGGTCCTGTACTATGTCATCCCCCTGCTGGCCGGTCTGGCGGTCGGCCACGCCTTCATCCCTCCCACGCCGGGCCCCGTTCTGGTGGCCAGCATGCTGGGCGTTGATCTGGGCTGGGTTATCCTCATCGGCATCTTCTGCGGCATCTTCGCCATGATCGCTGCCGGTCCCATCTGGGGCTCCATCTGCGGCAAGAAGTATATGATCGAGGTGCCTGAGCACGTTGCACAGCAGGCAGACATCGACGAGAGCAAGCTGCCCAAGTTTGGCACCATCGTGGGCATCATCCTGATCCCACTGGTCCTCATCATCGCAAACTCTGTGGCAAAGGTGGTGCCCGCTCTGGCTGGCATCCAGCCCGTTCTGGCCTTCCTCGGCGAGCCCTTCATGGCTCTGCTGCTGGCTACCATCGCTGCCATGTATCTGCTGGGCACCCGTCACGGCTATAACAATGCCCAGCTGGAAAAGATCATGACCAAGTCCCTTGAGCCCACCGGCATGATCCTGCTGGTCACCGCCTGTGGCGGCGTGCTGCGCTATATGCTGCAGAACTCCGGTCTGGGCGACGTCATCGGCAACGCTGTGGCAAACGCAAGCCTGCCGCTGGTTCTGGTGGCATTCATCGTGGCTGCTCTGGTGCGCATCTCTGTTGGTTCCTCTACCGTGGCTATGACCATGGCAGCCGGTATCATCTCCGCAATGCCCGGCATCAGCGAGCTGAGCCCGCTGTATCTGGCCTGTGTCACCGCTGCCATCGCCGGCGGCTCCACCGTGTGCTCTCACTTCAACGACTCCGGCTTCTGGCTGGTGAAGAGCCTGGTGGGCATGGATGAAAAGACCACCCTCAAGACCTGGACCATCATGGAAACTCTGGTGGGCGGCGTCGGCTTCCTGGTGGCACTGGTCATCTCCTTCTTTGCTTAATCATCCTCATCTGCGGGGCTGTGCCTGCACACAGTCTGCGCAATGCTTTGCAAATTCCTAGAATCTCCTCAGCACAGCAGACCCCCGGGCGGTTCACCGCCCGGGGGTCTGCTGCTTTCTGTATTATAAAAGAGGTAGGTCCGGCCCGGAGGCCAGCTGGATGAAGGCGTCCATTTCCCGGGTGCAGCATTTATCCTTGTGGTAGAACATCTGGCGGTACATGGTCAGCCGGAAGTCCGACACCTCCAGAATGCGCAGATCTCCTCTGGACGCAGGCTCGGCCACAGCGAAGCGCGGCAGCAGGGAAATGCCGGAGGAGCGCTCCAGCATCTTGATGATAAAGGAGGTATCGCTGATCTCAAGGCTGGGGGTCAGCTCGATCTGGCGGGAAGCCAGAAACCGGTCAAAGGTGCGGCGGTAGTTGGCGTTGCGTTCGGTGAGGAAAAAGGGCTTGTCCAGAAGCTCTGCCACCCGGTAGGGCCCGGGGTGGCCCAGATCGATGTCCGGCGACGCCGCAAACACCACCTCTTCCGGGATCTCGTTGCATTTGTGCCAGCTGTTGGAGTAGCGGGGCTCGTCCAGAATGCAGATCAGGTCCACCTGACCACGTTCCATTTTTTCAATGAGCTCCTCCGGGGAGCCGGTAGTGACCCGCAGGCTGACCTTGGGGTGCTCCAGCCGGAACTGATGCATCAGGCCGGGCAGACGGAAAAAGCAGAGGGATTCCAGTGTGCCGATGTGCAGGCAGCCCTCCAGCTCGGCGTCCTCGCTCAGGGCGCGGCGGGCGTTGTGGATGGTGTCCAGAATGCTGTTGGCATATTCCAGAAAGCACTGGCCCTGTGCGGTCAGGATCACCCGCTTGCCCATGCGGTCGAACAGGCGCACGCCCAGCTCTTCTTCCAGCGCCTTGATCTGCACGGTAACGGCAGACTGGGAATAGCCCAGACTTTCCGCTGCCTTGGAAAAGCTCTGGAACTGGGCGGCACGGATCAGGGTGTTCAGCTGGCGCACTTCCATGGCAAGACTCCTTTGCTATTAAGATTTTTAAACCATAACTTTATTTTTATGAATTTGAATCATGTGTATGTCTATGTTAAACTAAATGTGTCAACACGTCAAGTGAAAATTTGACGTTTCGTGAAAGGCTGGCCGTGCGGGCTGCGGCGGAGAGAGCGCTGTCAGGTGCCGCACAAAGGTCAGGATAGGAAAAGGAGGATTTTATTCTTATGGAAAAGAAAAAATTCAAGCTCGGACTGCTGCCGAAGCTGCTCATCGCCATCGTGCTGGGCATCATCATCGGCCAGTTCTTCCCGGTGTGGTTCTGCCGGGTCGTCGTCACGGCATCCAGCATCTTCAGCTCGTTCCTGAAGTTCATCATCCCGCTGATGATCGTGGCCTACGTCACCATGGGCATTGCCGACCTGAAGAGCGGCGCAGGCAAGCTGCTGCTCATCACGGTGGCGCTGGCCTACGGCTCCACCCTGATCGCAGGCTCGGCATCCTATCTGGTGTCTGCAAACCTGTTCCCCAGCTTCATGAGCGAAGGCGCTCTGGAACAGATCGCCGCCACGGCTGACAACTCTCTGGCCAGCTACATCTCCATCTCCATCCCTCCGCTGCTGGACACCCTGTCTGCCGTGGTGCTGGCCTTCGTGCTGGGCCTGTGCATGTCCACCTTGCGCGGCAAGACCATCGGTGATACCCTTTATAATAGCATGAAGGACTTCTCCGGCATCATCGATCAGGTGCTGCACAGCGTCATCATCCCGCTGCTGCCCCTGTACGTCTGCGGTACCTTCATCGACATGACCAAGTCCGGCAAGACCTACGCCATTCTGGGCATCCTGTGGAAGGTGTTCCTGGTGGTCATCATCATGCATCTGGTCTGCATCTTCCTGCAGTTCTGCGTTGCAGGCGCTGTGAGCCACAAGAGCCCCTTCAAGATGATCCGCAACCAGATCCCCGGCTACACCACCGCTCTGGGCACCCAGTCCTCTGCAGCCACCATCCCGGTCAACCTGCAGTGCGCTGCGGCTGACGGCGTGAGCGAGCAGATCCGCAACTTCGTGGTGCCTCTGTGCGCCAACATCCACATGGCAGGCTCCATGATCACCATTACCGCCTGCGCAACTGCCGTCTGCCTGATGAACCAGCTGCCCATCAGCCTTGCTACCGTGGTGCCCTTCATCATGACGCTGGGCGTTGCCATGGTGGCTTCTCCCGGTGCTCCCGGCGGCTCCATCATGACCGCTCTGCCCTTCCTGTACATGATCTTTGGCGCTGAGGCCGGTGACCCCAATGGCCCCATCTGCGCCATCATGGTGGCTCTGTACATCACTCAGGATTCCTTCGGCACTGCCTGCAACGTCTCCGGCGACAACGCCATCGGCGTTATCGTGGAGACCATCTACCAGAAGTTCATCAACAAGAGCAGCGCAAGCGTCTGATGTGCGGCGCGCGGTTCTTGACCTGACAGGAGTGACACCCCATGGCATTTATCAGTGTTTTTGATGTTCTGGGCCCGAACATGATCGGCCCCTCCAGCTCCCACACCGCAGGCGCGGAGATCATCGCCTTTCTGGCCCAGAAGATGATCGCCCCGCCGCTGAAGCGGGCGGACTTTACCCTCTACGGTTCCTTTGCCAAGACCTACCACGGCCACGGCACCGACCGCGCCCTGCTGGGCGGCATCATGGGATTTTCGGCCGATGATACCCGCATCCGGGATTCCTTTGCCATTGCCACCGACCGCGGCCTTGGCTACAGCTTCACCCCCAATGAGGTGGAGACCGATATCCACCCCAACACGGTGGATATCCGCATGGAGAATGCGGCCGGTCAGGTAATGACCGTGCGCGGTGAATCGCTGGGCGGCGGCAAGGTGCGCATCGTGCGGATCAACGGCGTGGAGGTGGACTTTACCGGCGAGTACAATGCCCTCATCGTGGTGCAGAAGGACAAGCCCGGCGTGGTGGCGCATATCTCAAAGATCCTCAGCGACCGCGGCGTGAATATCGCATTCATGCGCCTGTTCCGCGAGGGAAAGGGGCACACGGCTTACACCATCGTGGAGTCGGATGAGCGCCTGCCCGAGGGTGTGGATCAGCTGCTGCTGGCAAATCCGAACATCAACGATGTAATGGTCGTGCAGCCGTAAGGAGGGACGAGCGATGAACATGGATTTCAAGTCCGCCAAGGAGCTGCTGGACCTGTGCGAGGAAAACCAACTGCCCATTTCGGAAGTGATGCGCCAGCGGGAATGCATTCTGGGCGAAGTACCCCGGGATGCGGTGGATCACCGCATGGCAAAGGCATGGGAGATCATGCGCGCTTCTGCCACCCAGCCGCTGAAAAAGCCCATCAAATCCATGGGCGGGCTCATTGGCGGCGAGGCCAAAAAGCTGGAAACACATTATAATAAGAAGAAAAACATCTGCGGCGACGTGCTGCAGAAGGCCATGACCTACGCCATGGCCGTGCTGGAAGTGAACGCTTCCATGGGCCTGATCGTGGCTGCGCCCACCGCAGGCTCTGCAGGCGTAGTGCCGGGCATGATGCTGGCGCTGCAGGAGTGCTACCGCATCTCCGACCAGCGCATCGTGGATGCCCTGTTCAACGCCGGTGCCGTGGGCTATCTTGCCATGCGCAACGCCACCGTGGCCGGTGCCGTGGGCGGCTGTCAGGCCGAGGTGGGCATTGCGTCCGCCATGGCTGCTTCTGCCGCCGTGGAGCTGATGGGCGGCGACCCGCAGCAGTGCCTGGACGCGGCTTCCACCGTGCTGATGAACATGCTGGGCCTTGTGTGCGACCCCGTAGGCGGGCTGGTGGAGTACCCCTGCCAGAACCGCAACGCTGCCGGTGTGGCCAACGCCCTCATTGCAGCAGAACTGTCCCTGAGCGGCATCCACCAGCTGATCCCCTTCGACCAGATGCTGGACGCCATGTACGCCGTGGGCAAGCGTCTGCCTGCCGAGCTGCGCGAGACCGCCCTTGGCGGCTGTGCCGCCACCCCCGCCGCCTGTGCCGCCTGCGGCCTGTGCAGCGGAAACTGATCTTTCAACATGCAGCGCCGCCGGTGTGGAAACGCCCGGCGGCGTTTTTGCGCGTTCGTGACCGGAAATGCCGGCCCAAAGGGTGTAACTTTGCATCTTTTTGTGCAAACACGCCGAAAAGATGGCCGGGATGACTGGCGCTTGTCTGCGAAATGTGATAAACTAAACGCAGAAGTGCTCTGCGCAGCCCGTGCAGAGCGGAAAAAAGATGATAAGTGAGGTCGTTTGTGATGAAGATCATTCGTGCAAAGGATTATGCGGATATGTCCCGCAAGGCAGCCAATATCATTTCGGCACAGGTCATTATGAAGCCCAACTGCGTGCTGGGTCTGGCGACCGGCGGCACCCCCGTGGGCGCGTATGCACAGCTGGTGGACTGGTACAACAAGGGCGACATCGATTTTTCCGAGGTGACCACCGTCAATCTGGACGAGTACCGCGGCCTGCCCAAGGAGCACCCGGAAAGCTACTGGAGCTTCATGCACAAGAATCTGTTCGATAAGGTGAACATCGACCCTGCCAAGATCAACCTGCCGGACGGCACCAACCCCGATGCAGAGGATGCCTGCGCAAAGTACAACCAGATCATCCACGCTGTGGGCGGCATCGACCTGCAACTGCTGGGCATCGGCCACGATGGCCACATCGGCTTCAACGAGCCGGGCGAAGCTTTTGAGCTGGAGACCCACTGTGTGGACCTGACCGCCGAGACCATCGAGGCCAACAAGCGCTTCTTTGACGGCAATGTGGATCTGGTGCCCAAGCAGGCCTATACCATGGGCATCAAGACCATCATGCAGGCACGCAAGGTGCTCATGGTGGCCAACGGCAAGGGCAAGGCCGAGATCATCAAGAAGGCATTCTTCGGCCCCGTCACTCCGGAGGTGCCCGCAAGCATCCTGCAGATGCATCCGGACTTTACGCTGGTGGGCGATGAGGAAGCTCTGAGCCTGATCTGATCGTTCCGCGCTCTGACTGCCGCACGGTGCAATGCCGTGCGGCAGTTTTTTGCTGCCAACGGCTTTACAATTGCGTAAAAAGGCGGTATTCTTTATACGATACTTTTCTCAGGGAGGAAACCATGGATATCCGCCAGCTGCACTACTTTCTGGTATTGTGCGATGAAATGAATTACAGCCGCGCGGCACAGCGGCTGTTTTTGTCACGGCAGGCACTGCGGCAGAGCATCTCTGCGCTGGAAGCCGAGCTGTGCGGGCCGCTGTTCCTCAGCGCCCACCACAAGCTCACCCTTACCGACCGCGGCATGAGCCTGCAGCGCCATGCCGCGCCGGTGGTGGAGCAGTTCCAGCAGATGCAGGCATCCCTGCGGGCCGAGATCCAGTCGGCACAGCCGGTGCGCATCGGCATCAGCGTGTCGCTGGTGCCGGACTACCTGCCCGGGCTGGAGACCCAGCTGGACAAGTTCCGCCAGCAGTATCCCCATGTGGAGATGCGCTTCCGCATGATGGACAACGATGCGGTGGCGGACGATGTGGAGCAGGGGGAGCTGGACGCAGGTCTGGTCATCGATCTGGGCTGCGCTGCGCCGGTGCTGGCCCGCACCACCCTGCGGGCAGACCCCGCCTGTCTGCTGGTGCCCCGGGGGCACGCGTTCTGGGATAAGGAGAGCATCCCGCTGACAGAGCTGCGGGGTCAGCGGGTGCTGCTGCCCAGCCTGCGGCAGGATCTGTTCAGCCCGCTGTGGTCGGCCTGCGCCCGGGCGGGCTTTGCGCCGAATGCGGAGATCGGCCCCAGCTTTTATCAGGCCTATTACCTTGTGCAGGAGCAGCTGTGCACCTGCCTGACCCGCTACGAGCCGGGTGCCCGGCGGGAGCTGGACCGCGTGCGGGACGTGCTGCTGGAAGACCTGCCCCCGCTGTGCGTCTCTCTGGTGCAGCGGCGGGATCATTCCTCCGCCTACATCGACCTGCTGCGCGGCTACCTGATGGAGGTGCTGGGCGGTTCGGCCAGCCTGCCGCCCCGCCGCGGACGGCCCGCAAAGCCGTTCTACAACTTCCCGGTGCTGTCCAGCGCTGCGGCAAAGGCTGCACCGGCCCACCCGGTGCCCGGCACCCAGCTGGACTTTGCCGGCGGCACCAACTTCCGGGAGCTGGGCGGCTATGAAGCCGACGAGGGCAAGCATGTGAAGTGGGGCCAGATCTGGCGCGGTATCCCCACCTGCAAGCTCACCGGGGAGGCCGACCGCGCGAAGCTGGATGCGCTGGGCCTGCGGCTGATCCTTGACCTGCGCAGCGTCGAAGAGGCAAAAAAAGAACCGGACTATGTGCCGGACGGCGCAAGACTTGTGCAGATCTGCGGCCTGTGCGCAGAAGACGGGCACGAGATCGCCTTTGCCCCCGGCGACATCGACAGGCTGATGGCTTCGGCTCCGGAAGGGTACGATGTGCCGCGGGTGCTGTACCGCCGGATGCTGACCGGCAACAAGGCGTTCAAGGAGCTGTTCCGCGCACTGGAAGCGGGTGAGACCCCCATCCTGTTCCACTGCTCGGCGGGCAAGGATCGCACGGGGGTGGCGGCCATGCTGATCCTGCTGGCACTGGGGGCGTCCGACGAGACCATTTGTGCCGATTACGCGCAGACCAATGTCTGCCGCAGGGCAGAGATCGAAGCTGTGATGCAGGAGCATGCCGATGAGATCGCGGCAGACCCATCCTGCAGAAATCATTACTACAGGATGGCGGGCGTCAGCCCGGAAGCAGCCCCCTTTGTGCTGGATACGATCCGCAGCCAGTTTGGCAGCGCGGAGAACTATCTGGAGGCAGAGTACGGCCTGACCCCGGCGCGCCTGATGCGGCTGCGCAGGATGTATCTGGAATAAAATAGAACAGGGACGGTGCTCCGCAGCGGATGCCGCCCTGTTTTTTTGCATAAAATGATGCTGCAGGAGGCCTTTCTCCCTTGACAATCGCACGATTGTTTCGTAATATAAATAGTAGTATGGAATAAAAGACGCTGTGTGCAGGTCGTTCCCGTGACCCGTGTCCCTTACAGGCAGAGCCTGCCTGTTTTTATATAAGATAGAACCGTAGATAGAAAAGCTTGCAGCCTGTCCGTGCGGCATTTGCCGTGCGTGTGGTCTTGTTGCCACTTTTTGCATTGAAAGCTCACTTATAAAAAAGTTTGCAGCCTACACCTGCCCTACAGCGTCTCCTGCTTATGATTCAGAATTTTGAATTTTAACAAAGGAGAGTGAAATGCGATGTCCACGATCATCTGGATCGTGATCTTGATCGTCGCGCTTGCTGCGGGCATCGGTGCAGGCTATTTTATTGGTTACAACAACCGTAAAAAGACCGCCGAAGCCCAGATCGGCAGCGCGGAAGCCGAGGCCACCCGTCTGGTGAACGAAGCGATCAAGACCGCAGAACAGAAGCGCAAGGAAGCGGTTCTGGAAGCAAAGGACGAGGCCTTCAAGCTGAAGGCCGAGGTGGATGCCCAGAAGGCAGAAGCCGATAAGGAAATCAAACAGCGCCGTGCGGAGATCAGCCGTCAGGAGAACCGCATCGACCAGAAGGAGACCGCCCTCGACCGCAAGACCGAGGCGCTGGAACGCAAGGAAGAAGAGCTGAAAAAGCGTTCCGCTGAGGCCGAAGAGCGTCTGGCGGAGATCGACGCCCTGCGTGCCAAGGAGATGGAGCGGCTGGAAACGCTGGCCGGTCTGAGCCAGGAGGATGCCCGCGAAGTGCTGCTGCACAAGGTGGACGAGGAGTTGACCCACGAAAAGGCAGTGCGCGTTGCCGCCTATGAGACCGACCTGAAGGAGAACTGCGACAACATTGCACGCAATCTGATCGGTCAGGCCGTCAGCCGCTGCGCTGCCGACCACTGCAGCGAGACCACCGTCAGCGTGGTGCCGCTGCCCAGCGACGAAATGAAGGGCCGCATCATCGGCCGCGAGGGCCGCAACATCCGTGCGCTGGAAACGGCTACCGGTGTGGACCTGATCATCGACGATACCCCGGAGGCCATTACCCTGTCCTCCTTCGACCAGACCCGCCGCGAGGTCGCCCGCATGACGCTGGAACGACTGATCGGCGATGGCCGCATCCACCCCGCCCGCATCGAGGAGACGGTGGAAAAGTGCCGCCACGATCTGGAGCTGCAGATGAAGCGCGAGGGCGAGCGTGCCGTGATGGAGCTGGGCATCCATGGCCTGCACCCCGACCTCATCAAGCTGATCGGCCGGCTGAAGTACCGCACCAGCTTTGGCCAGAACGCCCTGACCCACAGCATGGAGGTGGCATGGGTGGCCGGTCTGCTGGCAGGCGAAATGGGTGTGAACGTGACCATGGCACGCCGTGCCGGCCTGCTGCATGATATCGGCAAGGCACTGGACCACGAGATCGAGGGCAGCCATGTGCAGATCGGTGTGGATATCTGCCGCAAGTACAAGGAAAATACCCAGATCATCCATGCCATTGAGGCTCACCACGGCGACGTGGAACCCAAGACCCCGCTGGCCTTCATCATTCAGGCTGCCGACGCCATCAGCGCTGCACGCCCGGGTGCCCGCCGCGAGAATGTGGAAAGCTACGTCAAGCGTCTGGAAAATCTGGAGGAGATCTCTTCCAGCTTTGAGGGCGTGGAGCAGGCCTTTGCCGTGCAGGCTGGCCGTGAAGTGCGCATCATGGTAAAGCCTGACGTCATCAGCGACGATCAGGTGATCCTGCTGGCACGCTCCATTGCCAAGAAGATCGAGGATACGCTGGATTACCCCGGCCAGATCAAGGTCAACGTCATCCGCGAGAGCCGCGCTGTGGAATACGCAAAATAAAGATTTGGGATCAGAGGGCCGCTGCACGATTGGGTGCAGCGGCCCTTTTTGCTGCGGAAAGCACTTGCGATCCGGCTGCAAAAAGGGTATCATGGAGAAAAACAGCTCGAAAGGGGAGACCACCGCATGAAACACACAAGGATGATCCTGACGGCACTGATGGCGGCGGCACTGGCGCTGGCTGTGCTGGCCGGGTGCAGCAGCGTGCTGGCTGGAACGGTGCACGAGGATACGGAGCAGGCTGCGGCCCTGATGAAGGAGATCGATTCCGGTCTTGCCTACAGCACAGAGCTGGAAGCTGCGGCCAGCCGTCTGGCAGAATGGCTGGTGGAAGAACCCGGACAGCTGGGCACCCAGTCCGGCCTGCTTGCCCGCAAGGTGGAGCTGACAGCGGACTCCGGCAACATGACGGATACGAACCTGAATGATTTTATCGATCATTCCAGCATATCCTCCAACATCTGGGTCAATATCCCCAGCAGCGTGACCATCGGCCTTGTGCTGGATAACCAGAGCCGGGCCTTTACCGGCTACCTGTATGCACCGGCTGCCGGTCAGGCCGCCCGGAGCCTGAGCCGCTGCGCGGCAGGCTGCAGCCGGATGGGCGCTGTGTTCATCCAGTACGGCGGCGAGACCTATGTGGTGGCGCTGTTTGCGTAAAGAATAAAAGCTGCTTTCCCTGCCGGAGCCATGGGCCCCGGCAGGGATTTTTTGTGCTCTGTATACGGACAGGAAAAACCGCAGAAGACTGTTTTGTGCACGGAAAACACGAATAAACAGATGAAAGTTCTTCATTTGTTTTCCTGAAAAACACAAAAAACTCATGTTTTCATGAAACTGTATTTTCTGGGAATACACAACATCTTCAAATCTGCACAAAAATAAAAACATATTTTTCACTGACCATTGGTCAAAGCACAGAAAAACAGCCGGAAGCCTTTCTTTTTTAGGCGGAACAGCGTATAATGCGGGTATCGCACAAAGGTGTGCAAGGCTCCGGAGGAGGAGTATAAAAACCTTTGTGCATTTTTTAGAACTTACTGCTTTACCACAATAAAGCAATGAGGCATGAGAGAGAGGGAAAAAATATGAAATTCGATCGTCGTATTTCTCGCCGCAGCTTCCTGGCTGCTGCAGGCGTATCGGCTGCTGCACTGGCTCTGACTGCCTGCGGCGGCTCTTCCAGCACCGCTGCTTCCGGCTCCACCGCTGCTTCTGGTGCAGCCGCCTCTGCTGAGGGCGGTGTGCTGAACGTCATGCTGGAGACCGAAGTCCAGTCTCTGGACCCCCAGCTGGCTACCGACGGCACCTCCTTTGAGGTCATCGCTAACTACACCGACGGCCTGATGCAGATGGATTCGAACGGTGCAGCCGTGGAGGCTCTGGCAGAGAGCTATGAGCTGAGCGAGGACGGCAAGACCTACACCTTCCACCTGAAGGATGCAAAGTGGTCCAATGGCGATGCCGTTACCGCAGCAGACTTCGTGTTTGGCTGGCAGCGTGCTGTTGACCCCGCAAACGCATCCGAGTATGCCTACATGCTGAGCGATATCGGTCAGGTGGTCAACGCCGCCGACATCATTGCAGGCAGCAAGCCTGTCACCGATCTGGGCATCACCGCTGTGGACGACAAGACCCTGAAGGTGGAACTGAATGTTCCGGTCAGCTACTTCCTGAGCCTGATGTACTTCCCCACCTTCTACCCCATGAACCAGAAGTTCTTTGAGAGCTGCGGCGATACCTACGGCACCAGCGCAGACACCGTGCTGTCCAACGGTGCATTCGTGCTGACCAGCTATGAGCCGGCCGCCACCGCTTTTGAGCTGGTGAAGAACGCTGACTACTACGATGCTGACCGCATTGCTCTGGACGGCCTGAACTATCAGGTCATCAAGGACAGCCAGCAGGCTCTGATGAGCTATCAGAACGGCGATCTGGATATCACCCTGCTGAACGGCGAGCAGGTCGAGCAGGTCAAGGACGACCCCGAGTTCACCAGCGTGGGCGCCGGCTACCTGTGGTACATCAGCCCCAACATGGACGCTGTGCCGGAGCTGGCAAACCTGAACCTGCGCCGTGCCATCACCTTTGCACTGGATCGTGATTCCATCACCAATGACGTGCTGAAGGACGGCTCTTCTCCCGCCTACACCGCAGTGCCCGCACAGTTCGCCACCGGCCCGGATGGCAGCGATTTCAGCGCCGACCAGACCAAGTTTGCAGAGTTCTGCGCATACGATCCCGACAAGGCTGCAGAGTACTACGAGCAGGCCAAGGCTGAGCTGGGCAAGGATTCCTTCTCCTTCACCATGGTCGTCGATGCCGACGATGCTCCCCAGAAGGTCGCTCAGGTCGTTCAGGAGCAGCTGCAGACCACTCTGCCCGGCTTTACTCTGGAGCTGAAGGTAGAGCCCAAGAAGCAGCGCGTGCAGGATATGCAGGACGGCAACTTTGAGATCGGCCTGACCCGCTGGGGCCCCGACTACGCCGATCCTATGACCTATCTGGGCATGTGGGTCACCGGCAACTCCAACAACTACGGTCTGTGGAGCGACGCTGACTACGATGCCATCATCGCAGAGTGCACCACCGGTGATCTGTGCACCGATCCCGAGGGTCGCTGGGAAGCCATGTATGACGCTGAGTCCATCGTGCTGGAGCAGGCCGCCATCTTCCCGCTGTATGGTCAGTGCAACGCCGAGATGATCTCTTCTGCCGTGACCGGCGTGGACTTCCACCCGGTTGCTCTGAACCGCGTCTACAAGGACGCAAAGAAGAGCGTCTGATCCTGATCGAGAACTGAAATGCCGCACAGTGGCAGCGAAAATGCCGCTGTGCGACTTTTTGGCTTTTGCACTGTCCGTGTGCGGTGCACGGCTGACCGCGGCAGGCGGGAGCCGTTCTGCCCCGTGCGGGGCGGAGAAGAGAAACTTTAAGGGGGTCTACCCAACGTGAAAAAATACACGCTCAAGCGTATCATCACTTCGTTGTTTACGCTGCTGGCCATCCTGCTGGTGTTGTTCATCCTCATGCAGCTGATGCCCGGTTCGCCCTTCAACGATGAAAAGCTGACGCCGGAAATGCGCGCATCCCTGTACGCAAAGTACGGTCTGGATCAGCCTATCTATGTACAGTTCTTCCGCTATGTGACCAACATGCTGCGCGGTGACTTCGGCGTCAGCTACAATATCTCCAAGAACACGCCCATCTCCCAGCTGATCCAGTCCCGTCTGCCCATTTCCATCCGTGTGGGCGGCATGGCTGTTACACTGGGTGCCATCGTGGGCCTTGTGCTCGGCATCATTGCAGCCCTCAAGCGGGACACCATCTTCGACACTCTGGCCACCATCATCTCGGTCATCGGCGTGTCGGTGCCGTCTTACGTGATCGCACTGGCCCTGAGCTATACCTTTGGCTTCAAGCTCAAGTGGTTCCCCATGCTGTTCTCCGCAAAGGATGTGTTCGGCTCCAGTGTGCTGCCCAGCATCTCGCTGTCCATGTTCACCATGGCTTCCATTGCCCGCTTTACCCGCAGTGAAATGATCGAGGTTCTGGACTCCGATTATATGCTGCTGGCCGAGAGCAAGGGCATTTCCGGCCCGGCGCTGATCTTCCGCCACGCGCTGCGCAATGCCCTGATCCCCATCATCACCGTGCTGGCTCCGCTGATCGTGGACCTGATGACCGGCTCGCTGGTGGTGGAGAAGATCTTCGCCATTCCCGGTGTGGGCAGCCTGCTGGTGACGGCCATCCAGTCCAACGACTACAATGTGGTCATCAGCCTGAGCTTCATCTACAGCGCCATGTACATTGGCATCATGCTGGTCGTTGACCTGCTGTACGGCATCATCGACCCGCGCATCCGCTTGGCAAAGGGGGACGACTGATATGGCAGAAAAAGCGATTCACCTGGGCGGCGAAGCCACGGCTGATGCCATCGTCAGCGCAGTGGATACCATGTATTCCGAGCATACCTTCAACGAGAAGGACTTTGCGCTCAAGCATAACGACGCAGAGATCGCAATGGACTCGAACTTTGCCGCACAGAGCTTCTGGAAGGATGTGCGGGTGCGCTTCTTCCGCAAAAAGAGCGCGGTGCTCGGCCTGATCCTCGTTGTCTTTATCGTGCTGCTGGCGGCATTTGGCCCCGGCATGAACGAGTATACCTACTCCGGTCAGGAGCTGAGCCAGAAAAACTTTGCGCCCCGCGTGCAGGTGCTGGAAAACTTCGGCATCTTCAACGGTGACGAGAAAATGAGCACCACCACCGGTTCCAAGACGGTCAATGCTTATGTGGAAAAGGGCAAGGAGGATGTCTACTATTGGTTCGGCAGTGACACCTATGGCCGCGATATCTGGACCCGCACCTGGGAGGGTGCCCGCGTGTCCCTGATCATCGCGGTTGCCGCCGCCATCATCGATATGGTCATCGGCATGAGCTACGGCCTGATCTCCGGCTACTTTGGCGGCAAGGTGGATATGATGATGCAGCGTTTTCTGGAAGTTGCCAACGGCATCCCCCGTCTGGTGATCGTCACGCTACTTCTGCTGGTGCTCAAGCCCGGCATGATCACCATTATCTTTGCCCTGATGCTCACCGAGTGGGTGGGCATGAGCCGCATTGCCCGCGCTGAGATGCTCAAGCTGAAGGATCAGGAGTTCGTGCTGGCTTCCCGCACGCTGGGCGCAGGCAGCTTCTTCATCATCTTCAAGGAAGTGCTGCCCAACATCATCGGACCCATCATCACGCAGGTCATGTTCAGCATCCCCACCGCAATTTTCACCGAGGCATTCCTGTCCTTTGTGGGTCTGGGCATCCCGGTGCCGCAGTGCTCGCTGGGTTCTCTGATCAGCGAGCTGTACAACAGCTTCACCACCCATCCTTATCAGATCATCCCGCCGATGGTGGTCATGAGTCTGCTGATGATGAGCTTCAACCTCGTGGCCGACGGCCTGCGCGAGGCTCTGGACCCCAAGATGAAGAGTATGTAAGGAGGAACACCCCATGCCTGAAAAGAAAAAAGAACAGGTCTTGTCGGTGCGAGACCTTGATATCACCTTTAAGACCACCGCAGGCCCGGTGCACGCCATCCGCGGCGTGAACATCGACCTGTACAAGGGCGAAACGGTGGCGCTGGTGGGCGAATCCGGCTCCGGCAAGTCCGTTACCATGAAGGCCGCCATGGGCATTCTGGCACAGAACGCCATTGTGAACAGCGGCTCCATCCAGTTCAGCTACCATCACGCCGACGGCAGCCCCGAGACGGTGGACCTGCTGCAGAAGGACAAAAAGTGGATCCGCCGCCACATCAACGGCAAGCGCATCGCCATGGTGTTTCAGGACCCCATGACCAGCCTTGACCCCACCATGCCCATCGGCAAGCAGATCATGGAGGGCATGCTGTGGCACTACAAGATGCCCAAGGATGCCGCCTACAAAAAGGCTGTGCAGCTGCTGGAAGAGGTGGGCATCACCGATGCCGAAAAGCGCATGAAGAGCTACCCGCACCAGCTGTCCGGCGGTATGCGCCAGCGTGTGGTCATTGCCATTGCACTGGCCTGCGACCCCGACCTGCTGATCTGTGACGAGCCCACCACGGCACTGGATGTGACCATTCAGGCCAAAATTCTGGAGCTGATCCGCAGCATCCAGCGTGAGCGCGGCATCTCGGTCATTTACATCACCCACGATCTGGGCGTTGTGGCAAAGGTGGCCGATTATGTGGACGTGATGTACGCAGGCAAGATCGTGGAGACCGGCACCATCGACGAGATCTTCTACGAGCCGCGCCACCCCTACACATGGGGCCTGCTTTCCGCCATGCCCGATCTGGACACCGCAGACGACCGTCTGTACACCATTCCGGGTTCGCCGCCGAACCTGCTGCATGAGAAGCAGGGCGATGCCTTTGCGCCGCGCAACCATTTTGCCCTGAACATCGACGACGAAGTGGACCCGCCCATGTTCAAGATCAGCGACACCCACTATGCAGCTACATGGCTGCTGGACCCCCGCGCACCCAAGGTGGACATGCCGCCTGAGCTTGCTCAGCGCATCGCCCGCATGCGTGCCGAGGCAGAAAAGATCAAGGAGGCGGAATAAATGGCAGGACAGAATGCTGCTCCGCTGCTGAAGGTCGAGGGCCTGAAGCAGTATTTCCGCGTGAGCAAGAGCTATACCGTCAAGGCTGTGGACAATGTCAGCTTTGAGATCTATCCCGGCGAGACCTATGGTCTGGTGGGCGAGTCCGGTTCCGGCAAGTCCACCATCGGCCGCAGCGTCATCCGCCTGTATGACCCCACTGCCGGCAAGATCACCTTTGAGGGGCAGGATATCAGCGGCAGGCTGAACCACAGCCAGAACAACACCCTGCGTACCCAGATGCAGATGATCTTTCAGGACCCCATGGCGTCCCTGAACCCCCGCAAAAAGGTGGAGGATATCATCGGCGAGGGTCTGGACATCCACCACATGTACAAGACCCGCGAAGAGCGCCGCGAAAAGGTGGAGAAAATTCTGGCCAAGGTGGGCCTTGCGCCCGAACATGCCGAGCGCTATCCCCACCAGTTCTCCGGCGGCCAGCGCCAGCGCGTGGGCATTGCCCGCGCCCTCATCATGAACCCCAAGCTCATCATCGCAGATGAGTGCATCTCGGCGCTGGATGTGTCCATTCAGGCACAGGTGGTCAACCTGATGAAGGATATCCAGCAGGAGACCGGCACGGCCTACCTGTTCATCGCGCATGACCTTTCCATGGTCAAGTACATTTCGGACCGCATCGGCGTGCTGCATCTGGGCCACCTGCTGGAGACGGGTACGACCGAAGAGATCTTCGAGAACCCCATCCATCCCTACACCCGCAGCCTGCTGTCGGCCATCCCGCTGCCGAATCCGGTGGTGGAAAAACGCCGCGTGGCTGAGACCTACGACTACGCATCTTCCGGCATCGACTACAATAAGGGCACCGATCACCTTGTGAGCGGCAGCCACTATGTCAAGTGCACCGACGAAGAGTTTGCAAAGTGGTGCAGGTAAGAACAAAATGAGAAAGGCATCTGCGGCGCTGTTTCGTTGACCGAAACCGCTGCAGATGCCTTTTGTGTGTTATGAACGTCATCCGACACCCTTTGACATTCCTACTGAAACGCCCCTTTTCCATTTTTACCCTGCCCGGCGGACACGTTTCCGCTGCGGCGGGCCGACGGATGTTTCCTATCCTCTGCTGCGGACCCCCTCTATCTGTCCGCAGCAGAACAACAAAATGCAAAAAGCCCAGAGCGATACCGCTCCAGGCTCCTTTGTCTGTATGTACATATCATATGTATAATGTCCGGGGCGGATATTGTCAAGGGAAGGGAACGGGTTTCATCTCTAGGTGCCCACCGATTCATCTTGTTTGGTGTTTTGCATCCACCGCACCAGCGCTTCGGCGTCCTGTTTGCCTTTGGCGTACATTTTTTCAAGGCCGTCGCGGTTCTTGGTCAGGGTGGACATTCCCTCGGTGCTGTCCGGGGCGATGATGCAGACAAGGCCCTGTCGCTCCAGCTCCCGCGCCCGCTGGACAGCCGTGTTGTACCGCCCTGCCCGGCGGCGCAGCCCCTCGGCTGCAGCGGGGTAATGCGACTGCAGCAGGTGTGCCAGATGCTCGTCCCGGGCATTACTACTCACCAGCCCGATGGGCTTGGTCAGGATGAGAGCCACCCGGTCGCAGCCGTGGGCAAAGGCCCATTCCAGCGGGACAGGGTCGGCCAGGCCGCCATCAAAATAAGGCACGCCGTCGATGACGCAGGGCTGGTCGATGACCGGGATGCAGCAGGACGCCATGAGGATGCGGTAGTCGTCCGGGTGGAGGTCTGCCTTGGTGAAATACTGCGCCTCGCCGTTCTGTGCATTAGCGGCCACCACGCAGAGCTCTGCCGGGCTGCGGGCAAGCGCCGCGTAATCCAGCGGATTCTCGCCGCCTGCATTGCTGAGGGTGCCGTAGACATAGCCCAGATCGAGATAGGAGTGCTTGCGGATGAGGTTGTGCACGCTCATGTACTCCCTGCGGAAGGAGTATTCATCGTAAAAGGGCTTGTTCCGCCCATGCTGGCCTGCCAGATAGGACGTCATATTGGCGCTGCCCGCCGAAACGCCGATGCAGAGATCGAAGCGGAGGTCCTCCTCCAGGCAGCGGTCCAGCACGCCAGCGCCGTAAATGCCCCGCAGGCCGCCACCCACATCGATGACACCGTATTTCATGGTCTGTTCCTCCATCGTTTAATTCCATTTCCCTCCCAGTATAACGGGACGGCGGGAAATACTCATTGAGCAAACGGCGGGATCTGATGCAATTTGCGGCAGAAAGCAGGATCTGCCGCAATGGGGGCAAACAAAAACGGCCAGCGTATCATGTGCTCTGTGATATGTACCCCTAATCGAGAAAATCCATCCGCATATGTTCCGGCACACCTTCGTGAGCATCCTGCTGTCCAATCCCAATATCGGTGTGGCAACGGTGGCCGCAGAAGCCGGACACGCACAGCCCAGTACGATCCTTGCAATTTACACGCAGGTCTATGACACGCGGCGCAAAGAGATTCGCAAACAGATGAGCAAAGAATTGTACAAGTAAAGCGCCTATTCATGCAAAAAGAAAAGCACGAGAGCAAAATCTCGTGCTTTTTTGTATGGGCCAGCCAGGACTTGAACCCGGGACCAAGCGGTTATGAGCCGCCAGCTCTGACCAACTGAGCTACTAGCCCGCATATTCTGCGCTACGGCATATATCAGTATACCAAATTCAGCGCAAAATGAAAAGCGTTTTGCCGCAAAAGTTTATTTTGTGCGGTGGGCTGCCAGCTTTTGCTGCATGAATTTGTCCAGCATCTCCTGCGGGAACAGCGGCTCCTTGTAGCCAAAGGCCTCGCGGATGAAGATCAGGGTAACAACAGTCTGACGGCCCGGGTCCAGCCGCAGGGAGTACAGGGTATCCAGCGGCTGCTGGGTGGGCTGGTGCAATGTCAGGTGCAAAAGGAACCCGCCGTCCTTTTCCCGGCGGCACTCATATAAAAACTCGTCCGTGTCCGGATGCTCGTCCAGACGGTCAAAGCATTCGTCAAGGGGCAGGTCGGTGCGGAACTCCGACAGACCGGAGGGCCCATACTGGCTGCGGCGGCCGTTCTCGCGCCGGGAGAGCAGAAAAACGATCACGCCCAGCACGGCGGCAAGCAGGACGATGGAAACAGCAGTGTTCATGAAGATCCTCCCAAAGAGTTTTTCTTATTGTAACACAACCCGCATCCATTTGTGCTATAATATTTTTAATTCTTTGAAAATTTTGTCAGGAGCCTGCACTCTGCTGCGGGCGGGAGGAACACAATGAAGCTCAAATTCACACGCAAGACCTGGTACTTTTTCCTGCTGGCGGCAGCGGCAGTGTCCATGCTGGGCGGCTTTGCCGTGCTGAGCGGCATGGATTTTTCGGGGCTGGAACTGATCGTGTTCTGCATCACCGGTATCGCAGTACTGTTTCTGGCGGCGCAGAAGGGGGCACCGGCCAAGGATAAGCGCAATTACACGCTGGTGTTCGTGCTGCTGATGCTCAGCAAGCTGGCGGCAGGCGGCTGGGCGGGCGACCTGTGCTCGGCGCTGGTGTGGCCCGGCCTCCTTGCCATTGAGTACAGCCACGTAAAGCCCATCCAGCGCCCGCTGCAGCTGGTATGCATTTCGGAGGCGCTGCGGCTTTTGTTCTGGCTACTGACCCGCTATGCGGGCATGAGCGGCCTTGCCTTCTGGACGAACATCATGTTCGTGCTGCTGGCCTGTGCCCGTGGCTGGGCGGCGCTGACCCTGTATAAGACGCAGGAGGAGACCCTGTGACCCAGCGGCGCAGGTCGAAAAAAACGGAAGTGGAGCCGCGCCGCTTTGGCCGGCGCAGCTTTTTGTTGGGGGCCGGTGCCGCCGCCTGCGTGGGCGCGGGGCTGTGGCTGCGCCGCAAAGAGCTTTCCGAACAGGATAAAGCAGGAAAACAACAACAAAACGTTAACAACTCAGCCCTGCCCGCGGGCGAGTGGCGGGCTGTGTGGATCAGCTATCTGGAATGGGCGCTGCTGGATTTTTCCACGGCAGACACCTTCCGCGCCGGGTGCGCACAGATGCTGGACGATTGTGCGGGCCTTGGGCTGAACACGGTGCTGGCGCAGGTGCGGCCCTTCGGGGACGCGCTGTACCGCAGCAGCCTGTTCCCATGGAGCCACCTGTGCACCGGGGTGCAGGGGGCAGACCCCGGCTTTGACCCGCTGGACATCCTCCTGCAGGAGGCCCACGGGCGGGGGCTCTCGGTGGAAGCGTGGCTGAACCCCTACCGGCTGCGGTCCTCCGCCGCCATGCCGCCCAGCCTTGCGGAGAATAACCTTGCCAACACCCATCCGGAGTGGGTGTGTGCGGTGGGCGACGGGCTGTACCTGAACCCGGCAGAGCCTGCCGCTGCGGATTATGTGGTGCAGGGCGTGGCGGAACTTTTGCAGAACTATGCGGTGGATGGCATCCACTTTGACGATTACTTTTACCCCACCACCGAGGAAAGCATCGACGCGGTGCAGTTTGCGGCCAGTGGTGCGGTGGATCTTGCCGCGTGGCGGCAGCAGAATGTGACCGCACTGGTAAAGGCGGTGCACGACACGGTAAAGGCCGCAGACCCGACTTTGCGGTTTGGCATCAGTCCGCAGGGGAATCCGGACAACGATCTCAACAGCCAGTACAGCGCTGTGACCGCGTGGTTGGCCGCAGGCGGCGAAGAGCAGGTGGTGGACTACCTCTGTCCGCAGGTCTACTGGGGCTATGGCTACACGCTGCAGAGCGGCAGCACCCGCTTTGCCTTTGAGAACATCGTGCCTGCGTGGCTGGCGTACCCGCGTGCAGAGGGCGTGGCGCTCTATTTTGGCCTGGGCGCGTACCGCATCGGCGTGGGTGACGGCGGCGCGAACCCGGACAGCGTGAGCGGCTGGAGCACCGGCGATGCGCTGGCCCGGCAGGTGCAGGACCTGCGCGGTCAGAACGCGGGCGGCTGGGCGCTGTACCGGTATGGCAGTCTGTTTGGTGCGGGCGCACCGGAGCAGGCCGCTGCCGAATGCGCTGCGCTGCGGACGCTGACCGGCAAAGAAGGGTGAAATCGGGCGGCAAACCGCACAAAACAAAGCCGTCTGTCTTGTGCAGTGCGGCGAAATGCGGTATACTATAATTGTATCTGCCCGAAAAATGGGCAGAAGGATGAATAGCAAAGAGAAGCGCGTTGCTTCGTGAGGAAACGTATGAAGATGAAAAAAAGGATCATTGCGCTGCTGCTGGCGGTCCTGCTGGCAGTGGGGCTGACCAGCTGCAAGGATGTCCTGAAGGGTATCGTGCACAAGGCGACGGGCACCTCGGACGAGGTGCAGGAGGAGGACACCACCCGCTGGGCAGATGCGACCGCCGACCCGCTGATCATTCAGGGGATCGCAGACTCCTCTGCCAAGTTTGACGCGGCCACGGCAGACGGCTGCCTGTACGCCGTGTTCAACGGCATCTGGAGCCGCAGCACCGGCTATTTCACTGCGCCCACCGGCAGCCTGAATATCATGGCCTGCGGCACCGCCGAGGGCACCCAGAAATTCAAGGTGGCACTGTGGAAAAAGGTGGATGGCGGCGCAGAGTATGTGCCGGACAGCACCTACTATATCCATACCGATGGCACCAACTACCGCTGCACCGTTTCCGGGCTGGACCCGGCGGCACAGTACCGTGTGACCATCTCCTATGATTCCAGCCGCTACTACCTGTACGGCCTGATGAAGGTGGAGGGCGTCGGCTGATGAATACACAAACCAAAAACTCTCTGCTCCTGCTGCTGTGCTCCTTTATCTGGGGCACGGCCTTTGTAGCCCAGAGCGCAGGCTCCGGGATGGGTGCTTACAGCTTTCTGGCGGGGCGCAGCTGGCTGGCTGTGCTGGTGCTGATCCCCACGGTGCTGGTATTTGACGCCATCCGCCGCAAAAACGGCACGGATGCAAAGCCCAAAACTGCTGCCGAGAAGAAAAAGCTGCTGGCGGCAGGCTTTGTGTGCGGCACCCTTCTGTTTGCTGCATCCGCTGCACAGCAAATTGGAATCACCATCAACCCGTCCACCGCAAAGGCCGGCTTTCTGACCGCCATGTATGTGGTGCTGGTGCCGGTGTTCGGCCTGTTTCTGGGCCGGAAGGGCAGTGCGCAGCTGTGGATCAGCATGGTGGTGGCCGTGCTGGGCCTGTATCTGCTGTGCATGAAAAACGGCTTTGGCAGCATCGAATCCAGCGACTGGCTCCTGCTGAGCTGTGCGGTGCTGTTCAGCTTCCAGATCATTGCGGTGGACCACTTTTCCCCGCAGGTGGACGGCGTGCGGCTGAGCCTTGCCGAATTTCTGGTGGTGTCGGTGGAAAGCACCGCTGCGGCCCTGCTGTTCGAGACACCTTCCGCAGCGCAGTTCGCGGAGAATGCGCTGCCGATCCTCTACTGCGGCATCATGTCCAGCGGCGTGGCCTACACCCTGCAGATCCTGGGCCAGCGGGACCTGAATCCCGCCATTGCCAGCCTGATCATGTGTCTGGAAAGCGTGTTCAGTGCGCTGGGCGGCTGGATGCTGCTGCACCAGAACCTTTCCGCCCGGGAAGTCTTTGGCTGCGTGCTGATCTTTGCTGCCGTGGTGCTGGCCCAGCTGCCGCTGGAAATGCTGCACCGGGCAAAAAAGACTACCTGACCTCATGGCGGGCAGAAAACAGGAGACGCAGCTGCGCACGGCAGGCGGCATCCGGTACGAGCTGACCCGCAAAAAGGTGAAGAACCTGAACATCCGTGTGCGGGAGGACGGCACCGTGGCGGTGAGCGTGCCGCTGCGCACGAGCGCGGAAGCGGCGGACCGCTTTGTGGCCGAGCGTGCCCAATGGGTGCAGGAGGCCCGGGAACGTGCCCGGCGGCGTGCCGTCCGGGACGCACAGCCCCTGCCGGACAGGGAGACCGCGCTGGCGTACTTTACGGCCATGAGCGATAAGGTCTACCCGGCCTTTGCCGAAGTGCTGGGCGGGCACAAACCTGTCATCAAGGTGCGCAGCATGACCAGCCGGTGGGGCGTGTGCTTTATGGCAAAGCGGCAGATCACCTTTGCTTTGCAGCTGTATCATATGCCCCCGGCAGCGCAGATCTATGTGGTAGTGCATGAGTACTGCCACTTTTTGCAGCCCAACCACAGCCCGGCCTTCTGGGCCGAGGTGGCAAAGCTGCTGCCGGACTGGAAAGCCCGGCGGGCGCTTTTAAAGTGATCAAATAGTGGGAAAGCGGATGCGGGCGGTCACAGACCGGCCCGCATCCGAATTGTAAAACAGGAGGGGAGTACCCTTGGAAAACGAAAAAAAGTCCGGCGATAAATATTCAAAGCTTGCCGGCAACACATTGATCTTTGCCATTTCCAGCTTTTCGTCAAAGCTGCTCACCCTGATCGTTCAGCCGTTCCTGACCTATGCAATGGCGGAAATTTCCGATCTGGGCCTTTCCAAGATCCTGAGCCAGTACGCGAACCTGCTCATCCCGTTCGTGTCCATGGGCATGTCCAACGCCATCATCCGCTTTGGTCTGGACAAGGGCAACAGCGAAAAACAGGTGTTCACCAACGGCCTGCTGACCATTTTGGGCGGCTTTGGCCTTCTGGTGCTGTGCTGGCCCATTGCGCAGTTTCTGCCCGATATGGCACAGTACGGCCTGCTCATTTACATCTATGTGCTCATGAGCTGCCTGCGCACCCTGTGCACCCAGTTCGTGCGCAGCCGCCAGTGGAACAAGCTGGTGGCCGTGGACGGCGTGCTGTGCACTGTGGCCACCATGGCTTTCTACGTGCTGTATCTGGTGGGCTTCAAGTGGGGCGCCAACGGCTACCTGCTGGCCATCATCAGCGGCGACCTTGTCAGCGTGCTGTTCCTCTCCGTTACCGGAAAGCTGTGGAACTATGTGGAGCTGAAGGGCGTCAACAAAAACCTCTGGAAGCAGATGCTGCGCTTCTCGCTGCCCATGATCCCGGCACAGATCAGCTTCTGGATCATCAACGCATCCGACCTGTTCTTTGTGCGCGAAATGTGCAGCGGTCTGGACGGCCACAACGGCGACGCATGGAGCGGCCTGCTTTCTACCGGCTACTTCCTGCCCACGATCCTGACCACGCTGGGCCTGATCTTCTACGATGCATGGCAGCTTTCCGCTGTGACCGAGGAGGAGGGGCGCGCAAAGTTCTTTACCCAGATCTTCCGCACCTATTCCAGCGTGCTGTTCTGCTGTGCCGCCGGCATCATCTGGCTGTGCCGTCCGGTGATGCACGTGATGAAGTCCAACTACTACTATGCATGGCACTTTGTGCCCTTCCTTGTCATGGCGTCCACCTGCAGCTGCTTCAACCAGTTCATGAACAGCGTGTACGTGGTGAATAAAAAATCCACCCGCAGCATGATCACCATGATGGCGGGCGCTGTGAGCAACTGCATCATGAACTACTTCTTCATCAAGTGGTGGGGCCCGGTGGGTGCGACCTATGCCTCCTTCCTTGGCCTTGCGCTGGTGTTCACCCTGCGCGCCATCGATGCCCACAGGATGATCGGGATGCAGGTGCATCCGGGCCGCGTGCTGGTGAATGCGGCCGCACTGGTGGCAGAAGCCTTTGTGCTGCTGGCCGAGACGCCGCTCTACGGCCTGTGGACCGGCCTGATCACGGCGGCTGTTATCCTGTACAATTTTGCAGGCGTGTGGGCCATGGCCCGCATCCTGCTGCCCCGCCTGCTGGGCCGCCGCGGCAAGGCGCTGGTGTCGGCTGTGGATGGCTGGCTGAAACGGTAAAATGTGCAAACGAAAGGCCCCGGGACGCTTGCGTCCCGGGGCCTTTCGCCTTTTATAAATGTGCGATACGGATGAAGCGGATAGCGGTATTACAGGGAGCCAAAGGCTCAGTGTCTGCTGTTCTTGCCCAGCAGGCTTGCCCATGCACCGGCAATCGTCAGTGCAAAGCCGCTGAGAGCCATTGCCAGCGCAGCAAACAGGCTGGTGCCGGTCTGCGGCAGGGCGTGAGCGTCCTGCACAGCGGGATTCGTGGGATTGGCGGGCAGAACAGTGGAGTCCGGCGTATCGGCCCGTGCGTCCTGTACGGGAGGCAGCTGCGGGTCTTCCGGGGTGATGGAGGTATCCGGGCCGGGCTTCGGTTCCGGTTTCGGTTCCGGCTTCGGGTTGGGGTTCGGGGTGGGAGTGTCGGGCCCGTCCGGGTCAGGAGTAGGTGCGGGCAGCTCCGCATGAGCGGCTTTCAGGGCAAAGCCGTCTTCTGCAGTCTTAGCCACAGTGATGGTGTACAGACCGGTGGACGAATCGTAATTGACGGTGACGCCTTCGGGCAATTCGTCCAGACTGTCAAGGAAGGCCTGAGCGGAATCGGCGTCGGCATCGAAGTTCCAGCGGCTGCCGTTGGCGTCGATGTACCAGCCGTCGATCTTGTGGCCGCAGTCAGCATCTTCCGGGCCCTTGTTCAGGATATCACCGATGCCTGCATTGCCTACGGAGAAGGTCAGTGTGCCGCCGGGCTGAATGAAGATGTCGGCACCTTCCAGCGCAGCACTGTTGTTGTTGATCGTGGTGTTTGCACCCAGCTTTGCCGTGGTGCCGCGGCGCACCACAAGGCCGCCGCCCAGACCGTACAGGCTGTTGTAACCATTGTTGTCGGTGGCCTTGTTGTACTGGACAGTCACACGGGAAGCATCGTCAATGTTCAGATCACCGAAGCTGCAACGGATGCCGGTGGCATTGTTATTGGTGATGTTCAGGGTGCTGTTCGTCACCTTCAGCGAGCCATAATGATAGCCAATGCCAGTTTCATTGGGATACCTAGTGATCTCAATGGTGTCATTGCCAAGGCCGGTGTTGCCGCGGGCGTTGATCGTGGAGTTGATGAACTCACCTTTGCCAGTGATAAAGATGCTGCTGTAGCCGTTGTTGTCGGTGGTGAGGGTGGAATTTTCCACATGCAGGTCGCGGGTGTGGATGCCGTAGCCCTGCTCACAGCCGCTGATGGTCACATTCGACCGCGTGATGGTGACATCGGCACCATTCAGACCGCTGCGGCCCTCATGCTCATTCGGCAATACACGGTTATCGGTCTTGTCGGGGTAGCGGGCCCTGCAGTTGGTGATGGTCATGGTGCTGTCTTCCACCAGAACGTCAAGGGACTCCAAGCCGACAATGCCTGCCTCATTGCCATCGGCGGTGAAGGTGGAGCCATCTTTGATGTTGATATAGTAGATGCTGTCTTTGTTGCCCACGCCGTCCCATGCGATGGCATTGTAGTAGTTGTTGATGGTCAGGGTGGAGTGGTCGTCCACATTGAGCTCGTTGCGGCCACGGCCAGCCATGTAGATGCCATGCGGTTTCAGAATCTCCTGGTCCTTGCGTTCATCCAAACCCTTGCCATTCATAAAGAGATCGGTGCTCTTCAGCGTCAGGGCAGCATCGCCAGACATGCAGACGGCGTTCCAGTTGTTATAGGTCGTGGAGCTGGCCCCCGTCATGTCAACATCCATATTCTGGAAGGTGAGATTGGAACCCCGGAGCGTGATACCAAAGATCTGGGGCTGGCCGTCTTTCGCTACGAACTTCAGCTTGGGCTTGACGGTGGTTTTTTCCTCGGTACCGCTGTCAGTTGTTGTTGTGACCGTTTGCGCAGTGCCTTTGATCGTCAGTTTTTTGTTCTGGAGATCGATACCGGTGGAAGTGGCATCTTTGATCACTTCAATGGTGTCGCCGTCATTCGCTTTGCTGACAGCTTCGTCAAAGCTCGTATACTTGGTGGTAGTGGTGGTAGTGCCGTCCTGACGGGTAATGGTGGCAACAGTGTTGTCCTCCGCCGGAGTGGTGGGCGTAGCAGTGGGCGCAGCCGGAGCTGGTGCCAGCGCGGCAGTCATCAGCACCGGAGCCTTTGCTGCAGGCGCTTCTGCAAGGACTTTATTCTCAACGGCAGCATTCTGCTCGTTCTTGTCGGCAGCTTCCTGCTTGGACTCGCCAGTGGACTCCTGCTTGGCTTCGTCAGCGGACTCCTTCTTGGACTCGTCAGTGGACTCCTTCTTGGACTCGTCAGTGGACTCCTTCTTGGACTCGTCAGTGGACTCCT